>Ga0307511_10002952_pt1 | contig 17623 bp, 15 predicted proteins | sample 13_EM_MG_FD_200266 | JGI IMG/M metagenome (GOLD analysis project Ga0307511, IMG submission 200266) | Populus trichocarpa ectomycorrhiza microbial communities from riparian zone in the Pacific Northwest, United States - 13_EM | ecosystem: Host-associated > Plants > Roots > Unclassified | place... | reverse complement strand
GGCCGTGGTGGCCCGGACGAAGATGGAGGCGGGGCGGGCGTGAAGGCCCTCCGCCCAGCCGACGTTGACGCGGCGCTCAGCCATGTGATGCTGCCCTTCAGAGTCTCAGGGTTGTCTAGACCAGTTTCCCACACGTGAAGCGGGCCCGGAGCGGTCCTGCGGACCGTCCGGAGAAGGGTGTCGGACCGCGGCCTCGGCCCCCACTTCCCCTTGCTGCTTTCCCCACAGACTGCCTCGCGCCGTTGTCAGACGCGAGCCGTACGCTGGGGCCCATGCAGACCTCGTCGGACCGGCACGAGTACCCCGCCCACTGGGAAGCCGACGTCGTGCTGCGCGACGGAGGTACCGCGCGCGTCAGGCCCATCACCGTCGACGACGCCGATCGCCTGGTCAGCTTCTACGAGCAGGTCTCCGACGAGTCGAAGTACTACCGCTTCTTCGCGCCGTACCCTCGCCTGTCCGCCAAGGATGTCCACCGCTTCACGCACCACGACTTTGTGGACCGGGTGGGACTCGCGGCCACCGTCGGCGGCGAGTTCATCGCCACCGTACGCTATGACCGCATTAGTGCCGACGGGCGTCCCGCGTCCGCCCCCGCCGACGAGGCCGAGGTCGCCTTCCTGGTGCAGGACGCGCACCAGGGCAGGGGCGTCGCCTCAGCCCTCCTCGAACACATCGCGGCCGTCGCCCGCGAGCGCGGCATCCGCCGTTTCGCCGCCGAGGTGCTGCCCGCCAACAACAAGATGATCAAGGTGTTCACGGACGCCGGTTACACCCAGAAGCGCAGCTTCGAGGACGGCGTCGTACGCCTGGAGTTCGATCTCGAACCCACCGACCGCTCCCTCGCCGTGCAGCGCGCGCGGGAGCAGCGCGCCGAAGCACGGTCCGTACGACGGCTGCTGGTGCCCGGCTCGGTCGCCGTCGTCGGCGTCGGACGTACCCCCGGAGGGGTCGGCCGCAGCGTTCTCGACAACATCAGGGACGCCGGTTTCACCGGCGGCCTGTACGCCGTGAACAAGGCCTTCCCCCAAGGGCAGAAGGAACTCGACGGGGTGCCGGCCCACCGCTCGGTGCGCGACATCGAAGGCCCCGTCGACCTCGCGGTCGTCGCCGTCCCGGTCGAACACGTCCCCCAGGTCGTCACCGAGTGCGGCGAACACGGGGTGCAGGGGCTCGTCGTGGTCACCGCCGGCTACGCCGAGAGCGGCCCCGAGGGACGCGAGCGCCAGCGCGAACTCGTCCGGCACGCGCGCACGTACGGCATGCGGATCATCGGGCCGAACGCCTTCGGGGTCATCAACACCGCAGCCGGCGTACGGCTGAACGCCTCCCTGGCCCCCGAGATGCCACGCCCCGGACGCATCGGCCTGTTCGCCCAGTCCGGCGCCATCGGCATCGCCCTCCTCTCCCGGCTGCACCGGCGCGGCGGCGGGGTCACCGGTGTCACGGGCGTCTCCACGTTCGTGTCGTCCGGCAACCGCGCGGACGTGTCCGGCAACGACGTCCTCCAGTACTGGTACGACGATCCCGACACCGACGTCGCCCTCATGTACCTGGAGTCCATCGGCAACCCCCGCAAGTTCACCCGCCTCGCCCGGCGCACCGCCGCGGCCAAGCCCCTGGTCGTGGTCCAGGGCGCCGGATCCGCCCCCCAGGGGCACGCCGTCCGCGCGACCCGCCTGCCGCACGCCACGGTGTCCGCGCTGCTGCGGCAGGCCGGCGTGATCCGCGTCGAGACGATCACCGAACTCGTCGACACCGGGCTGCTGCTCGCCCGCCAGCCGCTGCCCGGCGGACCGCGAGTGGCCATCGTCGGGAACTCCGAGTCACTGGGACTCCTGACGTACGACGCGTGCCTCTCCGAGGGGCTGCGCCCGCTCGCCCCGCTGGATCTGACCACGGCGGCCTCCGCGCGGGACTTCCACCAGGCGCTGTCGGACGCGCTGGCCGACGAGGCGTGCGACGCGGTCGTGGTGACCGCGATACCCGCCGTGGGGGAGGGGCCGGCGGAGGACGCGGCGCTGGCCGAGGCGTTGCGGTCGGCGGCCGAGACCGTCCCCGGGAAGCCCGTACTGGTGGTGCACGTGGAGCTCGGGGGGCTCGCGGCGGCGCTGTCGGCCGCGACCAGTACGGCACCGCGGGCCGTCTCGAGGCGCGAGGATCCCCAGCGCTCCGAGGAGCGACCGCCCAGCGCGGTGCAGGCCTCCGAAGGCGTCGGCCTCATCCCCGCCTACCCCGCCGCCGAACGCGCGGTCCGCGCCCTCGCCGAAGCCGTGAAGTACGCCCAGTGGCGGCGCGAGGCCGTCGACCCCGGCCGGGTGCCCGAGTACGAGGACATCGACGAGAAGGGGGCCGCCGGTCTGATCGGCGGGCTCCTCGCGCGCGGGCAGGGCCTCACGCTCGGCGTCGACGAGACCTGCGAACTGCTCGGCATGTACGGCGTCGACGTCCACCGCGCGCTGCCCGCGCCCACCCCCGATGCCGCCGCCGAGGCCGCCCGCACCCTCGGCTACCCGGTCGCCCTCAAGGCCACCGCCCCGCACCTGCGCCACCGCGCAGACCTGGGCGGCGTACGCCTTGATCTCGCCGACGAGGAGCAACTGCGGCGGGCGTACGCCGAGTTGGGCGAGTTGTTCGGCAGGCCGGAGGAGCTGCGGCCGGTGGTGCAGCGGATGGCGCCGCGCGGGGTCGACACCGTCGTACGGGCCGTCATCGATCCGGCGGCGGGGGCCGTGCTGTCCTTCGGGCTCGCCGGAGCCGCCTCGCAGCTGCTCGGGGACACCGCGCACCGGCTGATTCCGGTCACGGACCGGGAGGCCGGTTCGCTGATCCGGTCGATCCGGACGGCACCCCTCCTTTTCGGCTGGCGCGGATCGACACCCGTCGACACGCCTGCCCTGGAGGAGCTGCTGCTGCGGGTGTCGCGGCTGGTGGACGACCATCCCGAGGTGGTCGCGGTGACCCTGGAGCCGGTCGTCGTCGCCGCGCACGGCCTGAGCGTGCTCGGCGCCTCCGTCCGCCTGGCCCCACCGCCGGTCCGCGACGACCTCGGCCCGAGGACGCTTCCCGTGTACTGAGGGACCTCCCCGCGCGCGGATGGCCGCGTCCGGGTGCTGGTCCCGTGTACTGAGACGGCTGTGACAAGACCGTGCTCGGCGGTGCCTCGCAGTCAGTGGGCCACCGTAGGATGGACATCATGGCCAAGACCAGTACGACGACCCAGGGGCTGCGTGCGGCGATCGAGCGCAGCGGCTACTACCCGGCCCTCGTGGCCGAGGCGGTGGAGGCCGCCGTGGGCGGCGAGCCGATCCGGTCGTTCCTGGTCCACCAGGAGACCACGTTCGACCAGAACGAGGTGCGCCGGCATGTGACCGTGCTCGTCCTCACCGGCAACCGCTTCATCGTCAGCCACACCGACGAGCAGGCCGCCGACGGCACCTCCCCGACGCCCTACGCCACGACGTCCACGGAGTCCGTGAAGATCGGCCGGATCTCATCGGTGGTGCTCAGCCGCGTGGTCGCCAACCCGGAGTCGTACAAGCCGGGCACACCGCCCCGCGAGGTCGTGCTGACCATCGGCTGGGGTGCCGTGTCCCGGATCGACCTGGAGCCGGCCGCCTGCGGCGACCCCAACTGCGAGGCCGACCACGGCTACACGGGCAACTCGACGGCGGACGACCTGAGCCTGCGCGTCAGCGAGGCCGGGGACGGCCCGGAGACGGTGCAGCAGACCCTCGCCTTCGCGCAGGCACTCTCCGAGGCGACCGCGGACGTTCCCCGCTGATGTCCCACCCGTCTCTCCCCGCCGCCCATGATCGAGGGCGCTCCGCGCCCACCCCTCCTGATTCCGCAACCTGGGACCACCCCGAACCCCTCGCCGTCGCCTCCGCGCCCGTCCCCGAGTACGGCTCCGGCTCCCTCGCCGACCTGCTGCCCACACTGGCCGCCGGCATGGGCGTCCCCGGTACGACCGCGGCGATCCCGGAACTGACCGCGGCCGACCGCAACTGCGTCTTCCTGGTCGACGGCCTCGGCTGGGAGCAGATCAAGGACCACGCCGACGAGGCGCCGTACCTGCACGCGCTCCTCGGCAGCTCGCGCGGCGGCACGGGACGCCCGCTGACCGCCGGCTACCCGGCGACCACCGCGACCTCCCTCGCCTCCGTCGGCACCGGCCTGCCGCCGGGCGCCCATGGCCTGCCCGGCTACACCGTGCGCAACCCGGACACCGGCGCGCTGATGAACCAGCTGCGCTGGCAGCCGTGGACCTCGCCGAAGTCCTGGCAGCCGTACCCCACGATCTTCCAACTGGCCGACGCGGCGGGCGTGCACGCCGCCCAGGTGTCGTCCCCGACCTTCCAGAACACCCCGCTGACGAGGGTCGCGCTCAGTGGCGGAACGTTCTTCGGGCGGCTGACCGGCGAGGAGCGCATGGACCTCGCGGCCGAGCAACTGGCCGCCGGGGACCGCTCCCTGGTGTACACGTACTACGCCGAACTCGACGGCGCGGGCCACCGCCACGGCGTCGCCTCCGACACCTGGCGCGGCCAACTCATGTACGTCGACCGGCTCGTCCAGCGCCTCGCCGAGCAACTGCCGCCGCGCAGCGCGCTGTACGTCACCGCCGACCACGGCATGATCGACGTGCCCTTCGACGAGGAGCACCGTATCGACTTCGACGCGGACTGGGAGTTGCGCGCCGGGGTCGCCCTCCTCGGCGGGGAGGGCCGCGCACGCCATGTCTACGCGGTACGCGGCGCCGAGAGCGACGTACTGACCTGCTGGCGCGAGGTGCTCGGCGAACAGTTCTGGGTGGCGTCTCGGGACGAGGCGATCACGGCGGGCTGGTTCGGCCCGACGATCGACCAGCGCGTCTACGACCGCCTCGGCGACGTGATCGTGGCGGCCCGGGACGACGTCCTGGTCATCGCGTCCGAGCGGGAGCCGAAGGAGTCGGCGATGGTCGGCAACCACGGCTCCATGACCCCTGCCGAACAGCTGGTCCCCCTCCTCGAAGTACGCTCCTGAAGCCCCACTGTCCTCCTCTTCGCCGAAAGGTGCTCAACTCCCCATGCCCGAGCTGGTGTTCTTCTCCGGAACGATGGACTGCGGGAAGTCGACCCTGGCGCTCCAGATCGAGCACAACCGCTCGGCGCGCGGCCTGGCAGGGGTGATCTTCACGCGGGACGACCGCGCGGGCGAGGGAAAGCTCTCCTCACGCCTCGGCCTGGTAACCGACGCGGTGGAGGTCGAGGACGAGCAGGACCTGTACGCGTATCTCGTCGACCACCTCTCCCAGGGCGGCCGCGCGGACTACGTCATCGCCGACGAGGCGCAGTTCCTGGCACCCGTCCAGATCGACCAACTCGCGCGCGTGGTCGACGACCTGGGCCTCGACGTCTACGCCTTCGGTATCACGACCGACTTCCGCTCCAAGCTCTTCCCCGGCTCCCAACGCCTGGTCGAACTCGCCGACCGCGTAGAGGTCCTCCAGGTGGAGGCCCTCTGCTGGTGCGGCGCCCGCGCCACCCACAACGCCCGCACGATAGGCGGCGAGATGGTCGTCGAGGGCGCCCAGGTCGTCGTCGGCGACGTCAACCAGGCGGAAGCCATCGGCTACGAGGTCCTGTGCCGCCGCCACCACCGCCGTCGCATGACGTCGGCCACGGCACGGGCGGCGGCGCTGTCACCGGATGTACTGCCGATGACGTCGGCCTAGGGTTCACGACTCCGGGCTGCCCCCTCCGGGTGTGCGGAGCGGCTGATGCCGCCCCCACGATCCTGGAAGCGCCCCGAAGGGCTACCGCGGCCCCTGGATCACCGAGAACATCGCGCCCTCGGGGTCGGCCACCGTGGCCACGCGGCCGTGGGGGATGTCGTGGGGTGGTTCGAGGGTGTGGCCGCCGAGGTCTGTGACGCGGCGCAGGGCCTCGTCCGTGTCGGCGACCTCGAAGTACGTCATCCAGTGCGGGCCCCGGTCGCGGGGGAGGGCCGTGCCGACGCCGTGGATGCCGGCGACCGGGGTGCCGTCCAGGTGCAGGGTGACGTAGTCGAGGTCGGCGGCGTCGACGGGGACCTCCTCGTAGCCGAACACCGCCTCGTAGAACTTGGCGACGCTCGCGGTCTCGAAGGTCAGCAGCTCGTTCCAGGCGGGGGTGCCGGGGACGCCCGTGATGGACGTACCGAGGTGTTCCGCGACCTGCCAGATGCCGAACACCGCCCCGGACGGGTCGGAGCCGATGGCCAGGCGGCCGGCCTCGGCCGCGTCCAGGGGGCCTACTCCGACGGTGCCGCCGCACATCCGTACCGTCTCGGCCGTCTGGTCCACGTCGTCCGAGGCGAGATACGGCGTCCAGGCGATGGGCAGGTGCCGGTCCGGCGGCAGCTGGCCGATGCCGGCCACCTCCTGCCCGTCGAGCAGGGCCCGCGCGTAGGGGCCGAGCTGATGGGGACCGGGTTGGAATTCCCAACCGAACAGCTCTCCGTAGAACTCCTGAGTCGTGGTCATGCCGTGCACCATCAGACTCACCCAGCAGGGTGTGCCCTGCGTACGCCGAGTGTGCGTGTCGCCGTTCAGGCCGGCCGACCCCCGTGCCTCGGTCATCGTCACCTTCTCCTCGGCCCCTCGCGGTGGCCGTTTCTTCCGCACTGCGGATCCGCGTGCCGCAACCGCGTCACGCCCCGAGCCGATGCTCGCACCCCCTGCGGCGCCGCGCGCCCCGGCCGCGCCGTCGACGGGCGGCTCACGTACGGAGGATGCCCGGTCTGTGGCCCCTCGTCCGTTTCCCGTTGATTGCCGTGGGGTGTCCATCGGTTGTACACCATGTGCTCGATCCCGTACGCCTCGTGATCGAGGCTGTCCGGCGGGCAGAGTAGTCGGACCCGGCCCTGTCGGCCACCCCTTGCGCGAGGATGGTGACCATGAACGCCATCATCTCCGCACCCGAACTGACGAGCGATCTGGCCGGGGCGACCCCGCCGGTCCTCCTCGACATCCGCTGGCAGCTCAGCGTCGCGAAGGCCGCAGGTGAACCGCCCTTCGACGGACGCGCCGAGTACGCGGCCGGGCACATCCCGGGCGCCGTCTACGTAGACCTCGACCAGGAACTGGCCTCGGCCGCCGGCGCCCGCGGTCGGCACCCCCTCCCCGACACCGCGCGCTTCGGTGCAGCGATGCGCCGGGCGGGTGTATCGGCCGACCGCGCGGTCGTCGTGTACGACGGCGGCCAGGGCTGGGCGGCGGCCCGCGCGTGGTGGCTGCTGCGCTGGGCGGGTCACCCGGACGTGCGGGTCCTCGACGGCGGCCTTCCCTCTTGGGAGGGTCCTTTGGAGACGGATGTGCCGACGCCGGCCGAGGGTGACTTCACGCCGGAGCCGGGCGCCGTGCAACTCCTGGACGCGGACGGAGCTGCCGCGCTGGCCCGCAGCGGGGTCCTGTTCGACGCCCGCGCGGGGGAGCGTTACCGGGGCGAGGTGGAGCCGATCGACCGGGTCGGCGGCCACATCCCGGGCGCCGTGTCCGCGCCGACCAACGAGAACGTGGGCACCGACGGCCGCTTCCTCCCGGCGGAGGAACTGGCCGCCCGCTTCAAGTCCCTGGGCGCCACGGAGGGGACGGGCGTCGGCGTCTACTGCGGCTCCGGCGTCTCAGGCGCCCACGAGGTGCTGGCCCTGGCGGTGGCGGGCATCCCGGCCGGACTCTACGTCGGCTCCTGGTCGGAGTGGTCCGCGGACCCGGAGCGTCCGGTCGCCGTCGGCCCCGACCCGCAGTAGCGGCCGTAGAAGGACAAAGAGGGCCCGCGCCGAAACCGGCGCGGGCCCTCCCTGTCGTAGCCGAACTCCCTTACGGCGAACTGCTCGTACGGCTGACTACTCCTGCTTCTTCCTGCGCGTGCCGAAGACGATCTCGTCCCAGCTCGGGACCGCCGCTCTGCGGCCCGGGCGGACGCCGTCCGCCTCGGCCTGGCGGTCGGTGGAACCGATGAGCCGGTCGCGGTGGGCGCCGACGGAGCGGGGCATGAGGACGTCCGCGTAGGCCGAACCGGCCGAGGCGGCGGGCGCCGGGGGCTCCTCCGCCTCCGGTTCCTCGACGGGCTCCTCCGGGGTCTCCGAGGGACGCTCGGGGACCACCATGTCGCCGCGGAAGCTCGGTACCGCCTCCAGGAGGCTGGTCAGCGAGTCGCGCTCGCTCTCCTCGACCGGCTCGGGCGACGGCAGCGCGGGACGCTCCGGGCGCTCCAGGGCACGGTCCAGCGGGCGGTCGCGGGGCAGCCGGGCGATCCGCGGGACGAACGGGAAGCTGGGCTCGGGGGTGGCGGAGAGGTCGTCGGACTCGCCGATCAGCGAGCGCGCCTCGTCGTCGACGGCCTGGACGAGCCGCCGGGGCGGGTCGTACGTCCAGCTCGCCGAGTGCGGTTCGCCCGCGACCCGGTAGACCAGCAGGACCTCCCAGGTGCCGTCGTCGCGGCGCCAGGAGTCCCACTGAACGGTGTCCTTCTCGGCACCGCGCAGCGTCAGCCGTTCCTGCACGGCCTCGCCGAGCTGGGGTCCCGCGTTCTCACCGGGGCGGCGGACAGGGGTCTTCCGGGCGCGCTCGGCCATGAAGGCACGCTCGGCGAGCACGGGACCCTCGAAGCGGCGCACCCGGTCTACGGGGATGCCGGCGAGTTGCGCGACTTCCTCCGCGGAGGCGCCGGCACGTATACGTGCCTGGATGTCTCGGGGGCGGAGATGGCTCTCCACCTCGATCTCGATCTGGCCGAGGCGGGGACGGTCGCCGCGTACGGCGGCGCGCAGACGCTCATCAATCGGAAGCGTGTACTCCGTGCTGTCCGCAGCCTTCAGCACCAGCCGTGTGCCGTCGTTAGAGACGGCCACGACACGCAGTTCGGGCATGGGGACCTCCCGGGTGGTGCCTGCCGACGTCACGTGCGTCGCTGCTTCCGCTAGTCGAGTGTGGCCTGCCCGGGTGCAGCCTGCCACAACCTTGCCGAGTTGCCCGGCGTGTCGGGCACGGGCCCGGACTCGCCGTTATGGCACGGTTACCTATTCGCAACGCTAAGTGACCAACTACGTCACCCTGTGCAACTGGCCCCCTCTGGGCGGTCCAAAAGGCCGCGGACGCCCTGGCAGGAGACCGCACCCAGGGCTCGCAACAGTACTCCATTTGGACCACGTGCGTGGATTGGCACGCCACTCAACTTCTTGTGGGGGGAGGGACTTGACGGTCCGGGGCGGGGTTCGGGCGATCTTGAAAGTGGCGTACTTCACGCAATAGCCCGAAACGCAACTGTCCGAGCGTCCCGCACGTCGCGGGGAACCGGGTCCGGCCGATTCCCCGCCCGACTCGCCTGACGGCTCGCCGGCTACTGGCCGAGCACCCTCCGCAAGTAGTCGTTCTGGAACCGCCGTTCAGGATCCAGCCGGTCCCGCAGCGCCGTGAACTCGCCGAAGCGCGGATAGACCCCGGCGAGGTACTCGGCGTCCCGGGTGTGCACCTTGCCCCAGTGCGGTCGCCCCTCGTGCGCGGTGAGGATGCGCTCGGCGGCGGTGAAGTACGCCTGATACGGCGTGCCTTTGTACATGTGTACGGCGATGTAGGCGCTGTCCCGGCCGGAGGCGGTGGACAGGGCGATGTCGTCCGCGGGTGCGGTGCGGACCTCTACCGGGTAGCTGACCCTGAAGTCGGAACGGTCGACCATCGCCTTGAGTTCCCGCAACGTGTCCACCAGGGCCGCGCGCGGGACGGCGTACTCCATCTCGACGAACCGCACCCGGCGGGGCGAGGTGAAGACCTTGTAGGGGATGTCCGTGTACGTCCGCGTGGACCAGGCCCGGGTGGAGATCTGCGCGATGGTCGGGATGCTCGCGGGCGCCGCGCGGCCGACCCAGTTGGCCACCTGCCAGAGGCCGTTGGAGACGAACTCGTCCTCGATCCAGCCGGCCACCTTGCCCACGGGCTGTTCCGGGCCCGCGCTGCGGTTGTTGCGCTTGGTGTTGGTGCTGCCGGTGTGCGGGAACCAGTAGAACTCGAAGTGCTCGTTCTCGGCCCAGAGTTCGTCGAAGCGTCCGGTGACCTCGTCGAAGGTCATCGGCTCCTCGCGGGCCGTGAGCAGGAAGACGGGCTCCACGGCGAAGGTGATCGCGGTGACGACGCCCAGGGCGCCGAGGCCGATCCGGGCCGCCGCGAAGACGTCCGGGTTCTCCTTCTCGGAACAGGTGAGCACCGAGCCGTCCGCCGTCACCAGCTCAAGTCCCCTGATCTGGGCGGCTATGGAGGCCGATTCGCGTCCGGTGCCGTGGGTACCGGTACTGGTCGCCCCGGAGACCGTCTGCTCCATGATGTCGCCCATGTTCGTGAGCGACAGACCCTCGCGCGCGAGAGCCAGGTTGAGTCTCTTGAGCGGGGTGCCCGCCTCGACCGTGACCGTCAATGCATCGCGATCAATGTTGCGGATGCCGGTCAACAGTTGAGGGCGGATCAACACACCGTCCGTGGCGGCGATCGATGTGAAGGAATGCCCGCTGCCGACGGCCTTCACCGTCAGACCGTCCTCACCGGCCCTGCGGACGGCCGCGGCCAGTTCTTCGACGGAGGCGGGCGTGACCTCCCGCGCGGGCCGGGACGCGACCGTCCCGCCCCAGTTACGCCACGTGCCGTTCTTCGCGCTCGCTGTGGTGCCCAACAACGGTGCCTCCCCGACCCGGTGCCGGTCTGCTGAGCCGGCGGTACCCGAGGAAACCGACCGCGACCGCGACGGCTCCGGCGACCACCGGAACCCCGTACCCGGCCCGCGCGTCGGCTGCGTCGATCACCCAGCCGGCGACCGAGGAACCGAGCGCGACCCCGACCGCCAGGCCGGTGCTCACCCAGGTCATCCCTTCGGTGAGCTTCGCGCGAGGTACGTGCTCTTCTATGAGGGACATCGTCGTGATCATCGTGGGTGCGATGGACAGTCCCGCAAGGAACAGCGCCACGGCCAGAAGCGGCAAGTTTCCGACCAGTAGGAGGGGGATCATACTCACGGCCATCGTGCATATGCCCAGCAGCCACCGGCGTTCCGGCGCTCCCCGGAAGCGCAGCAGCCCGAACACGGCTCCGGCCACACAGGACCCCGCCGCGTACAGGGCGAGCACCACACTGGCGCCGCCCTTGTGGCCCCGCTCGTCGGCGAACGCGACGGTGACCACGTCGACCGCCCCGAAGATCGCCCCGGTCGCCACGAAGGTGGCCACCAGCACCTGGAGACCGGCCGCCCGCAGCGCCGAGCCGCCGCCCTCGGCGCCCCGCACGCGCGGGTGCGGCGCGGGCTCGGTGGCGCGCTGAGCCGTAAGCCAGAAGACGCCGACCGCCAGGAAGCAGGCGGCCAGCAGGGGACCCGCCTCCGGGAACCACACAGTGGACAGCCCGATGGAGATGATCGGCCCGAAGATGAAGCACACCTCGTCCACCACGGACTCGAACGAGTACGCCGTGTGCAGCTGCGGGGTGCCCCGGTAGACGGCCGCCCAGCGCGCGCGGACCATCGCGCCCAGACTCGGCACCGAGCCGATACCGGCGGCGCACACGAACAGCACCCAGTCCGGCCATCCGAAGCGGGCGGCCAGCAGCAGCCCGGCCGCCGCGGCCAGCGCGACGAGCGTCGCCGGACGCAGCACCCGCCGCTGCCCGTACTGGTCCACCCACCGCGAGATCCGCGGCCCGATCGCGGCGGCGGCCAGCGCGATGGTGGCCGACAGCGCGCCCGCGAGGCCGTAGCGTCCGTTGATCTGGGAGACCATCGTGACCACGCCGATGCCCATCATCGACAGGGGCATCCGGCCGAGGAACCCCGCGGCGGAGAAGCCCTTGGAGCCGGGGGCGGCGAAGAGGGCGCGATAGGGGCTGGGCACGGGTGACTCCGGTCGAAAGGGCTCGGTGGCGGCTCGGTGGCGATGCGGTGACGGCTCAGTAAGGTGCGAATGCGGCTGATACAGCTTACGAGCAGGTCCGGCCCGATGCACCCGCCCGTGCCGCCCCCGACGCACCTCCCTGGAAGCCCCGGGTTCGCGGCCCGGCACCCCTCCGTTTCCCGGCTGTCAGTGGCGGGTGGCAGGATCGGAGACATGCCAGACGAGCTCGATGCCACTCCCTACGACGCCCTGCTCCTGCTCTCGTTCGGTGGCCCCGAAGGCCCGGACGAGGTGGTTCCGTTCCTGGAGAACGTGACGCGAGGGCGAGGCATCCCCAAGGAACGCCTCAAGGAAGTGGGGCAGCACTACTTCCTGTTCGGCGGGATCAGCCCCATCAACGACCAGAACCGCGCCCTACTGGACGCCCTCCGCAAGGACTTCGCGGACCACGGCCTGGACCTGCCGGTCTACTGGGGCAACCGCAACTGGGCCCCGTACCTGACGGACACCCTGCGCGAGATGATCGCCGACGGCCGCCGCCGCGTTCTCGTCCTGGCCACCAGCGCCTACGCCTCGTACTCGGGCTGCCGCCAGTACCGGGAGAACCTCGCCGACTCCCTGGCGACCTTGGAGGCTGAGGGGTTGGAGGTGCCGAAGGTCGACAAGCTGCGCCACTACTTCAACCACCCCGGCTTCCTGGAGCCGATGATCGACGGGGTGCTCGAATCCCTCGCCGACCTCCCCGAGGACGTCCGGGACGGCGCCCACCTCGCCTTCTCGACCCACTCCATCCCGACCGCCGCCGCCGACAGCTCCGGCCCGGCCGAGGATCACGGAGACGGCGGGGCGTACGTCGAGGAGCACCTGGACGTGGCCCGGCTGATCGCCGACGCGGTCCGCGAACGCACCGGAATCGACCACCCCTGGCAGCTCGTCTACCAGTCCCGCTCCGGCGCCCCGCACATCCCCTGGCTGGAGCCCGACATCTGCGACCACCTGGAGGAGCGCCACAAGGCCGGCGTCCCCGCGGTCGTCATGGCACCCATCGGCTTCGTCTCCGACCACATGGAGGTCCTCTACGACCTCGACACGGAGGCCACGGCCAAGGCCGAGGAACTCGGCATGCCGGTCCGCCGCTCGGCCACCGTCGGCGCCGACCCCCGCTTCGCCGCCGCCGTCCGCGAACTCGTCCTGGAACGCGCCGCCGTGGAGAGCGGGCGGCAGGTCACGCCCTGCGCCCTGGGCGCCCTCGGAGCCGGCCACAACGTCTGCCCGGTGGGCTGCTGCCCGGCCCGCGCCCCGCGTCCCGCCGCCGCGGGCGCCGACAGCCCCTACGCATGAGGAGCGCCGTGACCGACCCCCTGCACCAGGAACTGCTGGCACTCGCCCAGGAGGCCGCCCACAAGGCCGGCGCGCTGCTGCGGGACGGCCGCCCGGCCGATCTCGCGGTCGCCGCCACCAAGTCCAGCCCGATCGACGTCGTCACCGAGATGGACATCGCGGCCGAGAAGCTGATCACCGATCTGATTTCCGAACAGCGGCCCGACGACGGTTTCCTGGGCGAGGAGGGTGCCTCCGTCACCGGCACGAGCGGTGTCCGCTGGGTCATCGATCCGCTCGACGGCACGGTCAACTATCTCTACGGACTGCCCACCTGGTCCGTCTCCATCGCGGCCGAGCTGGACGGCGAGACCGTCGCCGGGGTCGTCGCGGTCCCGATGCGCGGCGAGACGTTCCACGCGGTGCTCGGCGGCGGGGCGTGGGCCACGGGCGCGTGGGAAGGCGAACGCAGGCTCGCGTGCCGGCCGGCGCCGCCCCTGGAGCAGGCGTTGGTGTCGACCGGCTTCAACTACGTCACAGAGGTCCGGGTCCACCAGGCCGATGTGGCGCAGAAGTTGATCCCACTGCTGCGGGACATCCGGCGGGGCGGCTCGGCGGCGGTCGACCTGTGCGACGTGGCCGCGGGCCGGCTGGACGGCTTCTACGAGCGGGGGCTGAACCCGTGGGACCTCGGCGCGGGGGACCTGATCGCCCGAGAGGCGGGCGCCCTGACCGGTGGACGGCCCGGAGAGCGGCCCGGGCGTGATCTGGCGGTGGCGGGAAGCCCGGGAGTCTTCGAACCCCTCCAGCGCCTCCTGGAGGACTTCGGGGCTTGGCACGACTGACGCTCACAAGACCAACGGCGAAAGCAGAAGCCAACGGCAAGGGCCCACCAACTCCCACTGTCCCCACGCGCCGGCCGAGAGGGAGCCGTAGGGGCGCGCCGGTGTCGAGAGCCCCAGCGCGCGGAGGCGCGCAGCGCCGAGCACGGTGGGGCTCTCGACACCGGCTTAAGGCGCCCCGAAGGCGACCGAACCAAAAGAGGTGCGCGCGAGGGCGCCTACCAAGCACCGGCCCACCTTCCCGGCACCTGCCAAACACCGGCCCAGCCACCCGAAAGACAAAAAAGCAGCAGGACCCCGGCGCTGGATTCGCCGGGGTCCTGCCTTTCTGCTGTTTGCGCTGATCAGACGCTCGTCGCGCTGACCTCCACACCGTGGTCGGCGGCCAGGCGGCGCAGGTCGTCCAACTCGGCCTGTTCCACCTCGACGAGGAAGTCGTCGCCCTCGTCGCGAGCCCGCGTCAGGTCGGTCTCGGTCGCCCTTATGCGCTGCAGAAGTCCTGCGGTGAATGCGTCCATGCTGCGCCCCCTCGTCCTGGGTCGTGGGTCGGGTGGCACGGGGGTGTGCCGTTCGGAAGGGGCGATCACGTCTGCGGATGCGGGTGCCCAGCGCTGCCCTGGCTGGGCGGCGACGGTGCCGGACACCCACGCCCGCTCTGCGGAAGCGTTGGACGTACCACAAGGTGGCTTGCCACATGCAGAGCGTGATCGCGGGGTGTAAAGCCGTCCTCCCCGCACTCCCTCCGGTGGAAACCTCAACCCATCGAGAAAATCCCGCATTCCCGGGCCTCATACCCGACCTTCATCTTGCGTCCGGCCGCCTTACAGCCGACTTATGGCCGAAAAGGGCAGGATGGAGGTCACACAGCCACGAAGACCCTGCCCGCGTGCGCCGAGACGCGCTACGCGGGTGGACAGAGGAAGGACAAGCGACGTGCGCGTACTCGTCGTCGAGGACGAGCAGCTGCTCGCCGATGCGGTGGCCACCGGACTGCGCCGGGAGGCCATGGCCGTCGACGTCGTGTACGACGGTGCGGCCGCCCTGGAGCGCATCGGCGTCAACGACTACGACGTGGTCGTCCTCGACCGTGACCTCCCGCTCGTGCACGGCGACGACGTCTGCCGCAAGATCGTCGAGCTCGGCATGCCCACCCGCGTGCTGATGCTCACGGCGTCCGGCGACGTAAGCGACCGCGTCGAGGGCCTGGAGATCGGCGCCGACGACTATCTGCCCAAGCCCTTCGCGTTCAGCGAGCTGACGGCACGCGTGCGTGCCCTGGGCCGCCGTACGAGTGTGCCGCTGCCGCCCGTCCTGGAGCGCGCGGGCATCAAGCTCGACCCGAACCGCCGCGAGGTGTTCCGCGACGGCAAGGAAGTCCAGCTGGCGCCCAAGGAGTTCGCCGTTCTGGAGGTGCTGCTGCGCAGCGAGGGCGCCGTCGTCTCCGCGGAACAGCTCCTGGAGAAGGCCTGGGACGAGAACACGGACCCGTTCACCAACGTCGTGCGGGTGACCGTCATGACGCTGCGCCGCAAGCTCGGCGAGCCCCCGGTCATCGTCACCGTGCCCGGCTCCGGTTACCGGATCTGATCCACTGTGGCGACGACTCCCGCGCCTCCCCAGGCGCCCCCGAAGCCCACGTGGGACCCCAGAAGGCCCGAACCGCCGTTCCCCTGGCTGCGTCCCACCATCCGCATAAGGCTCACGCTGCTTTACGGCGGCATGTTCCTGATCGCGGGGATATTGCTGCTGTCGATCATCTACCTGCTCGCGGCGCACGCGCTGAACGTGGGCAGTGAGCTGCCCTTCAAGGTCATCTCCGGCTCGGTCGGCAGCAGCACCTGCAACTTCCCGTCCGAGCCGTCGGCGACCACGCTCAACAACGCGATGAACCAGTGCGTCAACGAACAGCGTCAGCACGCCCTGGACGACCTGCTCAGCCGCTCGCTGCTGACCCTGCTCGGTCTCGCGATCATCGCCTTCGCCTTCGGGTACGCGATGGCGGGCCGGGTGCTGTCCCCGCTGGGCCGGATCACCCGGACCGCCCGCGCGGTGGCCGGCTCGGACCTGTCCCGCCGGATCGAGCTGGACGGCCCGGACGACGAACTCAAGGAACTCGCCGACACCTTCGACGAGATGCTGGACCGGTTGCAGCGGGCCTTCACCGCGCAGCAGCGCTTCGTGGGGAACGCCTCGCACGAGCTGCGCACCCCGCTGGCGATCAACCGCACGCTCCTGGAAGTGCATCTCTCCGATCCCGGAGCCCCGGTCGAGCTCCAGCAGCTCGGCAAGACGCTGCTGGCCACCAACGAGCGCAGCGAGCAGCTCGTGGAGGGTCTGCTGCTGCTGGCCCGCAGCGACAACCAGATCGTCGAGCGCAAGCCCGTGGACCTCGCCGAGGTCGCCGAGCAGGCCGTCGACCAGGTGCACGCGGAGGCGGGCGCGAAGAACGTGGTCATCCGCGGCGAGCGCCAGCCCGCCGTCGTCCAGGGCAACGGCGTCCTCCTGGAGCGAATCGCCCTGAACCTCGTGCAGAACGCGGTGCGGTACAACGTGCCCGAGGACGGGTGGGTCGAGGTCACCACCGAGGTTCAGCACGGTCATGCGGTGCTGATCGTCTCGAACACGGGTCCGGTGGTCCCGGCGTACGAGATCGACAACCTCTTCGAGCCCTTCAGACGGCTGCGTACGGAGCGAACGGGCAGCGACAAGGGTGTGGGCCTAGGCCTGTCGATCGCGCGGTCCGTGGCGCGCGCACACGGTGGCCATATCTCGGCCCAGCCCCGTGAGGGGGGTGGGCTCGTGATGCGAGTCACCCTGCCCATCTGAGATCATGTCGCCGACACACGAGGATGTTCGCTTTGCGCGGAATTTTCTGGCCGCATCTTCGGCACTCTTGTGTGTGATCGATCACAAGCACGATTTTCGGGGCATCTACTCTCCGTGATCATGCACCCTGTCGGAAAGCCGGGAAAATCCGGGTTTTCAGGGGTCTTGATCACGGGAAGTACACGGTGAGGTGCCTTTGAAGAGCGGCATTGGGACCGTGTACGGTCCCCTTCGCCATCCAAGCCGATCACTCTTGAGGGGTCCGGTTGGGTGTCGATTGAGTAACAGACCTTGATGTGAGGCAAAATCTCCGCCTCAGGTCGGGCACAAGTCCGGCCTCTCACGCGTTACGTGCGCTGGAGACACCGCAGACACCCAGAGGGGGAGAGCGCGACATGGCAACGGATTACGACACCCCACGCAAGACCGACGACGACGTCGACTCGGACAGCCTTGAAGAGCTCAAGGCGCGTAGGAACGACAAGTCGACTTCCGCAGTGGACGTCGACGAATTCGAGGCGGCCGAGGGCCTCGAACTGCCCGGAGCGGACCTCTCGAACGAAGAGCTGGCCGTCCGGGTGCTGCCCAAGCAGCAGGACGAGTTCACTTGCATGAGCTGCTTCCTGGTGCACCACCGCAGCCAGCTGGCCCGCGAGAAGAACGGCCAGCCGATCTGCCGCGACTGCGACTGAGGAGGGGTCGGCCGTGACTGGCTCGACCCCACCCTGGAAGCGCCGCTCCCG
>Ga0307511_10002951_pt1 | contig 17627 bp, 15 predicted proteins | sample 13_EM_MG_FD_200266 | JGI IMG/M metagenome (GOLD analysis project Ga0307511, IMG submission 200266) | Populus trichocarpa ectomycorrhiza microbial communities from riparian zone in the Pacific Northwest, United States - 13_EM | ecosystem: Host-associated > Plants > Roots > Unclassified | place... | reverse complement strand
TGAAGATATGGAGTACCTAGATATGTTGCAGAAAGAGCCGTATGTAGGATTAGTATTAGCGCTAGAAATGTCTCAGTACAGACAAGGAGTCTTAATTCCCAGTTTTCCCGGTACCCGCACGATGAGGTATAACCACATACTGTTATTCCCCCCCCTTAGTTCAGGGAACCGCTCCCGGACATGCTAATATTTTGCGTCATCGCTTATACATCCCTACACTCCTATACGCATTGTGGATTACGTACTGTACTTCGGTACCTAGCTTCGACGGTAACTTAGATAACGCCACCCTTACCTTCGAAATATCTCTACTGCTGCCATTCGCAATTAATTTGCACCTTCGACCTCTAGACTACGTACCTCCACGCTATTCTTGACACATAGAGGTCCGAGACTACCTAACCTCCTCTACTCTTGAGAAGTCCGATTACTCGAGAACATGGCTGACCAGTTGGTGAGTTTTCCCTACCTCCTCTTATCACTGCTATCATAGCTGTGATCTAATATAAACCAGAGAGAGGAATTCGCAACGATGGTGTTCACACTTTCATCCATTTCCCATGTCCATGACCCGAACCCTCTCCAGCCCTTTATCAATGAAGGTGTTGTGAAAAAGCATATTGAGTTTCTCAACGCAATTGCCCTCTTATTGGTCTCAAGAGCTCAAGGAGACATTGCGGCCGTCGCAATTGACAACCACCCTCCGAATGGCACATACGCAGAGTTGATTTGGGCGAAAAATAGCCCTGCGACATCAGCCGAGCTAGATTACATTGGGCAACTGGCTGAGATTGTACGAAATCATGATGGTGTAAACGATGGAGCTACCATTCTCACAACACTGATCCAACACACGGGTCCATTTTGCATAGCCAAACTACGACACAAGGTCAAAAAACTAGCATTGGCAATTGACAAGCTGCCGCAAGGGGCTACCTTTCAGCCACTAGAGCAGTCAGTTAAGGTACATGCAGGGCTACGAGATATTGATGCGGTGGGAAATGCATCCTTCGCAGATGCTTTCAAAAGCATTTCAGAATGGGCCTGCAAAATGAAAAAGCTAAATCAACAATGGAGTTTCAAGCAGCAAAACGCTGGGATAAACAGCTGTACTATGTCTATAGTTTTGTGAGTATACTTACTTCAGTGCCTTTGATGTATATACAACTGCTGATAGTTCCTAGGGGCTTGCGGCGGTAAGCGACGAAAATGCTTACAGGCTTCTCTCCCCTGAAGAAGGTACTATTATTAGACGGATCAAGAGGGTAGGCGACTACTTCCTTGCCTGCCAGCTCTTAGCTAGTGTTGCAACCAAAGCAACATACAGGTATCATAGACGTACATTTCAGATAACAGAAGCCGCGACCTCAGCACCCGTTCGCATCCGTGTACCAGGCGATTTTGTCCAAAATCTGAATGATTACATCGGGAGAAAAACACCAGGACAGAAGCCATTGACTCACCGGGATTTATGCCTCCTTAACTCTGATTTGGAGAATCCTGCTGGTGTTGGCTATAAAGAGTTGACTGAATCCATTCATACAGAAATATCCATTGCATCATATTTCAAGAAACAGGGCTACAGTGCAAAGAAACAGAATGATACCATAATCGCTATTGGGGTGTCTAAGAGAGCGTGCTTTTTGTGCTACCATTATCTTCATTCATTATCATGCAATGAGGGACTGAAGTTTGTGGTATCAGGGTATCATACTGATACGTGGTGGCAGCCAGGAGATATGTACCACGTGTATATATTTCGGCTCAGACTACATGAAACCAACTCTCACCCGCTTAATCTTCCCGTGATAAAACGACTGCATTCATGATTACTGAAACCGCATCCGATTTTTACCTAGAGTAAACAACGTTATGCTCGCCCCCATTATTTTGACATCCCGTGTGGTATCGAGGGAGATTACGTTTCATGCTGTGGCCTACCTAAGGGCTATCAATCACAATTCTATCCTGGAATAAATACTCTATCATTATACCCTCCTTTCCACACAATGGATGAGACTCACGCCACAAGGAACACGGGCCCCAGTTCGGCATGCCGTCTGCTCCTCCCAGGAGCAATTAGAGAAATATACCGAGGGGGGACTTGGAGAGATGCAGAAAGTATCATGTGTAGCAAGCCCTATGTGTAGGTAAATCGCACACCACGCTAAACCATTTCCAACCCTTCCCAATCGGGTATTCAGTTACTCAGTGGTGGTCATTGGTAGTACCAAACCTATGGATCTAATGATACCTATCATGCAAGATATTTGTATTACGGATAGCATTATACAAAGTCAAACCCAGACACTCGCCTCATGGATGAAGAATTCATGTATACTGTGACCTCTAACTGGACTAGTGACCTCTCTACTGGGAGCGGAGCGGAGGATAGGACATCCTGCTAAGAAAGTAGGTACCCGGGTGATCAATATTGATGTTAATTATCGTCGGCACGCTATCCGCTGGCCCATATACCTATCTCTGCAAACTAAAATGCCATTTATACCATTCTTCACTCGTATAACAAATACCCTAACCACATGATCAAACAATATCAAAAAAAAAAAAAATTCATTCCCCCCTCTACAGTTCGACTACACCCAACCTGCCGAACCGTTACTGCAGGAGATCATAGTAACATTTGACCTATGCTACTTAGTTCCTATGTTGATCCTAACTATACATAGTTAGCTGGGCCATACGCATAATCTTCTATATATATCCCTATTGGGAGATATATCAAAATGTCAAATATATATTTCTGCCCCAGTGTATTCTTGCTTTGTACTTCATACTCGCCAACTCTAAGTAGACCCACGACCGACACCCAGCCTGTGTGAATATATCAGCTAGAAACTGACATATGCCGGGTTGGTCACTTCAAATGGAATTTGCTCTCAGAGCCCCTCACCAACTGAGACTCCCAATCATGTGTCGAGAACATATACACCGAGCATTGTGAGTGACTGGGTTTCCGGGTATTTGATAGAGCCCATTTAGTTGAAAACCCACCAGAGATCTAGGATAGTATTGCTGGATTGAACAGATATTCCGAAAAACTTCGTGTGACATCTTTCATTAAAATTGGCTTAAGGGGGATAGAGAGGCTAAGCGATATATCACTTTCTCGAGCCCCTGGTCATCGTTTCTACCTTGGTCGTGATTGGAACGACATTATTTGAATTGGAGCAATACCCCACATGTGTGGGGTATAGTGAGCCCTGAGAATGCTGATATATGCCCCCGGTGTCTGTATAGCTTTGCTATGATAATTAAGAAACATCTGCTGTTCATCTAAGTGCAGTCGAGCTCAAATATAATGCATTATGGTCACGTAATGTCAACTGGGAGCACCTAGTAGGTAGTATCGCATGAATATACTCGAGCTTTGCAATTTGGCCCATATTTTGTCCAGGTAACGTACCTCAAGGTACTGGGACGCGGCGGTGAAACAAGATCCAAAGCGAGTTTCACGGAGTCACGACCGAAGTTTCGAGCCCTGGTGCTATACACATATGTGCCATAGCTACATTATTGTAATATGAAGAGAATTCTGTCCTCATGACCACCAGCTTGCCACCCAGGGTAAATAGAAACAGTATCCCGTTTACGGAAGCTATGCATTCGGTGGAAAGCTGCAAGGGATTGTCCACTGAACCAGATGTCACTGCCTACCCTGGATAGTTCGTTTCGGCAATACCATAACAAGGTACAAGGAATTAGTGCAGATGACTGCAGCTCTGGGGGCTCTATATCTTCTTGAAGTTCCGTATTAGGGAAGAGGTTGCCTGTTGTGCTTAGGGTAGCCTAGGCAGACTCAGCTATCGGTCAGCTTATACTGAAACAAGTACACCCCCACCAACGACCCTCAGAGGGTGCACCCTAGTCTGGTTAACACACCCCACTAGGAAATTCGATTAGATAAGGCCGGCATGCCAGTCTACATGTTGGCACTTGCCAGGGTAACGCAATACCGATGTAAACAAATCAACAGGGTGCCCTTGCGAACGTTTTGCCTGGGCAGACCGTTTCTTTCCAGTCTATGGGGCCATAGTAACATATATCTGGAACAGATCCCAGGTTAATGTAGGGCTATCAAAGTGAAACGGTGCCAAGCTGTCGCGGGGTTCTGCAGCACCCTGCAGACAACTGCCACAGGGCTTTTGAAACGGAATGGGATTCTCTAGGGGCTACCAAAAGCCCAGGCCACTGTCTACTGGCAACTATATTCCGGAGATATGGTCATATCTACCTAGTTAGGTGTTCAATTAGGAGTGCTAACTGAACGAATTGATTATTGAGGGTAAACTACATGTCAATACAGTCCAACATAAGCTCCGACACAATCCTTACCTAGGTGTCAGTCTCGTGCCCCCAAGTATATGGTATGGTCGAGCCTCCTTAAGTAGCTTTACCAGCCAAAACTCCAATGTTGCCATTCAAGCTAGTCCACTGGCGTTGGGCCTCAGGATGTTTCAGCCCATCATGATTCAATGATCGTTTGAGGAAGGTTACACTGCATAGACGAAAATTCGAGAAAAAAGGAACCATCCGGTCTGCCGAAACGCAACGGCACGGATAAGGCGCGGACAAAGGAGTACCTACTTGCTGTAACACATCTTTTTGCGATTGCAAATTTTCCCAGCCACAGAAATGTTGCTTAGTTCGAACCTAATGGAGTCGGAATCCCCGGTACCTTGCGTAGGGGAGGACTGCGTCGGTCTGCCTCCAAGAGGAAACTTGATTGAGTTCCTAGTAAGTTAGTATATTGTCCTTGGGGGTGTTACGAGGTATGTGCATCAGAGATGTGCACAAGTGATATACCACTAGAAACTTTCAGCGGGAATTCTCCAATGCCATACATAGTCAACCCCATGCTCCAGTTCGATACCTCAACGTAAGGTGTATCAGCCTTACAGATTTGCACTTGATTTGAGTATTACCCTATCTAAGTAGACATAAATATATCCCCTGTGCGTTTGGGGCTTTCCGGTGACTTGTCTTATGGGATAGGGGAAGTTCTCAAGGGCAATGAATCCCCTGTCCCTCTGTAAATCGATGGGATTCGCTCTGCTGTATAGAGCTATACTACGTCTGCTCAAGCATGCAGAACTCGGCGCACTTTGCTGTGTCAGAGTCTGTGGTTCCCTGTCCAAATCGCAACAAATGTCAAGTCTTGACTTCATCTGCAGCTGTGCATTCTTTGACCTCAAGGTTTGGGGTTACGCCCGCTGCGAACTCCGAGGCCCCCACAGCCAAAGAATCCAGCAATTTCAGAAAAAATTTCCTAACAATCTAGCAATAAAGGGGTCCCATTCTAACAAAATAATGTTGCGTGCCGACAACTTTATACGCAATGCGGGTATGGTTCAACGTTGCTGCGGTCGCCAACCAGACTAAGCACGTGTCGTTAGGCTCGCTACGTAAGTTCGGTATGACGCCAAAGGGGAATATAATAACGGTCTGAGTCTCGATCACAAACGTTTACTGCGAAAACTGGCGAGAAGTATCCCCGACGAGTATTGACAGGGGATCTACCCGGCTTATGCAGTAGTCCACTGGAGTTGATGATATTCCTACCAACTTGGTATCTATAGGCTGCATTAGGTGTGCTCAGTGCGGCCTGATCTCTAACAACCAGACCCTTGAATTACAACTTTAAACCTCTATTGGGGGTTGTCTAAACTATAACAGGGTTTGACAGATGAGATGAAACGTTAGATGGCTTGTAAGGAGATGCTGCAGTGCGTGGAAACAGGTGAGGTGCATAAGGCGGTAGGGTTGTTATTACTCAGGCTGTTCCTACCTACAGAGTAGGTACCGTACCGTAGAAACTCGAACTTAAGAACCGGATTTTGTGAGCGAGCGGTGGACCGTGCTCCCACACTATACTTTGCAAAAGCGCCCAAAGCACCTCACCAAAAACCTTCAGAATTTAGGGGGGTTCTTGAGTTCGGACGTAGTTCTTGTTTTCGAACTTCTACAGTACCTAGATGTGCCAATGTTTTGGCAGTGCACTGACTCACGTGACGGACTGTGGGAATATCACTGTCTACGCAACTAGACTGGTACCTGTCCGCCACGCCTGGGCTCGGGGCGAAAGGGCTTTGCCACCTGCAGCATTGTGCGCTATGGACATAATCAGTCACACCCATGCATCTGTGCAGTCACTTGGAGGAGTAGTGTTTTGTCGCTTCGTCTTTTGGGCTAAATTTCGTCGGGATAAGTATTGTCCGGGTTACCACTTTGAGGCAGAGCCCAAGAGCCCATGAATAACCAGACTAGGATATTGGCTATTATAGAAAAGCCTCCGTCCCAGCCCTCAGGTTGGATGCTCTGGGGCCCCATATATACATAACTAGTCTGGTTATACATACCCTCCCACGCACCGCTAGTATTTCGATCTGACCAAGGTTCTATCACAAATCTTATATTTATTCGACTATCCTCAAGGTTGTGATCTTCCTTCACAATTGCAAAACCGAATGCCACTTCGCCCATTCCCTTATAGTGTTTCAAAAGAAGCCCAAGCAGACCGATATCCGGCGGAGGTAATCGCCCATACATATTGAAATCTTTGGAAACCACTGCTAAGAGTGTGGTGTACAGAGTGAGATGGAGACCTCGTCAAGGCCTCGGCATAAGCCTACGTCCTCCATATCGGAGTGGTCAAGGGCGCAAACACCAGTTCTAAACACTTCAGCATCATTCCCCTCCCTACGATCAGCATCTGCAATGTCTTTCAGACCACCAACCCAAAATCAGGGCAAGTTATCCGGCCTAGCCAGTGCAGCAAAGCAAAGGGCGAGGGATGTGTGGAGCCGTCGGAGACCGAATCCGGAGTTGGATACCTCATTGAAGGAATTTTTGATGGATTCTCGTGAGTTGGGAACTCCTCGTAGCTCCCAAGATTGCTCTGACATCCGCAAAGCAACCATTCCTGGTCGCCCTCCTTTGAGTAGCCAACATGAGAGGAATCCAAGTGTGGGGCAAAATTGGCGTCAAAATGTATTCGGTGAAGCAATGTTGTCAAGTATAGAACCACCGGCATTCATTGTGCAACGCCTGGGCGGCACCACCCCCTTGGGCGCGGGCTCGGGCACTGAGAAAGCCATATCTCCTCTCCACCATTTGTCACCATTGGTTTACAGTCAACCATCTATCACCCTAGTTGAGAACGTTGATACCCGCCCAAAAGTACCACCTAAGGGAGCAAAGGATATACCGCGACGATGTCCTGATACCAATCGCACAACGGGAAGAGAGAGGCCCAACACAGCACTCAAAGCTGACGTGCCTCCACGGGCATCAACTTCATTAGGGATAATGAGACCTAGAGAAATTGTAATACCCAGGAAGAAGACATCAAATGGGATAATGGCGGGGCGAATAGCTAGGGCACCCGTTGTGGAAAATCCTCAGTACCCCCCCAACCGGCAGCGAGCTGACACAACACCAAACCAAACATCAGGCTCACCGAATCCTCGCCCTAGGCTTCAAATCGATACCAACCCACAAACCATGTCGCCATCTGAGGGTGCCTCTCAGTGCTCGATGATTGACATGGAAGTACTGCGGCAAGCAGCAAAGATCCAAGCTGAAAGTTATGATGTGCTTAAACTAGGAGATGTGCGATTCTTGCAAAAAGAGTTGACTCAGCTAGAGTCTCGTTGCCAGTATCTCAAGGAAACCCAAAAGTCGCTGAGAGTGGGTAGGAAAACACTGCAATACCGGATGTTGACATACTTAAGATCGTCGCGGTCTGGTGTTTTCTCTCATGAAAGCTTGCTGAAGCAGGAGGAGGCTCTTACCGAGCTCGATGAAGCAATTGAGGACTGGGATCGTAAAGTAGAAAAGGTGGGCTTCCATCTTGGCCGAGGTCTTTAGCACTACTAACATGTCGTCCAGGCAGAAGAGAGAAGACTTCAAGTGAGCAGGAAATTACTCGAGCATGCAGCAGCGGTTCTTAGTGCCTGTAGCGACTACATATTGCCCCCAAAACTCATAACAACTCCTCCGAGAACACCAGAGAGGCCAAAGAAGCTGAGAGCAGAGGTGGAGTCCATCACAGTTTATGCCCTCATTGCGGATGTAGAGCAAGAATTAGGGCGGTAAGTAGATATCCTTAAGTACCTACAGTCAGCACCTCTAACATTCTACAGAATGTTGTCATGACTCCCATCAGTAATTAACGTCGTCGATAATCTTGTTAAGGGATGGTACGATGAAAAAGCAGCCCTAGACAAAGCCGCGGTTGCATTCAGTCCAGCATATTCCTTTCAGCCTTGTGTTCTTTTACTTTCGAGTGCAAATTCATGTAACAACGGAGTATGAGGGTGTCTGGGTTTTCCTTGTAGAATATTAATCTCCTATTTCCCTAATTTCTTTATTCAGCAATTGGTTGGCTTGACCATATGGAGGTCTCTTCTTGGTCTACGGGGTTTGGGGCTTCTCAATCTCATTCTGTCACAGAGTATAGGCTACTCTGTATTTTTTTCCTGTTCACTGCCCCTCGTACTCTGGTGGTATGGAGTTTCTGGCCTGGGCAAGTTGTCTAGTCGCATTTGAGTTTTTCAGTCTGCAGAAATCGTAGGTGAAACAGGAACTGTGTGATTGAAAACGTTGGTTAGCATGATTACACAATGCTTGATGTCTGTCGTACTTATGCTGTGTCGCAATATGCCATATCGAATCCCAAAAAGAAAAACGCCCGATGTAAATTGAATCAAATATGAATCTCGGAGGAAGTTTGCTCCTTAGGGAACATCACGCCTGATGAAGATGGTAGGAATCCCTGTAGATTAAAATCGCCTTCGCTCGCCCATTACCCCCCTATGATAAGCCCACCAATAGCTACGCACCATTTTTGAAAGGGCATCGCCTCAACGTACACTCTCTTCTTCAATGGCGCCTGTTTTCTGAGGGTGGGGCTATTACGATACCCACACTTCAGTCGGATGAAACCATAGCATGTGGAGTACCAGCTGTCTTCAGACCAATGGTATTTTCTATACTCCAACTTCACACTTTGTGCCATACAGATGATTGATTTGGCAATAACGGCAACGGGGTCTGTGAATGACAACAATATGATCAACGAAACTGGAGGGGAAACGAATACCAGGATTAAGAGCCACCAAGGTCACGGCATAATTCACCAGATGGCCATCAAAGCTGAATTACTCTGGGATACTCAGTAGGAAGCTTCGGTGACTTGCTCCGTGGAAGCCTTATTGATGCACGGAGTGTAGCGGAGAACATGGAAAATTTCAAGAGTAGAAGAGCTGCATGTACACTGACCTATGGCGCTCCATATGCAAGCCTTGGCACCCTACACTCGAACGAATTTCCCAGCTACATATACTAACCAGACTAGCTACATACCAACTCCGTGCCAACCCTAACTCCCCCACGCTGCGACCGCGACCGGTATAGAAAGTGTACAAAAGAGAGAGGCCCATGGAGAACATTACGTTACTCCAGTTGGCAAAACACCCTTGTATACTAACAGTTCATGGAATTTGCCAATTCCCATATCCAGATCCTATGTTCTCGCCTCTATAGGCCTTCATACACTACTTAGTATCCTAGCCTTATACAAGATATGTCACTACTGCTCGTCACGCTTGGCCTTACTGCCCCGCCTGTATATGCGGATCACGGACAAATCACAAGATACTAGTGTACATCTCTGCAATTAGTCTACTTACAGTATGTACATACATACTTCCTAAATTATCTGCTGGCTCATGATAGAAAATTTGACGATTTGCTATTTTTAACACCAAAAGTGCTCTATTTCAAACACCCTCACACCACTCCTAAAACAAACAAAAATTATGTTGTGGGCTCCAGTCCCGGTGAAGTGCTGCCTGAGTACATACATATAGCACCCTTCGCAGACCACTTCACAGCCCCATATCTCAGCAGATATTTCTCTGAGCACAAAATGAACTTTGGAGATGGATTCAGCGTACAAAATCCCCCTAAAACTAACTTAGACCAATATTTTTGGAGAACTTTTTATTTTTCACCCAATTTACTCATGCCCCCTTATAGTGTCACTAGGCGCACTTGGGTCTAAAAAGTGCCCTAATGGCTCTAAGCCCTTTCAAATTGAGATATAACACTTCTTCTTTCATGCATAGTAATTCTAGCTCAGGGCAGGCCAATTTAACAACTTGGAAGTGTTTGAATGTGGTCTTGGTACTAATCCGAGTCCAATTTAGAGCAACTCGGAACATTTATAGGGCAATACAACCCATAACTTTTGACAATGGTAGAGAATCTGCATGAGACATAGATATAATAAATTCATAACTTCCAGGACCCTAAGGATGCCAGGAAGGAAATTTAGCGATTTTATCAACAATAGAATACCTTGGTTGACAAGAGCCACTTCAGCAGTGAGACTGCCATTTCGGGGAAAACTTGTCATGAAACTTTACAAACCCAACCTCAACGGCACCCCATGCTTCTTTTTGGCGCTCACTGCCTTGTCTATATTAACGTAAATTATAATCCACCCCACTGAACTCCTTCTCGTGCTACAAGAAGGAAAGCCAGGCTAACCCCTATACTAACATTGAGTTTCCTCATTCGGTAGTCGACCTTTCCCCAAAACACAACGTGCATCTGAATATCTTGGCGTTAAGCTAACCCTAACGGAAAAATCTCGACGTTCCGAATTAGTGAACCATCGATCAGATTCATTAACAATGTACATAATAGGTACTGAGAGCTGAAAAGGGTGGAAAGAATGACGTGGCCATGGTTATATGCCATGTGTCCCCTTGGAACAGTACCTAGGAGGTTGCTATTTTGGTCGTTAACTCATCCCGATCTTGGCCTCGCTACCGGAGGTGAAGTTAGTCTGGTTAGCTACTTGTATACTCCTCATGTAACAAAAAAAGTTACGTAGCCAAACCCATTTGTGACACATTGAGCTCGAACAGCTATCGAGACATCGTGCATATTCTCACTCAACTAAGTAAGTTGACTTGCCAAAAGACATGCAGATTCGAATTTATCCGGAAATCTCAAAGTGGATGTCATAGTTGCACAAAGTAAACAACCCCAGGTGGTACAGTCGAACCTGTCTAAGTGCACGACGTCCGTAAGAACACCTTATGATGCATTTGAAGAGGTTATACAACAAGACCGAAAATGGCTGCCGCTAACACAACTCGTCACCGGGCTGTGATGTATTTAGGCAGGTTTACTGTAGTCCGTTGGTGCCGAAGGCTAGGGACAACCCTTTCTGCTTAGCCATACTAGCAATAACAATCCGAAGAAGTGAACCCTAAGTTAATTTTATTGCACACCCTTCTATTAGTGGCTATAGCAGTTTAACATGTAGTAAGTTCTAAAAACAAAAAGAAGTAGTAAAACCAGGGTAACACTTAATATCGGACAGCAGGTCCTAGGAACACATGCTGATGAGGTGTCCTTATGAACGTGACTCAAAATAGCTAAATACAAACAGTAGATGGTGAGAGATATGAGATGAAATTTAGTTACCTCGTGAAGAGGAACTCAAGATGTCCAACCAAATCAATCATTAAAAACCCAAAGAAAAAACTGTAACCAAAGAAATAGCCATGAGTAATTCTGCTCCAAACATTTCCTTTCATTTGCATTCATCAACTAAAGAATTCTTAGGCCAATCATAGCCGGTGCTGTCCCAATTCGTCAAGTTGGGATTCATATAAGCCTTCAAATGATTTTCAATATACTGCGTTGTTTCGTACCCTGGAGGGTCACAGGTGACTATTTCGTTGTCCGGGTCTTGGTAGATCCGAACGTAATCAATCCTCATCTTTGCGGGGAGCAATGCTGCTCATGAAATTATTTAGTAGGTATATCCAAACCCATAGAGCACGGAGTAAGGAGTGGAGGAGTGGAGGCTTACCATCCAATCTATCAAAGTCAATGAAGGTAAAGGATGGTGACATCCCAAAGTTCAAAATCAAAGCCATAGGTTCTTGCGGGATTGGTCGGGGCCCAACATCTCCATTCGCACGAGTCGCAGCGCTGTTGATCCTCCACGTATGCATATTACCTATGAAGAATTCGATATATCCATCGTCACCGGGCTTGTATTCGAAGCCGTAAGTTTGGTAAGCTTTTCCGTCATACCAGTCATTGTTCAATGTTGTCAAACCAGAAATAGCTTCCTGATATTTCCCTCCTCTGTAGGAGCTCATACTGGTGAAATCAGGGTTGTAGACTGCGATTTGGCCGTAGTCGGGTTGATACTATAGCGTGTTAGAAATAGATCATTTACAAAGAAGCCCAGGGAGGGGGCGGGACGAGATGCTTACCCAAATATCAAATGGAGCTACCTGAGATGATTGAGATGCAGTCCCAACCATTTTGCCATTCGTGATCTTACCCACACTAGATTCCAGGGCATCAATCTCTGGTGCGCCTCTTGCTTTTCCCGGAGTTGGGTGATCCTCTCCAGCACATGTACATCCAGGGAGCCTCATTCCAGGCAGGTAACTGATGCCATCTATACTTGACTGGTTTGCTGTAATTCCTGCATCACACCGATCATGGTATGTATATGGCCACATTCCCTCAGTCGAAGCAAGATATCCTGGACGTCCGAGGTTTCCCATGGTCCAGAAGGAAGCCCAGAATCCAGGTGTATCTCCTGACCCAGGCAGAGAGATACTAGCTTCGATAATCCCTCCCTTGATACACAGCTTATTCCAACTCTGAAGCATCGCAGAACGGAAATCCAAATCGTGGTTTCGGAACTTTGCAAACTCTAGCTCGAGAACACCGTCTTTTGTGGTTACCGCATCTGGGTCGTACCATTCTAGATCAACTGTAGCCGCGTAGTGGATGTTTACTGCCTCCCAGTATGGATCGTCGTCCGGGTAGAATGTACGATTTTCAGCGCTGAACTCATCCGAAAACTACATAAATTGTCAACAAATGCCACAAACAATAGATAGGCTAGATAACTTACGACCAACTTCCAGTCTCTCCCATCTATTGACTTCTTTGAGAATGCTGACTTTGGAGTATCAGGATCGATAAGACTAGAGCGATAATTCGTCAAATGCGGAATAGAGTCTATGTCGATGCACATCCCGGGACCGAACGGGCATGGACCGTTCACCAGCTCATTACCGACATTTTGGGCGAAAATACTTTATAGATATTAGGAAAATTCCTGGAGATGTATAGATAGGGAAACTTACATGATCGGGTATCCAATGAACAAGGTTAATAGCCCGAACACAATGAACATTAAGCTACCAACCTGTACCAACCCACGCCTGGTAAATATGTTCCAGGAACGAGCTTCCTTCTCATCATCTGGTTGATGAAGCTCATCATCGTCCTCGTGTTGGTGAGGATATAGCAAGATCCCCTCCTCTTCGGGAGTAATCCTATATCTTTCTGCTATATTTAGGGTGGTCATTCCGTCTGTCGAGCCTCCTTGGTACAGCGATGCTCTTGATGACACACGAGTTACTGAGCCTACGCTATATTCATGTCGTAAAGACGACCCTAGTCCCACATCCCCAGAAATATCTGCATCTGAGCTAAACGAGATAGAACGAGAAAGTGGCGATGGCTTTCTAACACTGCTTCTAGTAGAGGGAGGCAAAGGGCTTCCTGGTACCAGTCGCTCTGTTAATCTTCCGTATTTTGATATAGCTCGGTGCCTTCGCCCATGAGGGCTTAATTCCGAGACAGGGCTTGATGGCGCTTGAGAGAATGTATATGCTATACGTTCATCCGACGTTTTATGTCGAAAGGAATTCGACATGATCGGAGACTGTTCTCGGCCTGCAGTGGGGGGTTCCTCCGCAGGTATTCTTGCTTCTGACTGTCCTTTTATCGGTATACAATCTAGGGGGTTCTGACTCGGGTAAAGAAAAAGAAAATGACAGTTGGGAAAGAATGATGGTATGCAAGAGCAATGTATTGTTTGTTGTTTGTGCTTTAAGTAAAGAAGGACGAGCTAGAGCGAGGGTAAAAGGTAGAAGGCATAGACACAAATGATCTCGAGACACAAACAAACACATAACACAAACAGATCCCGCCCAATTACTTAGTATAGAGTCTGGGAGGGCCACTTCACGAGAGGCCCTTCAAAGGCGAGATCAGCCATCGCTTCGTATTTGCAGGACAAAATTTCAAGAGAACAAGGGTATCTTGCAAGCATCCAAGAGGTATATTTTCTATATACAAAATCAATCATGACGGCTCCATGGTTTCTGCCAACGGCTTAGGCCTCTAGACGGCTGCCAACTGGAAGCTGATCGTAGTGGGGTCTGTCTCAGACGGACAGAATTGAATCGGTAGCGAGGACAGTTGAGGCAAAATAGTTAGCATTTGCTTGGAGATGGTGGTGCCCATTTCGTATTTCAATCTTGTTGATATAGAAATAGTTAACATAGTGCACCATCGGTAGGTTTGTCCGTTACCATGCGTAAATCGTCAGGCATGCATACTTGTCTCGTGACCAGACTTCTGGTGTAGGTGCCAAGTACCGATATGGACTAATCTGGTTGATATGATGCATGAATTTGATCTCCGTAGAGTGTAGGGCTAACCCCTGATGACCACCAAAGAATTGGGTTTCTTGGCGTGCACCCACAACTCATACCATCAATTTTGCGAATTTGCACTAATTGACCGAATCGAACAACCAACGGCCACGACGATACCCACCAAGTGAACGACTACACGACACTCGTTCGCCATGTCTCACAGGTATGTTACCGAACTGCTTTTCTGTGGTAGTTGTGCATTTTCCCGACTTGCTAACATTGTCAATTTGTAGGAAATACGTACGAAATCTCGTTCCTCCGAATCAGTATGATGGGAAATTGACTATCTTCACAGGAAGCCCCCCGCCACGGTTCCCTTGCCTTCCTTCCCAGGAAGCGTGCCGCCAGGCACAGGGGAAAGGTCAAGTCCTTCCCTAATGATGACCCCAAGAAGTCTGTCCACCTCACCGCTGCTCTTGGATACAAGGCTGGTATGACCACTATCGTCCGTGACTTGGACAGGCCTGGTGCCAAGATGCACAAGAAGGAGGTTGTTGAGGCGGTTACCGTCATTGAGACTCCACCAGTGAGTACCTTGCCCAGGATTCGATTGTGGAGGGATGGAATACTGAGCATCGGATTCTCTAGATGATTTGCATTGGTGTCGTCGGATATGTCGAGACTCCCCGTGGACTCCGATCCCTCGCCACTGTCTGGGCTGAGCACCTTAGTGAGGAGGTCAGGCGCCGCTTCTACAAGAACTGGTACAAGAGCAAGAAGAAGGCTTTCACCAAATACGCCAAGAAGTACACAGAGGGCAACGCGGCGCCAATCAACCAAGAGCTCGAGCGCATCAAGAAGTACTGCTCGGTCGTCCGTATTCTTGCTCACACCCAGGTCCGCAAGACTCCTCTTAAGCAAAAGAAGGCCCACCTCATGGAAATCCAAGTCAACGGAGGCTCTGTTGCCGACAAGGTCGACTTCGCTAAGGACCTCTTCGAGAAGGAGATCAACATTGACACCATCTTCGAGATGAACGAGATGATTGACGTCATCGCCGTCACCAAGGGTCACGGTTTCTCCGGAGTCACCTCCCGTTGGGGAACCAAGAAGCTTCCTCGCAAGACCCACAAGGGTCTCAGGAAGGTTGCTTGTATCGGAGCCTGGCATCCTGCACACGTGCAATGGTCTGTTGCACGTGCTGGTCAAGACGGTTACCACCACCGCACTTCGTGCAACCACAAGGTCTACAGGATCGGAAAGGGTGACAACGAGGGCAACGCTTCCACTGAGTTCGATGTTACCAAGAAGAAGATTGTACGTCTCATTCTAATCCCTCTCGATGGTTGATTTGTGAATCTAATTCAGTTATTTTTAGACTCCTATGGGCGGCTGGGTTCGATATGGTATCGTCAACAACGACTACGTTATGATCAAGGGATCTTGCCCTGGTGTCAAGAAGCGAGTCATGACCCTCAGGAAGTCCATGTACACCCACACCTCCCGAAGATCCTTGGAGAAGGTCGAGCTCAAATGGATCGATACCTCTTCTAAGTTCGGTCACGGAGGATACCAGACCAAGGAGGAGAAGTCCACTTTCTTGGGTACCCTCAAGAAGGATATTGCTGCCTAAGTCCAAAATTTTGTTCGGTAAAAAATATCAAAATTCATTTCATCGGGGTTCTACTTGGGGTTCATCAATTTCCTGGTCGTCTGTTTTGTTGTCTAGTTTATTGTCTCATGGTTTTGTTTTCTGTTCGGTTGGGTCTTTGACGGAATTGTGGGGGAATATTGGGGAATATACGATTTCATGAGATGGAATGGATGATATTCAGAAGAAATAAATTTCTCCAAACGTCTGCTTCGTCTGGCAAACCGAGATTGGCTTTGAGATTTCTCGCCGTCCCTGTGTTCATAAGCTGCCATTAATTTCATCAGATCTTCGAATCAGCCAAACTTCCAGTCCCCAAGCTTCCCGCCACCGTAGTCTCGTCTGGCAAAAAATGTTCCGCAATAGTAGCTACGAGTATAGTCATATGGCCCTAGAAGCACCTCAAACCTTTTGTAGCTCGTACAAGTAGGAGTGCACATAACTTCCTACCACGTTCTGATCAAGCCCTATGCAACGAAGGAGGTTTAGTTGTATGGCCATCACGACCATAGCGAATACAGAACATACCTCTAGTAGGTGGAGCTCGAATAGGAGTCATGGAAAATAATAGTGGCACTTAAGACAAAAATCTGCAGCACTCGCTTACAGTTCGAGCTATAGTGGAGATAACTCAACTTACTAGAACCAGCGTTAATGTTAATGGAATGAGTACAATCTGGGGTATAAATACACCTTGGGGTGTTTATCGTCTACAGTCAGACCAAACAGAGCCTCGGTTGAAGAAGGTATGGAGAAGTTGAAAGGTGATAGGCCATGGTGTAGGAAAAAGATCCTCTTCTACGGAGAGCTGGTAAAGGAGAGCGCCAGGGTAGTGACGGTGGAGGACGTTCGGTTCGAGGACTCAGGGTAACGTTTCAAGACAATCATTTTGTTGGGGCTCAGGGTAACCATTGACCACTATTTCCCTTCGATGAGCAGCTCCCCCCTCCTCAATGCTTCCCTTGTATAAAAAAAACAAGGAAATCTAATCTAAAAGACTACTATTTTCAACGCGAGATGAGAGGCGAATCTAGGAGAGTTTTGGGAGACCTATTTCTATCAATGGACAATGGCCTCTATTGACCATCTCTTTGGATATCTTGCTACATTGATGGACTTCTTTACTACACCCATGGGTCCATTTGAGGGACTTTGGGAGTGCCCGAGGATACGGAAAGTAATAGGATTTAAGTCTCTGTTTTAAATCACTGTTTTCGGGGTTTGTTTAGCCCATGACCAAACGTGCCCAATCCGTAACTATGGCAGGTCCTATCCGAGCCCTGCCTCCTTTACCCATTGCCGGAGGGGGTGAGACGGTACCAGCTGCTAGGTACTTCATCCCGCAACCTATATTCCTGAGGCTTCATTATTGCTCTCGGTGCTTACACGCTTGATTCGAGAAGGAAAGAGGGCTGGAGCCTAGAATAGGTAGTTTTTCAGGAGGAAAAATGAGTTTT
>Ga0307511_10002950_pt1 | contig 17629 bp, 21 predicted proteins | sample 13_EM_MG_FD_200266 | JGI IMG/M metagenome (GOLD analysis project Ga0307511, IMG submission 200266) | Populus trichocarpa ectomycorrhiza microbial communities from riparian zone in the Pacific Northwest, United States - 13_EM | ecosystem: Host-associated > Plants > Roots > Unclassified | place... | reverse complement strand
CAGGGGGCGAAGCCCGCCTGCCTTGGGGCCTGGGGCGAGAGCCCCAGAAGACGCGACGAGCGAGATGTGCTGGTGCTCTCCACCAGCACATCTCGCCCACTCGCGAGCGGAGGATACGGGATTTGAACCCGTGAGGGGTTTAATCCCCAACACGATTTCCAGTCGTGCGCACTAGGCCACTATGCGAATCCTCCGCGACAGAGCTTACCGGAGCGCTCCTGACCGGCCAAAACGGCTGGTGAGGGGCCTGGCGGTGCTGATCAACTGCGGGCGCGAGTGCCGGCGTAGACGTATTTCCAGCGGCCGCGGGTGGGCTCGGCCGGGCGTTCGTAGACGATGACCGGCGACGCGGCCAGGGCGGCCTTCAGCTTCTCGCGGTTGCGTTCCCTCGGCAGCTGCGGGAACTCCCAGCGCGGCAGCAGCGGAACCCCGTCCCGCTGCGCCGGGACCTTGATCGTCCGACCGTCCTCGGGACCGCCGAACAGCTCGATGTCGATCTCAAGCCGTGTGTCCTCCGCCATGGCCGGGGATCCTGCTCCGGTTGGCCCGACACCGCCCGCCGAGCCACCACATCGAGCGACCCGCTACACTGACACACGGACCTCGTGCGGTGTCCATCCTGTGAACTTCCCCAGGGCCGGAAGGCAGCAAGGATAAGCGGGCTCTGACAGGTGCGCGGGGTCCCCTTCACTTGGGAGCGCCTCCTGTCCGCAAAAAGCGCGGACAGGAGGCGCTCCGGTTTTGTTTCTGGGGGGCGACCCCCAGACCCCCGAGGTGGGGGGGGGGGGGCCCCCCCCCCCCACACCCCCAAGGGCTTTGCTTCGCTCGCCCCGCGGCTTCGCGCGCTTGCTCTGTGGGGCTGGGCTGGGAATGTCGGGGGCTGGCAGTAGGGTCGTACCCGTGGCGCTCGCCCTCTACCGCAAGTACCGGCCCGCGACCTTTGCCGAGGTCGTGGGCCAGGATCACGTCACCGAGCCGCTGCGGGCCGCGTTGGCCGCGGGGCGGGTGAACCACGCCTACCTGTTCTCGGGGCCGCGGGGTTGCGGCAAGACGTCCAGCGCCCGCATCCTGGCCCGCTCGCTGAACTGCGTGCAGGGCCCGACGCCGAACCCGTGCGGGGTGTGCAACTCCTGCATGGGCCTGGCCCCGGGCGGCTCGGGCACGGTGGACGTGGTGGAGCTGGACGCGGCCAGCCACGGCGGCGTGGACGACGCCCGAGAGCTGCGTGACCGGGCCTTCTACGCGCCGGCGGAGGCCCGCTACCGGGTCTTCATCATCGACGAGGCGCACATGGTCACCACGCAGGGCTTCAACGCCCTGCTGAAGATCGTGGAAGAGCCGCCGGAGCACCTCATCTTCGTGTTCGCCACCACCGAGCCGGAGAAGGTGCTGCCGACCATCCGGTCCCGCACCCACCACTACCCGTTCCGGCTGATCCCGCCGGGCACGCTGCGCGGCCTGCTGGAGAGCATCTGCGGCGACGAGGGCGTGAAGGTCGAGCCGGCGGTGTATCCGCTGGTGCTGCGCGCGGGCGGCGGCTCGGCCCGCGACACGCTGTCGGTGATGGACCAGCTGCTGGCCGGCGCGGGCGAGGAAGGCGTCACCTACGAGCGGGCGATCTCGCTGCTCGGCGTGACGGACGTGGCCCTGATCGACGAGATGGTGCGCGGCCTGGCCGCGACCGACGGCGCGGCGGTGTACGGCACGCTGGACCGCGTCGTCGAGGCCGGCCACGACCCCCGCCGCTTCGCCGCGGACCTGCTGGAACGGCTGCGTGACCTGGTGCTGCTGTCCGCGGTGCCGGACGCCGGCCAGCGCGGGCTGATCAACGCGCCGGAGGACGAGCTGGCGCAGATGCGGGACCAGGTCACCGGCCTCGGCCCGGCCACGCTCACCCGGTACGCGGAGATCGTGCACGCCGGCCTGATCGAGATGCGCGGCGCGACCGCGCCCCGGCTGGTGCTGGAACTGCTGTGCTCCCGGATGATGCTGCCGGCCGCCAGTGCCACGGACGCGGCGCTGCTGCAACGGATCGAGCAGCTGGAACACCGCCCGGTCGCGGCGGCCGGCGCGGTTGCCGAAGGTCAGGCGCCGGCGGCGAGCAAGTTCCAGCGGCCGTCGCAGCGAGCGGCGGAGCCGCAGGCGGAACCCGCGCCGCAGCCGGTCGCGCAGGCGCCCGCCCCCCGGCAGCCGGAACCCCAGCCGACGCAGCCACAGCCGGAACCGCCGCAGGCGCAGGTCCAGCCACCCCAAGCTCAGCCACAACCCCCAGCCCAGCCGGAGCCCCAGGCCCAGCCGGAGCCCGAGCCGGCCCCGGCTCCTGCAGCGGCCAGCGACGGCGCCGTGGACGTGGCGACGCTGCGTCGGCTGTGGTCGCAGCTGCTGGCGGCGATCTCGAGCAAATCGACGCAGGCCATGCTGATGAACGCCGCCGTGCAGTCGGTCGACGGCAACACCGTCACCATCGCGCACACTTCGGCCCCGCTGGCTCGCCGCCTCGCGGCGAGCCAGAACCAGGACGCCATCGCGGCCGCCGTCGGCAAGGTCGTCGGCGGCGCCTGGCAGGTCAAGGTCGTGCACGGCGAGGCCGGCGGCGGCCCGGGCGCGATGGCCGCCCCGGCGGCGGCTCCGCCGCGGCAACGCCCCGCCGCCCCGACCCGGCCGAGCCAGGCGGCCCGGCCGCAGCCGGAGGTGCAGCCGACGCCGGTCGCCCCGCCGCCGGCGGCCCCGGCCGCAGACGACATCCCGCTGCCGCCGGAACCGGACGAGCCCGCCGAACCGGAGCCCGAGCCGGAGCCGGAGAGCGAAGAGTCGATGATGGCCGAGGCGGCCCGCGTGCCGGAGCCGGGCGAGCTCGTCGACACCCGCAACCCGCACGACGTGCTGCTGGAGATGCTGAACGAGGAGCTCGGCGCGGTGCCGATCGAGAAGCGCGCTAAGCCAGCTGGCGGGTGACGAACTCGATCGCCCGGGGATAGGTGGCCAGCTTGTTGTCCAGGTTGGCCATCTGGTGCCCCTCGTTGGCGTGCACGACCAGCTCGCACTCGACGCCGTTGCCGCGCACCGCCGCCACCAGCTGCTCGGCCTCGCTCAGCGGCACCCGCGGGTCGTTGGCCCCGTGCACCACGAACAAGGGCGCCCTGATCTGGTCCACCTTGTTCATCGGGGACGCCTCCTCCAGGAAGTCCCGGTCGGAGTCCAGCCAGCCGTACTCGCGCTCCCGCAGCCGCCGCCGGTAGGGCGAGGTGTTCTCCAGGAACGTGACGAGCGAGGAGATGCCGACGATGTCCACGCCGGCCGCCCACCGCTGTGGCAGGAACGCCAGCCCGGCCAGCACCAGGTAGCCGCCGTAGGACCGGCCCCACAGCGCGACCTTCGCCGGGTCGACGCCGATCGACGGCAGCCAGTCGTGCAGCACGGCCAGGTCCTGGACCGAGTCCAGCCGCTTACGCCGGTCGTCGGCGGCGTAGTACGACTTGCCGTAGCCGATGGATCCTCGGATGTTCGGCACCACGACCACGTGCCCGGCGGCGACCAGACCCTGCACCAACGGGTCGAACCGGCGCTGCGACTGCCCTTCCGGGCCGCCGTGCAGGAACAGCACCGCGGTGGTGCCGCTGCCGTAGACGAAGCACGGGATCTGGCCGTTGGCGCGGACGTGCGTCGGCTCCACCAGGCCGGCCAGCTGCGAGCCGGTGTCGGTCAGCGACGTGACCTTGGCCGAGTCCAGGTCGACCAGCAGCACGTCCATCGGGATCGTCGGCGAGCTGAAGGTCAGCGCCACATAGCGGGAGTTCGGCGAGAACACCGGCTCGGCCAGCGGATAGGAGATCCAGCCGTCCGCGGGCAGCTGGATCTCGTCGAGCTGCCGACCGGTCGGGCCGTCGTGCACGGTCAGCCGGGCCACGCCGTCGACGTTGGTCATCACCAGCAGCTTGCGGCCGTCCGGGGACAGCCAGCCGGTCAGGTCGTGCCGCTCGGCGGCGACCAGCCAGGTCCACCGCGCCGAGGCCAGGTCGTAGCGGGCGACGGCCTTGAACTCGCGGTCCCGGTTGCTGGTGACGATCAGCCCGGAGCCGTCGGGCAGCCAGCCGACGTGCCCGATGTTGGTCTCCTCGGCCGCGCCGGTCAGCTCGGCCACCTGGTCGGCCTCGGTCTCCGGCATGGTGTCGAGCAGCAGCAGCTGCATGGAGTTGGCCTGGTCGGCGCCGATGGTGGTGGCCAGGTACCGGCTGTCCGGGGACAGCTTGGCGTCGAGCTGGGAGCCGCCCCGGTCGTAGACGACCTCCTCGGCCCCGCTGAACACGTTGCGCACCGCGACGTCGAAGTCGACCTTGTTACGCCGGTTCGTGGCGTACACGACGCGGCCGGGCAGCACGCCCATCAGCCGGTGGATGTGCCGCTCGTCGTGCACCAGCAGAGTGAACTCCGGGTCGCCGAGCCGCAGCAGCGACAGCTGGCCGCGCTCGTTGCCGCCGCTGTCGTGCTCGACGACCACGGCTCGCTCGTCCTTGACGTACTTGGCATTGCTCACACCGGTCAGGTGCGGCAACGGCGTCGCCGTGCCGTCCGGCGCGAGCTCGACGAGCTGCACCCGGCCCGTCTCGTCCGAGCCGGCCAGCACCCGCCCCTCGTCGTCGACGTCGAACGCCCGCCAGGTGTGCAGTTCCAGAAGTCGCCTCACGTCCAGCCCCATGGATCCACCCTGTCACACCCGGCGACTACGCTGGTTGTGGTCAAACCGACGAGAGGAGCCGCGGTGCAGCCCGGCCAGCCCAACATGCAACAGATCCTGCAACAGGCCCAGCAGATGCAGCAGCAGTTGGTCAACGCCCAGCAGGAGTTGGCGGCCGCCGAGGTCACCGGCACCGCGGGCGGCGGCCTGGTGACCGCGACCGTGACCGGCGCGGGCGAACTGAAGGGCCTGGACATCGACCCCAAGGTGGTCGACCCGGACGACGTGGAGACGCTGGCCGACCTGGTCGTGGCCGCGGTCCGCGACGCCAACAACAACGCCCAGGAGCTGGCCGCGCAGAAGATGGGCCCGCTGGCCGGCGGTCTCGGCGGCGGGTTCGACCTCGGCGGCCTGAGCCTGCCCGGGTTCTGACGGTGTACGAGGGCCCGGTACAGGACCTGATCGACGAGCTGGGGCGGCTGCCCGGCGTCGGTCCGAAGAGCGCGCAGCGCATCGCCTTCCACCTGCTGGCCGCCGACCCGGCGGACATCGGGCGGCTGCAGGACGCGCTCCAGAAGGTGCGCGACGGCGTGCAGTTCTGCCAGATCTGCGGCAACGTCTCCGAGGAGCAGACCTGCCGCATCTGCAAGGACCCGCGGCGCGACGCCACCGTGGTGTGCGTGGTCGAGGAGCCCAAGGACGTCGTCGCGGTGGAGAAGACCCGCGAGTTCAAGGGCCGCTACCACGTGCTCGGCGGCGCGCTCGACCCGCTGTCCGGCGTCGGCCCCGACCAGCTGCGCATCCGCGAGCTGCTGGCCCGGATGGGCGCCGACGACATCAAGGAGATCATTCTCGCCACCGACCCGAACACCGAGGGCGAGGCCACCGCGACCTACCTGATCCGGATGCTGCGCGACTTCCCCGGGCTCACCGTCACCCGGCTGGCCTCGGGTCTGCCGATGGGCGGCGACCTGGAGTTCGCCGACGAGCTCACGCTCGGTCGGGCCCTGTCGGGGCGTCGCACGGTGTGAGGGTCATCGCGATCGACGGGCCGTCCGGCGCCGGCAAATCCACCTATGCGGCCTCGCTCGGCCTGCCGGTCGTGCCCACCGACCACTTCGCCACCTGGGACGACCCGGTGGCGTGGTGGCCGCGGCTGGTGGACGGCGTGATCAAGCCATTGCTGCGGGGCTCGTGCGGCCGGTATCGGCGGATGGACTGGAGCGGCGGTGTGCCCGTGCTCGGTGCGGAAGTCGTAGTCGAGCCGACGGAAGTCCTTGTCGTGGAAGGGGTTTCCGCCGGCCGCCGGGCGGCGACCCCGTGGCTGTCCCGGCTGATCTGGGTCGAGGCCGACGACGCGTTGGCCCGGGCGATCGCCCGTGACGGTGCGGACAGCCGTGCGGATCTGTTGCGGTGGAAGGAATTCGAGCGCGGCTGGTTCCAAGTGGACGGTACGCGTGAACGCGCCGACCTAGTCGTCCAGCGCTAGCTCCAACGCCTTTTGCGCCCGGGCCAACGCCCTCGGGTGTTGCTCGGCCCGGTAGACGACGAGCGCCCGCTGGGCCAGCTCCGCCGCCTGCGGCCGGTCGCCGAGCGCCCGATGCGTGTCGGCCAGGCCGATCAGCGACTCCGCCTCCAGGTACCGGTTGTCGATCTCCTGGGCGATGAGCAGCGCCTGCTCGTGATGGTGCACGGCCAGTTCATGGTCGCCGCGGCGGGACTCCACCCGGGCCAGCGTGTTCAACGCGCTCGCCTCGGCCCGGCGGGCCCCGGCCTCGCGGGCCTGCGCGATCGCCGTCGTGGCGTACTCGCCGGCCTGGGCCACCTCGCCAACGTCCAGATATACCGTGGAAATCGTGTCCAGCAGACTGCCGCGACCGTCCCACGACCCGAGCTCGTTGCGCAGGTCCAGCGCCGAGTGCAGGCAGGCCAGCGCCTGGTCGAACTGCCCCAGCTCGCGGTGGGCCAGCCCCAGGTTGTTCAGACACGCCGCCTCGTCGTAGCGGCGGCGCAGCGCCCGATGCCCGGCCAGGGCCTGCTCCAGCAGCCGGATCGCCTCGCCGACGTCGCCCAGCTCCAGGCGGAGCGTGCCCAGCTTGAACAGCGTCGTGGCGTGGCCGGCCGGCGAGTCGACCGCCTTCGTCACCTCCAGCGCCTGCTCGAAGCAGGCCGCGGCCCGCTCCACCTCGCCTCGTTCGCCATAGACGCCGCCCAGGTCGGTCAGCGCCTCGATGACGGCGTGGTCCGGGCCCATCTCGCGGTAGTAGGACAACGCCAGCGTCACCTGGTCGACGGCCTCGTCGTAGTCGCTCAGATCCCAGGCCAGTGCGCCAAGTGCTTGGCGCATAACGGCTTCCGCCCGCCGATCGCCGGACCGCAGCGCCGCGGTGAGCCCGATCCGGGCGGTCATCACGCCTTCGTTGCCGAGCCGGTGGCCGCGGAAGTACCGGTGCAGCGCGTCCGCGAGGCCCCAGGCCGCCGGCAGCGGGCCGGTCTCCTCGGCCTGCGCCACCGCCGCGATCAGGTTCGCCCGCTCCGCAGCCAGCCAGGCCAGCGCCTCCACGTGGTCGGCGAACCGCGGCGTCGTCACGACAAAGCCGGCGCCTGGCACCGGCAGCCGCACGCTGCCCGGGGACAGCGCATTCGACGCCGCCGCCGAGGCGTGGTGGTAGTACGCGGCCAGGTTGGACCGGGCAATCACCTTCGAGCCCGGGTTCTCCTCCACGTCGGTGCGCTGCTCGGCGTACAGACGCAGCAGATCGTGCAGCTGGTAGCGGCCCGGGGAATGCTGCTGCACCAGGTTCGCCGCGGCCAGCCGGTCCAACAGCCGCTGCGACTCGTCCAGCCGCAGCGACGCCACCGCCGCTGCCGCCTCCGCCGTGAAGTCTGGGCCCGGGATCAGCCCCAGCAGCCGGAACAGCTGCCGCGCCGCCGGCTTCAAGCCGTGATAGGAGAGGTCGAACGCCGCGTGCACGGCCGCCTCGTCGTCGCCGTCCACCACCAGCGCGGCCAGCCGGTTGCCCTGCCGCAGCTGCTCCACGTAGTTCGCCACGCCCGGCCGGTTGGCCAGGTTCGCCGCGGCGATCCGCAGCGCCAATGGCAGGTTCGCGCACAGCTGGGCCAGCTCGCCCACGGCGTCCCGCTCCACCTCGACGGCCCGCTCGCCCAGCATCTCGGTGAGCAGCGTGACCGCCTCGTCCGGTGTCAGGGCGTCCAGGCCGACCGGTCGCGCGCCCTGCAATGCCGTCAACCCGAGCAGCGTGTCCCGACTCGTCACGAGGACCGCGCAGCCCGGGCTGCCCGGCAGCAGCGGGCGCACCTGCTCGGCCGCCGCCGCGTTGTCCAGCACCACCAGCACATGCCGGCCCGCCATGCAGGACCGGTACAGCGTGATCTGCTCCTCGACGTCCAACGGGATCTGCGACGGCGGCACCCCGAGCGCCCGCAGGAACCGCGTCAGCGCGTCCACCGTGCTCATCGGCGGGCCCGGGGCGTAGCCGCGCAGGTTCACGTACAGCTGGCCGCCCGGAAAGTTGCGGCTCACCTCGTGCGCCACATGGATGGCCAGGGCCGTCTTGCCGACGCCGGGCGGGCCGGACAGCGTCACCAGCGGCACCGCGGTGTTCGTGTCGCCGGCCAGCAGCCGCTGCGCGATCCGATCGGCCACGTCGCGTCGTCCGACAAAGTCCACCAGGTCGGCGGGCAGTTCCGAGGGCACCGACCGGGTCGACGGGCGAGGCGCGCGCTCCGGCGGCGCCAATCCCGGGTCGTCCCGCAGCACCGCCTGCTGCAGCGCCCGCAGCCGCTCGCCCGGGCCGACTCCCAGCTCCTCGGCCAGCAACCGGCTGACCTGGCGAAACGCCTCCAGCGCCTCCACCTGCCGGCCCGAGCGGTGCAGCGCCAGCATCAGCTGGCCCCAGAACTGCTCCTGGAACGGGTGCTCGCCGGTCACCGCGCGCAGCATCGGGATCAGGTCGGTGTGCCGGCCCAGGCTCAGCTCCACCTCGATCCGGCGCTCCAGCACCTCCAGCCGCTGCTCGACCAGGCGCTGGATCTCCTCCCGGTGCAGCACGTCCGACGGCACGTCCACCAGCGGCTGGCCCCGCCACAGCCCCAGCGCCTGGCCGTACAGCTCGGCCGCCGTCGGCAGGTCCCCGCTGGCCAGCGTCGACTGGGCCGTCGCGGCCAGCTCGGTGAACCGCAGCAGGTCCAGGCGGCTGGCGTCCACCGCGATCACGTAGCCGTCCGCGGCCGTGCGGATCACCGACGGGTCGCCCAGCACCTGGCGCAGGCGCATCACGTACGTCTGGAGCGTGGCCTTCGACCGGTTCGGCGTGTCCCCGTCCCAGATGCGGTCCACCAGCTCCTCGACCGAGACCACCCGGTTGGCGCGCAGCAGCAGGCAGGCGAGCAGAGTGCGGTGTTTGGCAGCGCCGATTGGCGCCACCTGGCCGTCCACGACGACCTCCAGCGGCCCGAGGATCCGAAACTCCACGGCCAACCCGTTCGCACCCCTTCGTCGTCGGCGAACACTGCCAGTACAGATTGTGCACGCACTCGGCTCCTCGGCCGGCGGGTTTCCGCCCTATTGCGACAAGCGGGCACCGGACCGTGTCCGGCGAATCGGCTGCCGGCGCTGGTCACACCCCCCGAATGGTCGGCCGGGTGGCCGGGCTCGAAGATGTCCCCCGAGCGGAACCGGTCGGAGGCGGTCGGCGTCGTAGTGCCTGACGTGAGGGGTGTTGGCAATGACTGAGCCGGACTTGAGTCCAGAGCAGCGCATGGCGAAGGTCGCCGAGCTGCGGCAACAGGCCGATGGGGCGCTCGCCGGACTGCGTGCGCAGATGGCCGCGGTGAAGCAGGCGCAGCAGCAGGCGCTGTCGAGCACGGGGGAAGCGACCTCGAAGGACGGCAGCGTCCAGGTCGCCGTGGACGCCACCGGGGTGGTGACGTCGCTGAAGTTCGCGCCGAGCGCCTTCGAGCGCACCACACCGGACAAGCTGGCCCAGACCGTCGTCGCCACCATCCAGGCCGCCGCCGCCAAGGCCCGGGCCAAGGTGTCCGAGACCATGGCGCCCGTGCGGACGCAGAGCGCCAACGTGCTCGCCGCCGCCGGCAGCGCCGTCGGGCTCGACGCCGGGCAGCTCAGCACTCCCTCCGTGCCGCGGACCGCCACCGACCCCGGCGACCAGGGCGACCCGTGGCGCCAGGGCCCGCCCCCTCAGTCGTCCTACAGCCCGCCCCCGCCGCCGGCCGCCGCCCCGCCCGCCCCCCGACCCGCGCCCTCTCAGCCGCCGCAGCAGCAGCGGCCCACGCGCCGTGACGACGACGATGACGACGGCGGCTCCGTGCTCAACGAAGGGTCGTGGTGAGCATGGGGGTCACGCTTCCTTCGGAAGTCACCTGGGTGCTCGACCTGATCGGCGTCGAGTGGCCCAACATCGACGAGGACGAACTGCGCTCGGCCGCCGACCAGCTGCGTCAGCTCGGCTCCGAGCTGTCCAGCAACAACGGCGACGCCAAGTCCGACATCGAGGACATGCTCGGCGTCAACTCGGCCGAGTCGCTCCAGATCTTCGAGGCGCTCTGGAAGAAGCTGGCCGACGGCCACCTCCAGCAGCTCGGCGAGGGCATGGACCTGCTCGCCACCGGCCTGGACATCGCCGCCGTCGTGATCGTGGCCATGAAGCTGGCCGCCATCGTGCAGCTGGTCATCCTGGCCGCCGAGCTCATCGCCGACCAGGCCGCCGCCATCGAGACCCTCGGCGCCTCCGAGGCCCTGGCCGTCGCGCAGACCGAGTTCACCGAGCAGATCGTCAAGCAGGCCATCGAGCAGGCCATCCAGACCGTCGAGCAGCAGCTGCTGTCCGTCGTCGAGGGCCCCATCTTCGCCGCCCTGGAGAGCGCCGGCACCGAGCTCGCCGAGCAGCTCGTCGGGGACGCCCTCGGCACCCACCAGGGCATCGACCTCGGCGCCGTGGCCGGCGCCGGCGCCGATGGCTTCTCCCAGGGCGTCAGCGACTCCGTCGACCAGGTCGAGGGCATGGCCGACTCCGTCGCCAACGACCCGCTCGGCACCGCCGAGTCCGTCGCCACCAACCAGGGCATCCCGACGTGAGCAAGGTCAACGTCCACCCCGATCACCTGCGCAAGTCCGGGGGCAAGCTCAAGGACTTCGGCGGCCAGGTCGAGCAGGCCGGCGAGAAGCTCGAGCAGACCGGCCAGAACCTCGTCTCCCACGCCTCCGGCGACCGCTCCGGCATCGGCGCCGTGGTCGCCAAGGCGATGGGCCGCGGTGTGCAGGTCACCGGCACGGTGTTCAAGGAAGGCGGCCGGGTCGCCGGCTCCGCCGGCGGTCGCCTCGGCAACACCGCCGACCTCTTCGAGGAGGCCGACGACACCGCCGCGAATGGCCTGAAGAAGGTCCACGAGGGCAAGAAGGGCAAGTCCGTCGCCGGCGGTGGGGCCCGCTCCGGCTCCTCCGTCGGCACCGCCGGCGGTGGTTCCGGCAAGAAGCCCAAGCCCGTCGCCGGCGGCTCCGCTCGTGGCGGTTCCTCGGTCGGCAGCGGTGGCGGTGGCAAGGACCACGAGGTCCCGTCGCTCAGCGGCGACCTCAACGACCCGCCCAAGTCCACCCGGGACTACGACTCGTCCGGCAAGACCGTCAAGACCGACGACCTGGTCCACCCGGACAAGGACCTCATCGACGGCAATCTCATCAAGAAGGCGGAGGCCAATCCCAACCGTGCGCAGGACGCGTTGAAGCCCGGGGCCGACCAGAACCACCCCGTTGTGCAGGGCATCGTGCCGAAGACCTACGACCCGACCGGAGGTCTCGGCCAGTCCGAGTGGGACAAGCAGTACTGGCCCACCGGGGCAAAGGACAAGTACGGCAATCCCGAATTGACGTGGCCGGATCCGCAGACCCATCCTCAGGGTTTCAGCAGCCCGGAGTCGCGTCAGCCCACCGTGTTGCCGCCCGGCCACACCATCGACCGCTTCGGTCCCGGATTCGGGCGCTTCACCTCGCCGACCGACACCCCTTTCCCCGAGCGGGGATTGCCGCCCGGCAACCTCACCGACGGGTATCACCAGTACGAGGTCGTGAAGCCCATTCCCGTGTGGGAGGGGCCGATCGCGCCCGCCATGGGCCAACCCGGCGGCGGAACCCAGTACTACATGCCCCACTCGGTCGTTGACCTCGTCAATGCCGGGTACCTCAAGGAGGTCAAGCTGTGAACGTCGAGGAACTGGAATCCGCCGTCGCCGCCATCGGCATCCCGGCACGCATGGTCGCCGCCGGCGGCCATGCCCAGTTCTCGTGGTCCGTCGAGCAGGCCGAGGACGGGGCGTGGGAGGTCTACTGGCTGGAGCGCGGGGACAAGAACGACCTGGAGCGCTTCGCCAACGAGAACCAGGCCTGCACCTACCTGCTGGGCCGCCTCACCTATAGCCAGATTCTCGCCGGCCTGAAGTGGGGCGACGCTCAATGACCGGTGCCCTCCAGGACTGCTCCCACGCAGGTCTGGAGGCCCCGTGAACGCCTCCGAGTTGGCCGCCTCCCTGCCGCTTCTTGGCATCCCCGACCGCATGGTCGTCGCCGGCGGCTCCGCCGAATTCGCCGTCTGCGTCGACGAGGCCGAGGACAGCTGCTGGGAGATCTACTACCTGGAGCGCGGGCAGAAGAACGACCTCATGCGCTTCTCCTCCGAGCAACAGGCCTGCTGCTACCTGCTCGGTCGTCTCTCCTACAGCCAGATCCTCGCCGGCCTGGACTGGAGTAACTAGATCGGAGGAACCGTGATCATCTCCCTCGAATCCCTGCCGGCGTACCTGGAACAAATCGGCATCGATGACGATGACGTCTCCATAGGCGAGAACGCGGACAACCGCTGGTGCATAGTCCGCCGCGACACCGGCCAGTGGTCCGTCTACTACCGCGAACGCGGCGGCGACTTCGACGAGTCGGTCTTCGACAACGAATCCGACGCCTGCTACACCTTCCTTGGCCGCATGACCCTGCTGCAAATCATCCGTGGCCGGTTCCAGTTCGTCGACGAGGTCGAAGGGGGAACACCGACGAACTAGTCTCCGCACTGTCCACCATCGAGTACTAGAGCCGGTGGGTGACCAGGTGGTGGCGGGCGGTCTGGACGGAGCGTTGGCCGGCTTCGTAGGCGAGGCGGATGCGGAGGTCGGCGACGGTGAGGGCGGCGCCGTGGCGGGCGCCGGCGTGTTGGGGTTTGGGGCCGAAGAGGTGGGGCCGGAGCAGGACAAAGGCCAGTGCGAGGGCGGGGCAGGCGGCGAGGGTCAGCGCGAGCATGGCTGGCGGAGGTCGGCGGCGGCTTCGCGGAGGGCGGCCTGGATAGCGAGGGGGTCGCCGGCCAGCCAGTCGGTGGCGAGGGGAGAGATCCACCAGGTGAGCGCCCCGCCGCGAACAGGGCTGGGTGGCAGGGGGACGCACTCGCCGGCGGTGCAGAGCTCGGCGCCGAGGAGGTCGGTGGCGAGGGGGATGCCGGGACGGACGAGGAAGCGGATGCGGTCGGGGGACAGGGACGCGGGGGCGATGGAGCGTCGGAAGGGCGCGGTGCGGGTGGCGGCGACGCCGAGCACGAGGGGCGCGGAGATGACGTCGAAGGCCTGGCCGGCGACGCCGAGCACGGAATAGGGCGCGATCTTCCACAGGGAGTGCAGGCGCCGGACGTCGCGGGTGGGCCGGGGGAAGACGGGCTCGAACTCGCCGGCGATGCGGTTGGTGTGGCCGCGGGTGTACTCGGTTCCAGTCCACACCGAGCCCGGGACGATCTGCCAGTCGGCCAGGTGTGCGTAGTCGCAGGCCGCCTCCTGGAGGCGGGTGCGGAGGGTGGGGGTGGTGGGCATGGAGTCAATCTAGCGGGCAGGGTTGTTGGTAAGCTATCAGGAATGTGTCCCTCGATCGGGTGGGGTTGGGTGTGGGGGGCGCGGCGCGGGGCAGGATGGGTGGCCGCGGACTGGTTTGGCGGAGGGGTGTGCTGATGGGGTCTGCCGCGGTTGCGGCGTACCGCGAGTTGCTGGGTGCGGTCCTGCGGAGCTGTCGGGAGAAGGCCGGCATGTCGCCCACCCAGGCCACGAAGCTGCTGAACTGGTACAGCAGCGTCAAGATCGCCCGGCTCGAGGCCGGCGCCATCAAGGTTCCCGAGGACGAGCTGGAACGCATGCTCGCGCTCTTCCAGGTGCCGGCGGGCGAGGCGGAGAAGATCCGGTTCTTCGGCGAGAAGGCCCGCGAGCGGCCATCCCGGGTGACGGCCAGCGAGAGCGCGTTCCGGGCCTACGTGGCCGAGGCGTCGGAGATCAGCACGTACGCGGACCAGCTGTTGCCGGATCTGACCCAGACCGTGGACTACGCGAACGCCCTGCTGGGCACGTCACTGCGCACGGCTCCGTCGGACGTCGGCCGAGAGGCGCGCGAGCGAGTAGAGGCGCAGCGGCCGCTGAGCTCGGCGACACCGCCGGAGCTGCACATCGTTGTCGGTGAGCCGGCGCTGCTGCGGCCGGTGGGTGGGCGCCTGGTCCTCCGTCGGCAGCTGGAGCACCTGCGAAGCCTGGTCGAGCGGCCGAACGTGACGTTCCGCGTGATCCCCATCGACCACGGCGAGCACGCGGCGCTCGGCCTGTCGTTCACGATGATCACGATGGCGGTGCCGGCGTTCACGACGGTCTACACGGAGGGCCTGACGGCGGTCTCGTACGCGGACGCGCCGGACGAGGTGGACGCCTACCGGTTGGCGTTCCGCCGGCTGACCGAGGCGGCGCTGCCGGCGGAGGACTCAGCGAAGCTGCTCGACCGTCGCATCGACGAGCTCGTCCAGTGACAGGCCCACGGCCTCGGCGACGGCCGCTACGGTGAAGAACGCGGGCGTCGGTACCCGGCCGGTCTCGATCTTGCGGAGGGTCTCCACCGAGATCCGGGCGTGCGCGGCGACGTCGACCATGCTGCGCCGGCCCCGGGCGGTGCGCAGCAGCCGGCCGAGCCGCTCGCCGCGGGCTCGCTCGGAGTCGGTCAGGGGGACTCGGACCACAACCGTCATAGTAATACCGGTATAGTTATTGGTGTGATCGAGCTGAAGACAAACGCCGAGATCAGGGCCATGCGGGTGGCCGGCTCGGTGGTGGCCGCGGGGCTCGCGGCCGTGCGCGAACGCGCCGAGATCGGCGTCAGCCTCAAGGAGTTGGACCGGGTCGCGGCCGAGGTGCTGGCCGACCGGGGCGCCCGCTCCTCCTTCCTGAACTACCACCCGCGCTTCGCGCCGAGTCCTTATCCGGCGGTGCTCTGCACAAGCGTCAATGATGCAGTGGTGCACGGCATTCCGAACGACTACCGACTCCGCGACGGCGACGTGCTGAGCATCGACTTCGGCGCCGAGGTCGACGGCTGGCACGGCGACGCGGCGATCACGGTGGTGGTCGGCGAGCCGGCGCCAGAGGACGTCGCCCTGGTGGAGGCCACCGAACGGGCCCTGACCACGGCGATCGGGGTCTGCCGCCCGGGCAACACGCTCGGCGACATCGGCCACGCGATCGGCCCGATCGCCCGCAACGCCGGCTACGGCATCCTCGCCGACCACGGCGGTCACGGCGTCGGCCACGCCATGCACGAGCTGCCGCACGTGCCCAACGAAGGCCAGCCCGGCAAGGGCATCAAGCTGCACCCGGGCCTGGTGATCGCCATCGAGCCGATGTTCACCCTCGGCGGCGAGGACACCTACTGGACCGGCCACGACGGCTGGACGCTGCTCACCGAGGACGGCAGTCGGGCGGCGCACTTCGAGCACACCATCGCCATCACCGACGGCGACCCGATCGTGCTGACGGCCCCGTGATGCTGCTCGCGGACGCCAGACGGCAAGTCGTCGGGACGTGCCGGCGCGCGGTCGAGGACCGGCTGGTCATCGGCACCGCCGGCAACGTCAGCGTCCGCGTGGGCGACCTCGTCGCCGTCACGCCGAGCGGCCTGGACTACGGCGACCTGACGCCGGAACTGGTCGGCGTGCACGCACTGGACGGCACCGCCGTCGAGGCGCCGCTGAAGCCGACCAGCGAGCTGCCGATGCACCTCGCGGTGTACGCCGAAACCGACGCCAAAGCGGTCGTGCACACCCATTCCATCGCGGCCGCCGCGCTGTCGGTTGTCGTCGACGAGGTGCCGGCCGTGCACTACTACCTCGCTCTGCTCGGCGGCCGGGTGTTGGTGGCGCCGTATCGACCCTTCGGCTCACCGGAGCTGGCGATCGTGCTCGTCGAGGCGCTTGGCGACCGGTCGGCGTGCCTGCTCGGCAACCACGGGGCCGTGACCACCGGCGACGACCTGACGCAGGCCTATCAGCGGGCCGGCTACCTGGAGTGGGTCTGCGAGGTGGCGCTCAAGGTCGTCGGCGCCGGGCGTCAACCGCGGCTGCTCACCGATCAGCAGATGGCCGAGGCCACCCGGAACTTCATCGGCTACGGCCAGTCAGCCGACGATGGGCTCCAGCTCGGCGTCGTCGACGGGGGCGGGGGCAGCGGCCTGACGCCGATGCTGGAGCCGCAGGAACATGCTGGCCGGCAGGCTGAGCACGGCCGCGATGCCTAGGGATACCCCCAGAGCCAGCGGGATGTCGTCGTCGGCGAGCTGACCGCCGAGGTAGCCAAGCAGCGTGGCGTACAGACACCAGAGCGTGCAGCCGATCATCGACGCCATCGCGAACCGGCGGAGCGGGAAGCGCAGCGAGCCGCACAACACGGCGCCGATGGTGCCGCCGGCGGGCATCCAACGTCCGGCGATCAGGATCGGCTCGGCGTTGCGGGCCAGCCGGTCCTGGATCCACTCCAGCACCACGGCGGGCGTGCGGCGCTGGGCGAACCTGGCGATCGCCGGCGGCCCGAGACGCCGGCCGATGGCGTAGTTGACCAGGTCGGCCAGCACACACGAGGCGATGGCGGTGACCACCACCCACTGCAGCGGGAGCTTGCCGGACGCGGCGAGCACGCCGCACGAGATGAGCACCGGCTCGGTCGGCAGCAGCGGCACGAAGCCGACGAGGAACACCAGTCCCAACGCCGCTGCGACACTGTCCGGAACGCTCATAATCACAGTCAACATGCTCTGGACCCGCGTGGTGCCCGATCACATGGACTCCTCAGGAAGTCGACAGCGGCCCGACAGCCGCCGTTTTCTCGGGCACACTGGACGCAACGGACAACCTGGGGAGAGGATCGAGCCTTGCACATCGACCAGTGGATAGCGGCCATCCCACCGCTCGCGGTGTACGTCACCATTGGCCTGATCGTGATGATCGAAAGCCTCGGCATCCCCATCCCGGGCGAGATCGCCCTGGTCAGCGCCACTTTGTTGACGCTGCACCCCAGTTCGGCGGTGCAGTGGGAGTTCATCGCGGTCGGGGCCACGGCCGGCGCGATCATCGGCGACTCGATCGGTTACTCCATCGGCCGCAAGGGCGGCAAACCGCTGTTCGAGTGGCTCGGCCGCAAGTTCCCGAAGCATTTCGGGCCCAGTCACGTGGCCACCGCGGAGCGGGCGTTCCACAAGTGGGGCATGTGGACCGTGTTCTTCGGCCGCTTCATCGCCCTGCTGCGCATCTTCGCCGGCCCGCTGGCCGGCGCGCTCAAGATGCCGTACCACAAGTTCCTCATCGCCAACGCGCTCGGCGGCATCGTCTGGGCCACCGGCACCGTGGCGCTGATCCACTATCTCGGCGAGGTGGCGGAGCAGTGGCTCAGCGGCTTCGCCTGGGTTGGCCTCGCCGTGGCGCTGATCGCCGGCTTCTGCATCTCGCTGTACATCAAGCACCGCGCCGGCAAGGCGATGGCGCCGGTGTCGACCGAGAACGAGGAGCCGGCCGAGCTCCGCTGAGCCTTGACGCTCGGAAGGGGCCTTCCCTGGCGTTCAACGCCAGGAAAGGCCCCTTCACCGCATCA
>Ga0307511_10002949_pt1 | contig 17631 bp, 12 predicted proteins | sample 13_EM_MG_FD_200266 | JGI IMG/M metagenome (GOLD analysis project Ga0307511, IMG submission 200266) | Populus trichocarpa ectomycorrhiza microbial communities from riparian zone in the Pacific Northwest, United States - 13_EM | ecosystem: Host-associated > Plants > Roots > Unclassified | place... | reverse complement strand
TATCCACAAACTGATCTGGTTGATGACCATTTTGACCAGATTCAGCCCAGAAGTCGAATTCCGAGTTTGACATGGAAGCTTCAGACTCCTTTCCAGCCTTTCCTTTCCTAAGGAAGCCCCTCACACCAGAGGAGGTAGTTGTCTCTGACCATCTGGAGATCTTTGGAAAGATGGACGAATTGTTAGACTCTCGCTTTCCACCAGCCTTCTCAGTTATTTTTGTGGGAGTAGTTCCACTGCTCGTGATGTTAAGGTTAGCAGTTGGAGGGGCGGATATCTGCTGTGGTGGACTCTCAATTGGAAGCCCCCTAGTCTGTACCGGGCTAGGGCCGTGCTCCTCAATAGGTGAAATTCTGTGATTTGTGTGACTCTTCACTTCATCGAAAACCTTGATCCCACTAGCCTGTCTGGATGGTCCTCCAGCGCTCCCTACTACGCTCGGTCCAGTACCGGTGTAATATCCCGAGTTCGCAGCTGATGATGAAGGAGGATCTAAAGCTGTGTGAGGAGGTGTCGGCTTGATACACTCAATCGTGCCTAGTATGCTTTGCTGGTATTGAGACATTAATGCCTTATCGTCCCTCAAACCTTCGACTTCGTCTAATAATCGTACAAGCCTGTTGATAATGTAAATTAGTAAACCGCTAGTATGATGTATGGAAAACACAAGAATGTAGTTACTCACATATCCTCAATTCTTGAGAGATCCTTCTCACTCTTCATGCTCAAGCCCTTCAAGGCCTTCTTGAATATACCGGTGCTCTTCCTCTTTTCTTCTTCAGTTGGACCTTCGGTAATACTTCTTCGTACCCTCGGTGCACTTATAGGCTGTGGACGAGGCCCGATGAGAGCTTTATGGACGGTCCTTTCTGTGTTTTGATCAACCTGATGGATGATTTCATGTTTGACTTGCTCCAGTTGCTTCTTCAAGTCCTCGTTGGCATTTCGCATTTCCGCCGCACTGCGAACAAGAGTGATCAAGATTTCTGTATCTCGTGCATTACGCTGCGCGTCTCGGACCGTAAGCTGTAAAAAAACAAAAACATGTGTCAGTAAATCCCACGGCTAAAAAATAAATAGTATCTGGAATCAATTACGCACATGGTCCATCAAAGCTATAATATCCTTGGACTGGATCCTCTCCACGCCCCTTCCGGTCGCGCTGTCGTACAACTGATCAGGCATGCCGTGAGAGCCACCGCTTCCCACCCGACTGTGTCGACCTCGGTGTGGGGAATTATATTCGTCGCTCTCCATGATGTCGTCAATTCCTCCCATCGGGTGGGCAGACGGGCCAGGCGATGAAAAACCGGGACTAGCGTATCCTTCATCCTTGACCTGGCTCTTGCCGTCACTAATGTTCACTGGAGCGAGATCACCCCAGTCCTGGTTTCTGTGGCTGATCGGCCCTTGTATATCAGAGGGATTGGTTACTTCATCGTAGTCATGATCTGGTGACATGCCATGGATGTCGGGCATAGGGTCGCTGTGATCTGGGTACGAATTATTTCCCGACAGGGCGGGAGGCGTCTGGAAGGAGAGATTAGACAGGCCGTCTCGGATTGATGCAACGTTGGATTCGATTGCGAAAGGGGTAGAGACGAGGGAAGGGTTGAAGGCACTTATGCCATAGACTTCTTGTCCGGGTCGTACCTTTTCTGACTGCATATCTTCAAAGCTTCTTTCATCGTGTGCAGACATATGGCGGACCTCGATAGCAGCGCGTTGGAGGTTTGGGTCCAGCAGGGCCTTTTGTTGTGCCAATTCACGTTGCTCAGCAAACCAATCCGCGGAGTTCTTGGCGGGTGGGGCCGCTTCGCTGTTCGATAGGTCAGTGGGCGCGTACTCCTTGTATTCCTTGTCGTCATCTTCGTCTGCGTCACCAATGAAATCGCCCCTGGCCTTGCCTTTGCGTCGTTGTCGTGCAATTTTGGTACTGGGTGTGTCAGATATGGAGGGGATGGACAGCTGGGACGGGGAATTGACAACAATCGGTTTCGCCTGTGCGATGTGAGCGCGCTGGATAGAAAGTACTGACACCCGCGAGCCCGAGTCGATGGAGGTGGTACTGTGTGGTCTATCCTCGTGGTCCTCGGGGTAAAGTGTGCTTGGGGCAAGCTCGGACTCGGGCTCTCTAATTATTTTTCGCCCGCCAATACTGTCCATCGAATCAATACTAGATGCTCGGGAACGCCGTGGGCTGTTTCCCGTCCCTGGCATGCCGGCATGTGCGTCCTCCGGGTAGGGCAGGCCGTCCTGCTCGGTGCGAATAGAAACCCTGGTTTCTCCAGAATTACTCTCGGGGTAGTTGAGGGGCATAGGCATGGAAAGGCGTTGGTCTAGGGCCACATCCTTGACAGGCTCCAGAAGCACCCCTTCGCCTCGGTCAGAATGCACTGAATGAATAGAATGTCCATCAGCCAACAATGTCGGTCCAAGCCCTGGAGCTCTGGAATAAGAGACATCTGATTTGAGGCTTTCAGCGGCATTGTTTGCTTCGCCTCCTCTCGCCGGCGAGCGATCTCGGGGAGTGGAAACAACGAAACCTTGACCTTTGCCCATATCGAAATCAGGTTGCAAGACCACCGCCGGTTTGCTGACATCCGGCATACTTGCGCTCTTAACTCCTCTAGGGTCGTCTGCGACAGCAAGCCGTGGTTGAACCTTTGCCGATATGGCAGCAAGAGACTGGTCAAATTTCGACTTGTTTTGACTAACCTTCAGATCATGAAGCTGGGGGAGGATAAGCTTCCTAATTGAGTCCTCAACTGCCTCAAGCAAAGCCGGGTCATACTGCTGATTGTCAGATAATTTATTTATGACATTTTCACCTTTCTCTCCCTTCTTGTCGGCACGATCACGGCTGGTGCTTCTGTCTCGGCGGCGTCGGGGTGCCTTGAGGTTACCGTTGTCATCAATAATCTTCGACTTTGGCTTTGAAGCCACTTCTCCTCCAAATTTCTCAATCTTTTCCTTGACTTTCTGGGAAACACGATCCTGGCTCAAACTCCTGCTTCTCCTTCGCCCAAGCTTGGGCTTCAAATTATCATCGTATTCCCTGCTCGTGCTTCTGCTTCTTCCCTTCCTTGCCACATTTGGCGATAATGTATCTTGATCGCGATACTTCTTCTTTGAACCCGATCTGCCTGTTTTTGTTCGGATCGTGATGTCTGCTGTTTCGTGATAGCGACCTGAAGAGTTGTGAATCGATGAACTTTCACCGCTGTAAATAGTAACATCGATGGGGGTCCTACTATCATCATCATCTTCCATAGAAAGATTTGAGGAAAAGTCGCCAGAGAATGACCTTGTGCGTCCATTTGCGTCCACACGGTCTTCACCCAGCGTGAGGCGATCCTCTCCCTTGGGCAACGGGAGTGATGTGCGATTGGTATGAGACGAACGGCGCGCTGTCTCACGGGCACCCACCTCAGTGGGGTCTCGGGACTTGACCTGCGACCGCCCCTTGTTGGACGAGGGGGTTAGTTTGACTCTAACACTAGGGCGAGAAGTAGGAACACCATCGACCCTCTTGCCGCTCTCAAAATACTCTATGAGCAGAGATGTTTGCGATGCGGCTGTAAGGGCTCCATTGGAGTCCTCCCCACGCCTTCTGCGGTTTGTATGGATTGTGATCGCTCGCCCATCGTCCGGAACCGAAACGCTGGTGCGCTCTGTTTTCCGAGAGAGATCGGTTGGTGAATAGCTAGCCAGTGAGCTCACCACCGAGACGTCTTCCCTTCCCATGTTTGTTTATGTTGTTATTGCTGTTGCTGAGGAAACACACTCCCCGACACAGCGCTGTTACCTATCTCAGAACTTTAGAAATGTGCGACCAAGGCAGCTGCAAGGCCTGGCCGGTGATGTACAAAATAAGTATCTGCGATGTTTGTCTGAATGTGGGGTGCGGTGAGGGGAAAGTGTGAATAAGTGAGGACCAGTGGAAATGCTGAAAACAAAGTAGTTTATTTGTGTGAGTGAGATTTTTCGGCAGCTGTAAGGTGATTGATTGCCTGCTTCTGCTTGTATGTCGGGTTAAAAAAACACCAGGTAGTGGAGGATCTGAGTGAGGGTTGGGATAGTGGTGGCGATGGGGTTGTATGGTGTGTATAGTCAAAAGGAGAAAAGTGTGTACAGATGGATGCGTGAGATGGCTTTTTGGAATGGATGGACAGCGCAGCAAATGAGAAGGACGCAACTCTCGTCCTTCCCAAGAGAAAACAGAGAGCGTCGCACAAGGCAACGCAGAGTGTACGTAGGGCAGGCGGAGCTGCGCAGCGTTTATTGTGAGTGCGAAACAGACGAAAGATGCGCAGGGGACAGAACTGTGAGCACCACAACCTGCGACTCAGGCGGATGGCCGTAAGCAGGGGAGCATAAACCTCAAGAACTAGGTAGGGAGCAGACCTGTGTAGGTGGAGGTGTTACGGGGTGGAAGCGGAGCGGGAGGGGGCTGTGAATATGGCCGAAGGTAAAATCGGGAGGCAAAGCAATAGCAGCCTGTTGTTGGTTAGAACCACCAAAAGCGACCACCCACCGCAGCAATCGCTCAACAGACCTTGCTTAGACAGTTGAGTAGAGTTACTTCTTTCTGGTAGGTAGCCGCAGTAACTAAATCTGAAGTACCCGGCTCTTGCTCAGGTGGCGGGGGAGCAACGCAAAGACTCAAAGGCGCATGCGCAGCGAGAAAACGCAAGAGTTGTATGGAACGCCCGTATTACTCTTGCGGCCTGTAGAAACAATCAGGTAAACAATCTTACCCCTCGTCGCTTGTCGACCTGCTCTGACCCCACTGTGAGTCTGTTTTAAGGGGGGGGCGCTCTGAAGCACTATTGGTCAGGCAGTTCCGTTTGTTTCTGTTTTTCCTCTTCTGTCGATGTCATAAATGCCCCATATATGATTCGGGTCCACAGATGGCAGGGGTCCTTCTCAAAGCGATGAAGGATACTCGTTGACGACCAGCCAAACAGAGCTCGGATCGCCTAGGGCCGCAAGCTCCCCCGAGCCGATAACTAGCGAGAGCTCGGGCATGTATGTGTGACGAAACAATGCGATGACAATCAGGATATTTCGGGTGCAAATTGTTTAAACGCCCAAACGTTTCGGAGAAATATCATGAATTGAAAGGGCGAATGTGGTTTGGCTTTTCCCGCTTCAGTACCCCGGCGAAGAGCCTCGGGGAAATTGAAGGAGGTAATTGGCAGCTCGCAACTCCGGATACGATCCACACAGAGGTGGTGGAAAAAACCTGCACATGTGCCTCATGCCTGTCGACAAGACCACCCTGACCCAATAGGGATCGCCATTGCTGATGTGCTACATGCTGCAGTGCAGTTATCCCATCCAGGTACGCACTCCATTGGTCACACAGCCAGGTTGACGATACCGGTATTCGTTGGGCATGGCCCCGGGGAATGCCTCTTCACTCCTATCGGGAGTACTTTCTGTTACCAGGGCCACACATGGCTGGAAATCTCAAGATTGATATATTACCGGTAATATCCCTTTCTTCATTCTGCACAGTAAAAGACTGGTGCATACTCGTGTGGTCATATGACCTATCAGTCTCGCTGTTCAGAGCTTCCAAGTCTTTCAGAGCTCAATTTGACAGCTCATGCCAATTAATCTCAGCTCGAAATTCGAACAGAAAATCTCTTAATTATTCGTCAGGGTATTTTCCACCGCTTTCCGAACCAGGGTATACGTGGTCAATCAACTTTTTTTTTGGCCCTTGCTCCCTCGATCTCATAATTTCAGCCGCTGTAGGTGTAGGTAAGATGTAGGGTTAGATTTCGTAGCCGGTACTTGAGACAGCATACTGGTGTATGCAATCGCGGGAACGTGGACAGGGTCCCTCCCTAAGTTTTCCGTGCCAGGAATGAAGTGGGGAAGAACATAAGGTAAAGTTAAATATTGAAGTTGATGGCATGAAAGAGATGAAGGTGGTCGTTAAAAGTAAGGAAGCTGTCTTAGGACAATCCCGTGATCACGCTATGCAATCGGATTCGGCAGATATCGAGGTACGATATATAAACCAACCTACAGTTATGTATATCATATACATGTAATGAGACGGCTATGAGGAAGGGAACAGAGACAAGCAATTAACCGTTGTTTAAGCCATCATAAAGTATGAAGGGATTCATATCGAATTGCAGTGGTATTCCACTCTACAACTCCTCCCAAGGACTAAAAATCCATTCAAAATTGCGAACAGCACTCTTGATATGCTGTATACCTCTCCTTACCACCAGTTCACCACAGATATACAAACAGAGAGCAACTTGAACCAACATCTTCTCACCAAACCCCCTTCTAAATGCCCCAGGGCCCCACACTATAGCTTACTCTGCACACACAACGCAATCCCCCCGCAAACCATCGCCATCCCAATCCAGGTATCTACCACCTCATCAGCATCTTCCACCAGCTCAAGCCATATATCTATCCCATTGATATCACATACCTCTCTCTACGCCTTTCCCCTCCGCCAAATACTCCCCCAGAACCGTAAACAAAAACGCTACCGAGTTAATAATCGGCACCGTCAAACTCAGCTCGGCCTGCCCAATGAGCAAGAAAAACCAGATGGATCCTGTTAGGTTAATCACTACCCTCATTATTAGCCCATGTACTCATTAGCCCAAATACTCCATTATACACTCCTCTCTCCTCAATGTAGTACTTACATAATGGCACGGCGTAACTCGGCCGACGGAGAAGATCGAAAACGGCATATATGACTCTTTACCAGAGCCGCGTATAGTCAGTCAGTTAGATAGTATTAATAAAACGGATTCATATGTATACATATGATAATACTTACTTCAAAAAGAACTTCTTCACAACCCCTACACTGGGGTCCTCCAAAACCGCTCTCTTGGGCGGGACATAATTGACTGCAGCCTTCCTCATAAACGGGGAAGTCATGCCCCTTTAAATTAAATCCCTTATTAGCCTCACATCTCACATCTCACATCTCACCCAGGGTAAGTAAATATTCAACATAAATACCATGTCCACTCCGCCCCCTGGGTATCATAACATTAGGGAAGGTAAACTCACCAAGCAGCACCCACAAGCAAAAACCCCAACACGTATCGAAACACGCCAGGGTTCTCGACTGTTGGGGGAACAACTGAATCGGCCATGATGATATCCTATTCAATCTAGCGGTAATTCAATTTAGCTGTAAAAGTCGAAAACGAATGGGTATATATGGCAAATTTGAAGCTTCCTGGTTGAATTAAGTCAACTAGCTATAGGTATGAAGGTCTCAGTACGAGTCGCCAAGCCTCATACTTACCTGCCAAGACATTTATTAACTGAAGAAACGCGAGACGGCGCTAACTGTGATTTGGTACTATACACAGTCGATTGGCAATAACGATTTATATACTTACTATATAAACATATGTGGTATTTTGAAGGGCTTTTGCAATCACACACTCGATTGTAAGTAGGTAGTTAGGTTAGTGGTGGAGCTTCCTGTTTGAAGAAAATGGAACGAGGCTGGAAGGAAAACATTGGACAAATATCCGAGATCCTCGGTAAGGGACATAAGCTAAAAAAAAAGATATATATCCTAAGAATGCACTACTAAGCAGGCAACCGCCTTGCGTACTAGTTTTTATATTTCCCACGCAGCCCATGGAGGACTTTCACCAACCTTGCTCCACCAGCATCCGCAGCCTCTGCTCCCCCTCCTCCAACCATCTCTTCGCCATCTGCTCCTCCTCCCCCTTTTTCCCACCTAAAAGTTTCCCCCCGTTTTTCTTCCTCCTCTCTATGCCTTTCTCTAACCCTTCCATCACCAGATCCCTCTCCACTCCATCGGTCTCCCCGCTTTTCAGTAAACCCCTCATCAACACCTCAATCAAGAATCCTACCTTGAGATTATCCACTACCTTCCCTGACTTTGCGCCATAGGGAAGATAACAAATAACCAATTCCTTCATATCCATTTCTTCAGACTCCTCAGACGGCATGGGGGCTTCGGATTCAATGAGCTCGTCAAGAAGGCACTTGTTCAAGTCTGCTAAATTCTTCTGATGTGATGTTGCAAGAATAAATGTCTGCCCATCTGAAGAGAGGCTCGAAGGTGTAGTAAAGAGTGACAATTCCCCTAGGGATAGAGGGAGAATGTGGTCTGCGAATGTCTCATGGAGTATTTCTGAGGGAAGGTAATAGCCATTATTGCAAACATCTGAAAGCTACACTGGAGGTCAGTCTCTATTGGTTCACCCAGTGTAAGGTAAAAACCTACTAGCATGATAATCTTCCGCCTGAGCTCTATGGAATCTACCCCTCCCCAAGCATCCGCAGCATTAGGTGGAAGTGCAGGCGGTTCGGGGATAGCCCTAACTGATATCGTATCCCCCTCAAAGGATTTCCTCTTTTCAATTTCAGCAATATCAGAGGCATCACTAAAATAATCATCCTCACTCTCGTCAAACACTCCTAGCCCTACCCTCTCCGCCTTACCATCATCCTCATGCCCCTTCCTGTTTCCTTTCTTGCCTTTCTTATTCGATGCTGCCCTTCCCGCACTCTTACTCTTAGCTGAACTTGGAGCCTCCGTTTCCCCCGCCCATACTTCCTTCCACTCCCCACTCATTCTGCCCCTTCCATTCGCGAATATTGCTCTTACCACTCTTCTCACCCCCACACTCCCAGTCGTGCCTGGCAAGTACTTCACCACCAATGCACCCTCTCTCCCCGCGTCGCCAGCTACTTCTGGCCCACCAAGCATATTTTCCATCTTGCCCCGCTCAACCCAATCCCTCTCCAATCCCTCCACGGCCACTCCAATCCACCTCCTCCACGCCCCTTCCCATCTTCTCCTCATCCACTTCTCCCTTTCCCCCTTCCCATTTGCACAAGCGCACGTGAAGCCCCATCCCACGACCGCCCAGAAATCGTCTCCACGGTCAAAAATGTTCTCTTTCTGGGCAAACCTGAGGTCTAGCTTATCGTCCTCGAATGCCTCTGAGCTTTCACCCACAATACCCGCACCTATACTTCCATCTCTCACCCCTCTTCTCCCACTCACTTCATTAAACCGCCATGCGTCAATAATCCCCGCCCCACGTGCTCCTGCGATGGCAAGATATCGGCGGAGCACGCGCTCAGCGTATGCTGGGAGAAGGGGAAAATCCCGGTCTGCCCTGCCTGTCTTGGGGATGTGGGTGGTGAAGTGTGGGTGAGCAAGGAGAGTGGTTAGGAGGGAGATATATATGGGGGGTGGGACATAGATCGTTTCATTATTTGTGCCATTAGAAGGTCGGCCGATTCCTTGGGCAAGAAGATTGCTGAGAAGGTCGATACCGGGGAGGTCTGTAGGGCGTTGTTAGCAGACAGATATTGACCCCTGTCTATAGTGACTTCTGTGTAGCACCCCACCCCAACTGTACAGGAGAAGAGAAGTAAGTATAAGGATGATGAATGTATTAATACATACATAGCTCCTCCTCTAGCAGGATCTTCAATGTGTCTCGTAGACTTGCAGGAATGGGCACAGGTGCCCTCGAGGTGGTTTGGTGCAGGGCACCAGCTGCAGCCATTATATAAATAGTACGTCCCAAACCTTGATCGTCTCGTTTGTTTACAGCGGGGATTAGTTTGCGGTTGCAGACTGCAGGTTGTAAGGTTAGTCGCTAGCGTGAGATAAATTTTCTAGGTTTCTGTTATTTGCTTAGATAGAGATGGCACTGATGTGATGATTTGTGTATGCTAGGGAATGAGAACAGTTTGTATGTGTTCTTACGGATGGTAGGTATTGCTGTAGTTTTGGATGTGTTGAAAGTTGTTGTTTATCACGAGACTTGAAGATTAAGAAGTGGCGAACTGCCGTTTCAAGCCCAATTTGTTTGTGAGCTGGGATGCTACAGCTACAGGTGGGTGTAATACATATTATGGTCAATGGGGTATTGGCCACGATGCATGTCAATATATAAGCAGGCCATAGCTAGAGTAGATTACGAGAACAGCTGTAGCAAAACGATACCAAGCTACGGAGTACTGTGGTGCAGAGCTCTCACAGTCAATAAACGTATATTACTTTTGGGAGTTCGGAACATTAAGCGTAAATTGACAGGAATGAGCACTGTATTTCGGGAGGTTCCGCATGGTATTATACTCGGAGGGTTCCGCGTGGCCTTATACCTGGCATGGGATTATATACTGGTACCCGAATTTTGTGTCAGAGTCAAGCTCGGCCTCCAATTTGTATGAACACTCAACCTGGTGATGCTATAAGGCGGCATAGTTCCAACTGAGATGAAATATCTTTCCCTACTAACAGTACTGAAGTCATTTACCCCCCCAAAAGGTCAAGACTTTTAAAATAATGTCCCCCACCTCAATTAAGGCAGTCAGAGAGTGCGAAGCCCTCAAACCCATCTCCCTTTACTGGCAATGGTATGGGACTAGCTGACGCTGGGATTTGCAGCACAATGAAATTGCATCTAGTGGTTGCAATTGTTGCAGTTGGCCTCATTCACACGGCGGCGGGGTTGTCGTGCGACACTGGTTGTGCCGCTTGCTGGCAAGATGGCAACACAAAGGGCGCGGATATCAAATTCAGCTGCAATGGAAAGGACTGTGGTTCTGCCTGTCCGACAGGTTACTCAAGGATCCACTGTGCAAGAAAATCACGTTGCCAGTAGGTGGATCTTTCGCATTCTGCATATTTATGCATTTTTTATCGTCTCGAAGCGCAGTCTTAACAATAGTTGGTATAGTCTGGTTTCTGGCTGGCTCTAACAAGGCTTCTCAAATAGGTGTTGGTATGATTGGGGCACCAGTGCTTATAGTGCGTGCTCTGACTTCGGCCCATGCTGGTGTGGAGATGAGCCCAGTACGAAAGACGGTGTTTATTATTACACACACTGCAAGCTTCCCCCACAAAGCGGTAGTTGTTGACAAACTCGTTATAACCTGTTCTGGACACGAGGGACCTCCAACATGAGAACATAGCTCCCTAGTTTATTGTCTTTCTGGCTTTCCTATATTCTTGCAAGATTGTGGCCTGCCCAGGGAGTTACGAGACTACCATCTCATGTGTTTCTCAATAGCTATGTTTAGTCAACAATAAAATCTCCGTCACCCACATCATATTCAACATCTAAATCTTGACAGTATGGGTCAGTGTTCACTGCGTGTTTATGATAATACCTACTGATTTATTTTACATTGTATCTCTATGCTAGGTACAACAGAGGATGCTCGGCGGTAGGCATATGTCTAGTTCAGGGTAATTATTTGACCACTGGTCTTCCTCACCCCTTACGCTACTTCCCTCCATGGTCATCCACCATCAAGACCTTTCTAAGATTGCGGTGGGATTCCAGGCTGTAAGGTGCCTAGTAATTAGCGTGGGGCGGTGGTTCTAGGCTTCTGTTATTTGCTCAGACAGAGATGGCACTGATGTAATGGCTTGTATGTTGAGAACGAGCACAGTTCGTATGTATTCTTACGGATGATAGGTATTGCTGTAGTTTTGAATGCGTTGGAAGCGAACTGCCGTTTCAAGCTATACTGCAACCAAAGGCTCTTGCTGCCATGTTACACAGAGCCCAAACCCCATCAAGCATCCACCGTATTGATAATATAAAGTCTATTAGCCTTAAGTTTCCAGACTAACAAGGATTTTCGTGAGTAAAACTTCACAAACTCACGACGCCCTGGCCGTGAGATGCTATGCCGGCCGTTTAGGCTGCTTAAGATCAAAGAATACATATGGCTACCATCAATTTCTTTGTAGGCTGCAGCTGCAGGCGAGAGTGAAGATCAATGAGATACTGGACCACTATGTATGTCAATATATAGAAACAGTCCAGGGCAGATTACAAGAACAGCTGTCGCTAAATTATATCAAGCTGCTGTGGAGCAGATCGCGTATACTAACCATGTCTACTCCCTTGGTCAATAGCCAAATGCTTAAATAGCCATGCAGTGACGGATTGGACTCTCGTATCTTAGCGTATTATCCATTTAGGAAATAATATCACCAATGTGATCGCACTTCAATTTGAATTTTGGGTACTCGGGAACATATACTTTCTTGGTCAATAGCCAAATGCTTTGATAGCCATGCAGTGACGGATTGGACTCTCGTATATTAGCGTATTATCCATTTAGGAAATAATATCACCAATGTGCTCGCACTTCAATTCGAATTTTGGGTGTTCGGGAACATTAAATATTGGGCCCCAGAAGAATTAAAAGTGGTTCTGTTCAGGCGTGGGAATTATACCCGATTTTGGTACCAAGGTCAATCTCGGTTAACTCCGCATATATATGTATCGAATTGCATGATCACCTGGTATTGCTATAAAGGCAGGCACAATTCCAACTGAAATGAAATATCTACAGTACTGAAGTCGTTTACTCCCTAAAGACCAGACCCACCAAACATTCTCCCTCACCTCAATTAAGGCAATCAGTCAGTGCGAAGCCCTCAAGCCCACCTCCCTTCACTGGCAATGGTATGGGACTAGCTGACGCTGGGATTTGCAGCACAATGAAACTGCATCTAGTGGTTGCAATTGCTGCAGTTGGCCTCATCTACACGGTGGCGGGGTTGTCATGCGACACCGGTTGTGCCGCCTGCTGGCAAGATGGCAATACACAGGGCGCGGATATCAAATTCCACTGCAATGGAAAGGAATGTGGTTCGGCCTGTCCGACAGGTTACTCTAGGATCCACTGTGCGGAAAGCTCACGTTGCCAGTAGGTGGACCTTTCGACTTCACAAATACTGTGTTTCTTGTTTTGCATAGTTATGTGTTTTTCGTACTGGTTTCTGGTTGGTTCTAACAAGGCGTCTCAAACAGGTGTCACCATGATAAAGATACTGGCACCAGTAACGAGTGCCCTAATTTAGGCCCATGCTGGTGTGGAGATGTCGTCGTTCACGACCAAACCGGTACTGGGTATACGACAAGTTGCAAGCTTCCGCCAGCAAACGGTAAATGTTGATATACCTACTTGCTATAGCTGTTCTCAATGTCGCGGGACCTCCGAAGTGAGAACATGGCTCCCCAATTTATTTCTTCCTGCCTGAATTGCCTATATTCTTACAAGACTGTGGAGCTACGAGACTACCATTTCATGTGTTACTCAATGGCTATGTTTAGTGGACAATAAAATCTCCGTCTCCACATCACATTCAGCATCTAAAACTTGACAGCATGTATCAGTATGTATTGCGTGTTTTTTGATAGTATTTATTGATTTATTTTACATTGAGCCTCTATGTTAACAACGGAGGATGCTGCTATGTGTCTAGTTCAGGGTAATTATTGTCCTCCCCATCATGATAATCCGCCATCAACGACTGTTCTACGTTTGCGGTTGTAGACTACAGGTTATAAGATAGTCGTTAGTGTAGGACAAATGGCCTAGGCTTCCATTATTTGCTCAGACAGAGATGACACTGATGTGAGGGCTTGTATATATCCTTACAGATTGTGGGTAGTGTTGTAGTTTTGAATGCGTTGAAAGTTATTGTTTACATTACCTATCACGAGACTTAAAGATTAAGAAGTGACGAATTGCCGTTTCAAGCTATGCTGCAACTAAAGGGCCATGTTTCAAGTCACTATATGTGGTACCGTATTGATAATATAACCTCCATTAATTCTAGTTTACAACTTAGCCAAGATTTTTGGCCAACCATGGCACCCTAATCACAAGATGTTACAGCAAGTTTGATACTGTTTGAACTGCTTTAGATAGAAGAATGCATATGGCTGGTGCCATAAAACGGCAGTGACTACCAAATTGCAACTGCAGGTGAGAGTTAACATCAACAGGATGCTGCAGCCAGACAGTGGGGCACTGACCACCATACCACTCAATATATAAACAGTCCATAGCTAGAATACGAGAATAGCTATAGCTGAATGATATCAAGCTATTGTAGATGAGAGAGCGTGCAGACTAAACTACGATCTACTCCCTCTCTGTGTTGGTGCCGGACCCCAAGCCCTCTCCACTGTCATCAGGGGGGGGGGTAGTCATCGGCCAATAGTCAAAAGGTCATTATTATGGCCAAATACTTGGACAACCATGCACCAACTGCATGTGGTTGGTATTGGACTCTTATATTATCCATGTGGGAACAAACATTAAACATTAGGTTACCCCAGAAGAATAAAATTGCCAGGAACGAGTTCTGTATTCCGAGAAGCGGGGGGATTCTGTGCCAGAGTCAACCTCGGCTCGTATATATATGTGTATATTGCCTCCAATATGCAACCTGGTACTGCTATGAAGGCGGGCATAGTTCTAGCTGAGTTGAAATATATTTCACTACTGAAGTTATTTACCCCCCAAGGGGCCAAGGTCTACATTCACCTCGGTTAAGACAGTTAGTGAGTCTAACTGTATCGCAATTGTTGCAGCTGGCTTCATCTATACGACGGCGGGGTTGTCATGCGACAGCGGTTGTGCTGCTTGCTGGAAAGATAGCGACTTAACGGGCATGGATGTCAAATTTAGCTGCAAAGTAAAATATTGGCGAGACTGTAGCTCGACCTGTCTACTGTGCCGCAGAGACTTGATACCTACATAGATTTGGTGATGATAAAATCTCCCATCACCAACACCACACTCAACATCTAAATCTTGGCAGTATGTATCAGCATGCATGGCGTGTTTTTGATAACATTCACTGATTTATTTTGCATCGAAACTCTATGTGGTAATTGGGATGCTCCGTGGTCCAGTGCAGGGTAACTATTTGACTACTAATCTTCCCCTCTTCCCCACCTCTTATGCTACTTCGATCACCTGCTCCATTGGTATTCAGTTTGCAGACTAACAAAAATTTTTGTGGATAAAACTTCATGAAGGCCATCAGATGTTACAGTGAGTTTGATACTATTTAGGTTGCTTCAGATAGGAGGATACTCCAACAAGAAAATGAGATATATACTGACTACAATATATATATATATATAGCCCAAAATTAGAGTAGACTAAAACAACAGCTGTAGCTAAATGATATAGCTACTGTGGAGGAAAGTGGCGCATGCTAAACCACGCCTACTTTAATATTCAAAAGATCATTATTATAGCCGAATGCCTGATTAAACATGCATCCTTCTTGTATCATCCACGTGGGAATAAACATTTAACATTGGGCAGAATTAAATTGTCAGGAACGAGTTCTGCATCCCGGAGGGCTCCGCGTGGGATTATACCCGAGGGTTTCGCGTGGCATTATACCCGAAGGCTCCGCGTGGCATTATACCCGGAGGGTTCCACGTGGGATCACACGCACCAGAAGTTTCGCATATATATATTCTCCGATTACTCAACCTGGTACTACTATAAAGGCAGACACAGTTCCAACTGAGATGGGATATCTTCCATTACTGAAACCATTAACCCTCCAGAGGTCTTGACAAGCAAGACCTTGCTAATTTATTTCACATGGAATCTCTATGCGACAACAGAGGATAGGTGTATGTCTACTTCAGGGTAATTGCCTGACCTGGTCTTCCCCTCTTCCCCACCTTACGCTACTTCCTTCCACCATCTGCTATCAAAACCTTTCTAAGGCTCCTGCTACCATTTTACCAGAGCCCCAAACCTCCATCAAGCATCAAATCTACACTAATGTTCATTTTGAAGACTAACATGTTTTCATAGGTACACCCTCTCCAACCACGACACCATGTTACGGTGAGTTTGATACCGTTTGGGCTACTTCAGGTCCAGCGAGTAAATATGGCTACCATAAAACAGTAGCCCGAAACTGCCAACTTAAGAGAAAATATCAACAGGATACTCCTGCTAGGCAATGGGATATATACTGACCACAATGCATGTCGATATATAAACACCCCATAGCTAGAGTAGGCTGACTACGAGAATAGCTATAGCTAAAATGATATCAAGCTACTGTGGAGTATAGCCCACATACTAAACCACGTCTACTCCTTCTCCGCCAATACTCAAAATAGCATTTGCTACAGCCGAATGCTTGAATAACCATGCACCAGTATTGGACTCTTATATATTATCCACATGGGAACAGGCATTAAACATTGGGATACCCCAGAAGAGTAAAATTTCCAGGAACGAGTTCTGTATTCCGGAGGGTTCCGCATGGGATTATACCCGAGGGTTTCGAGTGGCATTATGCCCGAATTTTTGTGCTAGAAATCAACCTCGGTTCGCATGTATATGTATATTGTTTACAATTTGCAACCTGGTAACTGCTATAAAGGCAGGCACAGTTCCAACTGAGTTGAAGTATCTTCCCACTACTAAACAGCACTGAAGTTCCTCCAGAGGTCAAGATCTATATTCCACTCGGCTAAGGCATTTAGTGAGTGCGAAGCCCCTCAAAAACCCATCTCTCATCACAGGCAACGGTATGGGGACTAACTGAAGCTGGGGTTAGTACCACAATGAAACTGTATTTAGGGGCCGCAATTGTTGTAGCCGGCTTCATCCATAGGGCGGCGGGGTTGTCGTGCGACACCGGTTGTGCTGCTTGCTGGAAAGATGGCGACAAACATGGCGTAGATGCCAAAATAGGCTGCAATGGAGATGACTGTGGTTCGACCTGTCCGCCAGGTTATTCTCGCTTGCACTGTGCAGCATCCTTTCGTTGCAAGTAAGTGGGCCTTTTTGCCTCCATGAATATTGTATATTTTTCTTTATTATTGCATAGCAACGGCTCTATTGCTAACAAAGGCGTCTCCAAATAGGTGTTGGCTTCAAGGCGAGTGTCCTAATTTCGGTCCATGCGGGTGTGGAGAAACCGGGACTACTTTTGTGACATGCAATAGGTGTTGACATACTCGCTCTGCCTATATTTCTGCCTATATTTCTGCAAGTTTGTGGCCTGCCCAGGGAGCTACCATCTCTTCATGTGTTACTCGATCGCTATTTTTGGTGAACAATCAATAAGAAAAACTCCATTACCCACTCCACGTTCATCAAAATCTTGTCAGTATGTGTCAGCGTGGATTTGATAAAGATTTTATTGTTTTTGTTTTGCATCGAATCTCGATGCAGCGACATAGGAAAGGTATATGTCTAGTTCAGGGTAATTACTTGACCACAGTAAATCACAAACCACAGCTCCCTCACGAGATGTTACAGTGAGTTTGATACCGTATCGGCTGCTTCAAATCAGAAAAATGCATATAGTTTTAACATAAAACGGTTGCCCTCGACTACCAATTTGCTTGTAGGCCAGGATGCTGTAGCTTCAAGTGAGAGTAAATATCAATGGGATACTCCAGCCAGACAATGGGATGTCAGTACTGAGCACCATACATTTCAATATATAAACAGTCTATAGCTAGAGTAGACTACTACGAGAACAGCTCTGTAGCTAAATGATATCAAGCTACGGAGGGGGGGGAAGAGTACTGTGGACACATACTAAACCTACATCTACCTCCCTCAGTCCAGTAATATACGTACTTGAATAACCATGCATGTGGTGCAATAACGAATTGGGCTTTCTCGTATATTAGCGTTTCAGGAACATTGAAACATTGGGGGGAGGGCGGGGTACCCTAAAAGAATTATTAAACGGTGTTTCTTGTATCCCGAAGGGTTCCGAGAATAGGAGTCATACATACGCTAGAGTCAATCTCAGTT
>Ga0307511_10002948_pt1 | contig 17632 bp, 14 predicted proteins | sample 13_EM_MG_FD_200266 | JGI IMG/M metagenome (GOLD analysis project Ga0307511, IMG submission 200266) | Populus trichocarpa ectomycorrhiza microbial communities from riparian zone in the Pacific Northwest, United States - 13_EM | ecosystem: Host-associated > Plants > Roots > Unclassified | place... | reverse complement strand
TATTTAATATTTATTGTTCTATATTAGTTATTTTATTAGATAAACTTGAAAAATATTAAAAATTAAAATATATTATTTTGTTTATAGTCAAACATTAAAAATTATTTTTTAATTTATTTTTATAATTTTACAAAACCCAAAAAAAAAAAAAAAAAAAAAAAAACACCTTTACAAGATGTACTTTCCATAAAAATTATTTTCCAAATAAAACTATTTTTTTTTATCAAACAAGCAAATTGCTAAGAAACATTTGCGTTTTCCACCGATAGCTAACCCATAAATCCTCAAAACCTATGTGATTCACTCACTCGTAGGATCGTTTATCCGTTTAGGTCCCTTTATGGTGGTCGGTATTCATTTCATTGAATTGATTAGGATTGTCATCAGCATAACTATGCGCATCTTCATCTTCCAACCAATGACACATTGCCAAGTCATGAAAGAACGGACACTTTCACCGTAAAGGACCTTTTGTTAGGTCACTCATTGCGCCTACGGTGGGTCACTAGTTGCTCTTTTCTACACGTGTCATACAATAAGATCACGCACCGCACGTATCATGAGGAAGTAGAGTACAGTATTATGGGTCCCATTTCAATGACGAGAAAGTCCTCGAACAACTGCGTGTCGCGATTTCATTGGAATAGAATTCTTTGTCTGTAGCTGCGACACATTGATAGCCTTAACGGCCACCGAAAGTTGAATTTCATATGTCCACGTAGGGAACTAATAAAGTGTATAGTTTTGGAACTTTCATGGTTCGTATTTTGACGCAGAAGAAGAAAATTTGATAGAACAATGAGAAAAGGTGAGCGTGGAAGGAGGGATGATTTGGCGGGTTCGGTGATTGCCGAGTAGCTTCTTGCTTTATCTCCATCCACATGGACGATTTACATGTCAAGATTGAGATACCTACCAGAAAGTTGTTTATGATTCATTTCAACTAAATAAAAAAAGGCCAAGTTTTTATGTGGTTCGTGTTACTATGCGTTTGTTGCCATCGGCCGCCTTGTAGAGTTGTAATTAGCTAGCTTTTCTTCACCTTTTCCTTTTCCTTTTCTTTTCATTTTACCAACGTGTTTTACACATGTTTTTTTAGCTTAAAATCCATGTCAAAAGGTTAAAGACAAGGTGATAACCCAACATCTTGTCAAGCCCAAATGAATATAGAATTAATGATCTTTTTAAGCCTCGTATTGAGCCACAAGACTCAACTTATTTTTACTTGTAATCATTAACATAGAATGTTAAGGTCAAGAATACTCATCTCTCTACACCTCTAGGTATACAAAAGTCTTCAAAAGAATCTATCATTTATCCCTTGTTAATGAAGTACAATGAATATTAATCCCTCGTTAATGATTTGTAAAAGATATTTGTTCATTTTTAATGAATGTATCAGGCCCTCATTAATGTTAACAGGGCAAGATGACACTTCAGTTCATATTTCCTCTCTATAAAAGACAAGATTTGTGAGTTATAAAAGACCCTATAAATCCTTCAATGAAAAGAAGTTCACAATCTCTATTTTTTACTGCATGTTTATTTTTCAAAGTCTCTCTTTAAGATATCATTATCTTTTCTCTCAAAAAAATACTTTCTTAATCATCATATAGTCTTTAAGTCCATCAAAAGGGACTTTGTGCAAGTACCAGCCAGTGGTCATCCTGGTTTATTAGGCACCAAGCACTAGGCATCAGCTATCTTAGCTAGGAAAAATGGATCAGATTGTTAGAACCAAGAGATTAACTAATTATTCATTATATAAGTCTTGCTTTTATGCTACTTGGGTTTTTTTAGGACATCATCTATGACATCTTATGTGGGAAATTATTAAAAAAACCATCAATTGTTCTTCTTGAATTGGTTTTTGACATCCCTTATCGTTATTAATGGCAAATAATCAAAACACATCTGGAATTGGATGTGTCACAGACCTCTCTATGACCGTTACACAACTACTCCATCAAAGCATCAATAACCAGGAACTAGCCTTTATCATGGTTTTTAGTGGCATCTATGTTAAACTTGTATTCCTTTTAAGCACTTCTATACTAGCTAATAAAAGCTTCGCAGAGCTACAACATCACTCCATCAGGAGGAGGATGTTTATTTTTATGATCTTGTTAATGGTACCTATAAATTTCATTAGCTAGAGAGACTACTTTAATGATCAAGAATTTTCAAATCAACTTGGGATACATGATATACTACGAATATTGGATGTGCACTGTTTGTAAGAGAATCAGAAGGCCACACATAATTTTTTTGTTACTCTAAGTCAAAATATGATTTCTCTTATTTTACCTTAGGATTTGGTGAGACATGCAAATTCGAGCTACATGCTTGTCGATTTCATGAATGCCATTGAAACCTCGAGAGCTTAAAAGTTTTTCATAAGTGCAAATGGAGTGTCGATTCAAACCGTAAAACCTATAAAGTCTTTTTGGCAACTATTATTAACATCAAGGGGAGGCACCTGCTAATAGTGTGAACATCATCAAATCTATTGCATCCCAAGAGCTGACTGACTCATCACACCTTATTATTAGCCACCCCCAACCATTTCTTGACATGATTAGGCTTTCTATAGGTTTCCATTCATGGCTTTAATGGGTCTGTTGGCGAAGATGAAAAACCAAGATAAGCCATTGCCACCATTAATGCTGGCGACCAGATGGTAACAAGTTCTAAAGACATTAATTGTAGGCTCGATCTCGATACGCTCAAGAAACTTATCAAAGACGGATAAAGTTATTCACCTATTAGGGTACAACTGACCTAGACCCAACTAATAGTAACTAAAAACTTTCCTTACAAATCCTTGGAGAAGAAAGATATGCCCCAACACATACATACAAAAAGAGGTTGTAAATTCAAAATGAATCTTCTTGTTTTTCCTCGTAATCTTTCATATAAGATTTTAAGGTAATTGATATTCATCTCTCTAAATCCCTAGGTGTATAAAAATCTTTAAAAAGACCTACCACTTATCCCTCGTTAATGATATATAAGGGATATTTATCCTTCATTAATGACGTGTAAGGGATATTTATCCCTCTTAAATAAATATGTTAGGGAGATTTTTCCTCGATAATGTTATGAGGGCAAGTTGACATTTCATCTCTTTCTCTCCATAAAAGAAAATGACTCAGAAGTTATAAAGACCTTATGAATCCTTCAATTAAAGAGGTTCACAATTCTATTTTTTACTACATGTTTATTTTTTAGAGTCTCTCTCTAAGATATCATTGTTTTTTTCTTTAAAAAAGATATTCATTTAAACATCAAAGAGTACCCAAATCTATCAAATAAGATCTTTTGCAAGTATCAACCACTGATCATCTTGGCTTATTAGGCACCAAGCATTAACCATCAGCCATCTTGGCTAGGAAGAATTGATTAGATTGCTAAAACTAATAGATTAATCGATTATCCAAGACAAAAATTTTATTTCTAAACTACTTGGATTTTTTGGAACATTATTAGGAGGTAAATGGTTATTTACTTTTTTGTTCAATGAACATTGCAATCAAGTTCGTTGCTCCAAACCACGTAGTATCTCCATACACAACTCATCACAAAAAGAAATTCATTCATCAACAAATTCGTGAATTAAAAAAAAATGTGTTCTATTTTAACTTTGTGACTTTAAATTTTAAAACTAGCATATAGAAAAATTTATTTATTTTAAATATATAAAATAATTATGATAAATTGTTCAAAAGAATTTTAGTTTAAGTTGACACATAATAATTTGTTGCGATAACATTATCAAATAACAAAATAGTTTACCATGCTACTTCACTTTTAACTTTAACTAATTTACATGGTCCTATTACGTTATGAGTCAGATAAAAAAAAGTTGGAATATAATAAATAATATATAGGTTGTAAATAACTATTTGGCATTGTTATTAATCTTGGTTTAGCAGGTCAGCCTTAAAAACTACTTAATTTGAGTCATTGTTTAACCCAAGTTTAAAATTAAATCATATTGGAGTTATCCTGACGTGATCCAGTTGACTTGGTCGCTAAAAACATAACTCGCTCAACTGATAAAAATAAATGATGAAATTGAAAAGAAAATGTTGAAATTGAAAAAAAAAACTTGAGACACACCTTCTTGCATGACTCGGATTTAAAATTAAATTATATGAAAGTTGTTTCAATATCACCCAGTCAACCTAGTTGGTCCAAAGACAACATGTTCAACCGGTAAAAAAAATGTTTAAGTCGGTAAAAAAAAATGTTTAAGCCTGAAATTAAGAAGAAAATTGATGAAACTGGTAGGAAAAAAAACATTTCGACTTGACTTCTTGTCTGGTCTAATTTTAAAATTAAACTATAAGAAAGTTGTCTAAAAGTAATCTAATTAACTTGAATGATTTAAAAATAATCTAGATGACTGTTAAAAAAAAATCCAAGGATTAAATTGAGGGCGGAAAGGAAAAATTTTAAAAACTGAATTGATGAATCTCCATAAAGTTTCCCAAATTGTTTAGTATAGTAGGGTAAATTATTTCATACATATCCAGAGAACAAAATTGATTACTCGATCGAATAATTAATCTAATGGTTCAATTTAATCGCTCGTTATTTATGCTACAGGTTCTCCTCTTCGTTTTCGTTTTATTTCTTCCCAACCAGAGAGAAGTACATAGTCTTATATAACAAGAACAAAAAACATAATCTTAAAGATCCATAAACAGAGCAATCCTCTGAGAGTCCACCCAAATCCACCGGTCAAGTTCATGCTCTCGATCTTCCTTTTCAAGCCCGTGCCCAGTGCCTGAACTTGAAATCAGGTGGGTGATCTTCCCGGAGATTGAAAACACATATTTATCCTTTGCTTATGATTTAGCCAAAAACGCAATAAATTTTACAAGAAGCAATGAATCTCCAACGATTATCGTCATGTTTCGCAAGGACATCAATTAAATTGACAAGTCAATATCATGAATCTCTCCCGTGTTTTTCTACCATATCAGGATGCACCAAATCCCCCTTATTTATCAACAATTTTAATTTTGTTCGCACTCATTCATGCACGTTCATGGTCACCAAACACACTGAATCATTATCCCTTTCCTTAGCTCACTCTTTTCTCATTGCCAAAATCACCCGTCCTAGCATGCTCGCACTCGCACTCGCACGTGGCTCTTCCCCTCTCTGACGTGTACACTCACCTACCGTTTAACTGTCGGCTCCCTATCCAAGAGAGCGCTAAGAAGCAAGAGATTTATAAAAACCCGGCCGGTCCCAATAAGATAGATCCCAGAGACCAAGATTTTTTTTTTTTTTTTTTTTCGCTCGGACGACTGGGTGTATAGATAGCTACAGTCTACACTAACACCACAGTCCAAAACAAGTGTCGTAAGCAGTGACCAAATCACCCATCCTCTGTGAGCCATTGACACGCACGCATCCCCACTTCGTTACCTGCCACGTCTCACGCCAGAGTGGAAAATAAAGAAAAAACTGATCACTCACGTGTATTCTAGAAATCATCCCTGCCACGTGCCCCTCAATTTCTCCTATAAATTCATGCTTCTCCCTCGAATTTTGAAGTTTCAAGCGCCGTCACAGCATTAGACCATCTACAGCAGACAAGAAGAGCGACCAAGTATAATAGAGAAGGAAGGGCAAAAAGGTCAGCCAAAAAATGACGGCGGCAACATTAGAGTTACCACCAGGTTTCAGGTTCCATCCAACGGATGAGGAGCTCGTTCTGCACTATCTCTGCCGTAAATGCTCATCGCAGCCCATTGCTGTGCCTATTATTGCTGAAATTGATCTCTACAAGTTTGACCCATGGGATCTCCCCGGTAATTTTGGTTTAATTTTTCTTTCTATTTCCTAATTTCTCAAAAAACTAGTTTTCATTTTCTTGTTTTATTAACTGTTTTGTCAAATTACAGGTATAGCCTTGTATGGAGAAAAGGAATGGTACTTTTTTACCCCGAGAGACAGGAAGTACCCTAACGGATCGAGACCGAATCGTGCTGCAGGGAGGGGCTACTGGAAAGCCACGGGAGCCGACAAGCCGATTGGGCAGCCGAAGACAGTTGGAATCAAGAAAGCTTTGGTATTTTACGCGGGGAAAGCTCCTAAGGGAGAGAAAACGAACTGGATTATGCACGAGTATCGTCTAGCCGACGTGGATCGCTCGGCTCGCAAGAAGAACAGCTTAAGGGTACGGTCTGTCATCTCGGCCATCCGTAGGGATAGTTTTGATATTTAATGGTTGAAGATGCTTCCAAATATGGACGTCGAGGTTGAAATGACTTTTTTGGCCTTTTCATTACGATAGTTGGATTTAAAACAATTATTAACCTAATCACATACTTTTCGAATGATGCTGATTAATCCCTAAAATCAAGTAGACGTGATTAATCTCATCAAAATCGCAAAAATTGTGTTTTTAAATCTAATTGACTGAAGTTAAAAAAACAAGTGTGTCAACAGTGACTGACCGTGATTGTTGCTAGCTGTCACTCTAGCAAGTTGAAGCCATCGTTTTTATTTCTTTCCAGTTAAGGAAAATATTCCTTCTTATCTCTGGAAAATGCTTCTTTTTGCTCCGACTTGGATTATCATTTTAACTATAATAACAATCTTGATTGTTTGCAGCTGGATGATTGGGTACTCTGTCGCATATACAACAAGAAAGGTACAGTTGAGAAGCAAGAACAGCATCTTAGCGTCAAGAAAGCGAATCCGACGGAGATTGAGGAGGATGAGAAGAAGCAGGTTGTTTTGCTGCCGCCACCACAAGCTCCGTCCTCGGCGACAGGAACGGTGAATGATTACATGTACTTTGACACGTCAGACTCCGTGCCGAGGATGCACACGGATTCGAGCTGCTCGGAGCATGTGGTGTCGCCGGAATTCACGTGCGAGGTGCAGAGTGAGCCTAGGTGGAAGGAATGGGGAAACGTAAATGCCCTCGATAATCCTTACAATTACCTGGATGCCACAATGGATATTCCATTTGCGTCTCAGTTGCAGGGGGATAATCAGATGTCGCCGCTTCAGGATATATTTATGCACCTGCAGAAGCCGTTTTGAAGTCAGAATGGGAATTGATTGTGTTAAGGGCAAATCGCACGGTAACACGAGACTGAAGTCTGTGAGTGTGCGTGTGCGAGTGCTAGGTGTTATGTAGTAATTGGAGTAAGTAGGGGTGATCAGACGGTCCCTGATGGATTTAGATTTTGGGGGTGTGTATAGGGCAGTAGCATGTGTAGATTTATGGTAGTTTCCTTGTTGCTGTTGCTGTTGTCGTTGCGGTTATAATTGGATTCATATTTTGGAATAGCAGACTTGCCTTTCTGGAAACTTATTGTAGTTTAATTAAAAATTAATATGAATATATGTCCAATTTGTGTTTTTTTTTTTTTTTTTTGTGAGAATAGCTATTTATGAAGCAATTAGACTCAGTTCAGTAACGTATTTCGAGGCATTTGGACACTTTTACTTTTGCACTTGTGTGTGGTTGAGTTTTACCGGTTCAAAACCATTAAAAAATCGTGTGCTTTGTCAATCGATTATTCATATTGGATAATTCATAGTTGTTGACGTTTGGTACCCACTTAACCATTGGATGTGAGTGCTGGAAAAACGATCCCATTGTGTATGTGTGCGTGTGGTGGGAAAAAAAGGGCACCTTTCCTAGATGAACGCAGAGATTTTTTTTCAAGGGGCAGTCGACTCCTAGACTGTACTATATCATCCCGTTGTTAAAGCGTGGAACGCGAGAGCCGCCCACATGGGCGGCTGGCGGGGAGAAATTACTATCGATTATTTGGGCAAAATTTATAATTTTACTTTTTTAAAAATACAACCTCTTTTGCCTCGTAGAAGTTCTATACTGTTTTTCATTTTTACCAAGATTTCCTTTTGTTTAACAAATTCGAGCTACAAAAACTAAAAGTTCAAAAAATATGCGGGTAATGAATTATTTGGTGGACGCAATCTCTCCTAAGAATAAATTATCATGTATTTTCGGGTAGTTCTTTTATAATTCACATAAATACGGAACTAAAAGGTGGTTGTCATTATCCATCATGTGACCGACTGTAAAGTCGATGGTGGGATGGAGAAATGGAGGGTCTTCGGTGTTGGGACAGCTGTACTGGTTGACGGACGGATTGTGCGTCTCATGGGCCGATTTTATATGACTATACCCTCGTACCTCACTGTATTTGCTCGAGCCCAACAGCTATACTGCTCCTTTTTTTTTTCTTTTTTCTTTTTTTCAATTAATATCAGTATCCAGACCAGTTTATATAAATCTCAATTAATTTTAAAAGTTTTAAAGTTAATAACCATATAAACCTCTAATGATCCTAAAAATACTTAAACTCATGACCATTAAAAAACAAATTCAAAATTTAAATAGTTAAACTACTCTCAGATTTAGCTATACTGCTCTTTTAAGTGGCCTTCAAAGAGCTGAGAAATTAAGATATTGGCTCGATTTCAGGATGCCAATACCTTCTTGAACAATTCCGAGAGCATAGGGGCAGGTAGAACTGATTTTATCTCCATAAACACAAGACGAGAGGAGGAGGAGTGGATTGTCAACAATAAGATTTGCTGGTGAAATAGGCCCAGGATGATCGTTGTCTTCTTCAGTTCTAATAATCTCATTTTGTCCGTGGATTTGATTCGGAATGCTATCCCAATATAAATGCACTCTGTGTCATCTCCCTGTGCTGCTGCGCCAATGTGCTTCGTACAACAACAAATCATAACAATCACGGAAGAGAAAAGTCAATATTCTAGTCCGAAGAAATGTTGATGCGCTCACGATAGAAAGATCTTAAAACCATAACCACCCCTCAAGAATTTCACAGCGCATCTACTTAAAAAAGGGCATTGCTGCTTCAATAAAGCTTGGAGAGCTCTTAAATGAAATAAATTTCCGATTTATCTAATGTTATTGTCATTGATAACAAGTATCCTATTAATTAATCTCTTTTATTTACTTTGAAAAAAAAACAAATGTAAAAAGAAGATAAAAAATAAAATGTAAAGAAATTAATAAAAACTAACTTTTACCATTATCAACATTTGATTAACCATCATAATTCAAGAATTAAATCTAAAAGAATCAAGGATTCTTTAAGTAGAAAACAATAATTTTTTGAAATTAAATTTTTATTCACTCATGATCTGATTAAATCATGATAATTAAAATAAATTCCATCCCTAATAGATCAGGTCTATTTATTCATGAGAATACTACTCTCTTTTTTTTAGTAGAATAAAGTCAAGGAATTTTTAAGTGGAAAAAACAACGATTCTTTAAAATTAATTTTTTATTCATTAACAATCTGTTTAAGTTTTGATAATTAAAATAAATTACATCCCAAATCATTACGAGAATACTAAAAAAATAACTTTTTTTCTCTCAAACCATTTCATTTCAGGTTAACAACTTTTTTAATATATTCCAAAATGATTTTTTTAAAATGAATTTTTATAATTTTAAAATAAAAACAGGAACATGTCACCTATGTTCTAACAATTTTTTATTTTTCAATCCATAAACAACCTCACATAGTCACATGACACACAAACTGGGTTAAGAGCATGGACAACCAATCAGAGCGCTAAAAGTTATCTGTCTGTCAGTAACGGTTAAGTTTAAAATCCAACAGAAATCCCAAAATTAGGAAAAACAGAAAGACACCTTCTCTGCTGAGAGAAAAGAAAAGGAAACGAGAAGACCCTGACTCCTCTCTCTTGACTTCCGTTGACGGTTTCTTCTTCCCTCACACTTTCAACCTTCCAGGTACCGTACCGTGTTTTTGTTTTTTCTGGTACCAATTTGCAGTTGTTTATATATTGATACAATTTCGTAGATACTAAAATAATAATTATATATAGCGAGTGATGAGAGACGTGATAATGACGTTTCTCTTGCCCTCGATTCTGTGACATGAACTTCCGATCCGATCTCCGTACACCGTTTCTCTATCTCTACTATCATGATTAATATTTTTTTTAATGAAATTGAGACGTGACATCTGTACAGAGAATTAGCTCGTACTGTAACCCAAGGAGCTTGCATTGATGCGTATAATTCAAGATTTCGGATTGGATTGTGATGATCGGGGCAAGAAGGCTTGTTTTTGGATAGTAAGAAGTGAGTGAGGGAGTGACTCTGGCATCTGCGTTGTTGGCGTGGCGAGCGAGGCGAGCTGTTGTGTTTGATTTCAAGCATTTTGATTGTGGTTTGTCAATTCCAAGTGTTTTTTCATGGAAGATTTATTGTCATTCATGCGTGTATTTGTGCACATAATTTTACCGGTGTAGTTATTGGAGAGCTGAGGATGCATAAATTTGTAGAAGTTGGAAAATAATGGTAGGTATTGGTTTTCTAGTTAAAAAATGAACTATGGGAACGAGTCTAATTGGGATTTTGTGATTTTCTTGAGAAATTTTGGTTGTTATTATTATTTATTTATTTTGCGTAGTGGGTATTTACTCTGGGTGATCTTCAGAATTGGGGTTGTTTTCTTGTTATAAATTTGGGGATTTTAGCTCAAAGGAGTTAGTGGTCGGTGTGCCTATTATAAATGAATTTGCAGAAGTTTATTAGTTGAGACACTGGTTCCACTTATTGCAGGTGGCCTAGAAGAAAGCTGTAGTGACGTGCTGGTGCAAATGTTAAAGTTTCCCTCCTCCAAACCAGAAGAATATACATCCTCATCTACTTCTGAGACTAAGTTAGTATCCTTCTCTCAAGTTAAGTTAGCTCATAAACTCTACACCACTCTGCTAATATTTTAGTCTCGGGTTAACTTTTTATTCCCTTCCTGCTATGAGAAACACACTGCCATAACTGTGTTACTACTGAGCCAAAAAGAAAGGTAAGTGAAATGAAGTTCAAAACAATCTAATTTAAAGAATATATCATTGTGTTAACTGCTCTAACCTGTAGTTCTTGAGAATTAAATTCTAATTAATTATGAGCTAATGGATTGGCTGATTACATGTAGGGAATCAGATGGAACACCTGAAATGGATGGCCCTGAAGATACGATTGCTGCAGTTGCTCGCTTCATTGAAAAGCTGCATTCCAGGATAACTTCACCACCTGAAAAGGAACTTGTAGCAGCTTGTCTCCTTCGTCTTGCCAAAGCAAGAAAGGAGACAAGGACAGTCATTGGTTCTCATGCCCAAGCAATGCCATTATTCATACCCATTCTCAGGAGTGGTACTTCTGAAGCAAAAGTTAATGTTGCTGCGACTCTCAGTGCTTTGTGCAAAGATGATGGTTTACGAGTGAAGGTACTTCTTGGTGGGTGCACACCACCTTTATTTTCACTTCTCAAGTCTAAATCAATTGAGGCTAGGAAGGCTGCAGCAGAAGCTATATGTGAAGTTTCCTCTGGCTCGGTCTCTGATGATCAAGTCGGTATCAAGATTTGCCACAGAAGGTGTGACACCGACCTTATGGGAACAGCTTAATCCAAAGAACAAGCAGGACAAAGTGGTTCAAGGGTTTGTTACTGGGGCACTGAGAAATCTTTGCAGGGACAAGGATAATTATTGGAGAGCAACGATTGAGGCTGGAGGAGTGGATATCCCCGTGGGCCTTCTCTCTTCTGACAATGCTGCTGCCCAGTCCAATGCAGCTTCTCTATTGGCCCTTCTAATGTTGGCATTTGGTGATAGTATACCAAAAGTAATTGATTCTGGAGCTGTGCAAGCTTTGCTTCAACTTATGGATCAGAATAGTGATATTTTTGTTCGTGCTAGTGCTGCTGATGCTTTGGAAGCTCTTTCCTCAAACTCAACAAAGGCCAAGAAAGCTATTGTAGATGCTGGTGGTGTTACCATTCTCATTGGGGCAATAGTTGCTCCTTCTAAAGAGTGCATGCAAGGGGAGTTTGGCCAGGCTCTGCAGGGGCTTGCGACATGAGCTCTAGCAAATATCTGTGGCGGGATATCTGCCTTGATATTATATCTTGGAGAACTATCACAGCCTCCTCTTCTTGCTGCGCCATTTGCTGATATCACCGGATCACTTACCGATGCTTTGATGGTCTTTGAGCAAAATGCTGGTGCTGATGAGGAAAGTTTTGATGCAACCAAGATAGAGGATATACTAGTAAAGCTTCTGGAGCCGCATTAACAAGCTGGTTCAGGAACGTGTCCTTGAGGCCATGGCAAGCCTGTGTGGCAATATCTACCTCTCAAAATGTCTTGATCATGCAGAAGCAAAGAAGGTCCTTGTTGGGCTCATAACAATGGCTGCTGGGGATCCACAGGAGTGTCTAATACTTACTTTGACCAGCCTATGCTGTGACAGGGTAGGCATCTGCGATGCCTTTGGCAAGAGAGAAGGATTCAGTTGCTAATATCATTACTGGGATTATCCAGTGAGCGGCATCAAGAATATGGTGTTTATTTTCTGGTAATCCTAACTGATCAGGTTGATGACAGTAAGTGGGCTATCATTGCTGGTGGTGGGATTCCTCATCTTGTGCAGATGTTAGAGACAGGGTCTCAGAAGGCAAGGGAGGGTGCAGCACATATTCTCTGGAATCTGTGCTGTCATAGTGAAGACATCCGTGCCTGTGTTGAAAATGCTGGAGCCGGCAACAATCTGTTCTGCCATAACGGGCGAAGATATCACAACGATTCTAGCGACAAGATGAAAAGGCTTTTTTGGTCACCGAGAAATACCGCAGCGCCTCCCATATCATTTGCATGCTACAACTATTTTTTATTTTAATAATATTTTATATTTATTAAAAAATCAAATTACTATCGACTAACTTGATAATAATAATTAAAAAAAAAATTGAAAAAATAAAAAAGCTTATGGATGCAAGTTTTAAAAATTTTGTTTTGAAGAGCAATTAAGTTATTTTATTGTTCTAAAAAAAAAGGTTAAAAAACTAAAAAGTTTCTAAACATAAGTTTTAAAAATTTTGTTTTTAAAGATAAATTAATAATTTTATTGTTTTTTAAAATGAAAATTACAATTTTACCCACCATCAATGTGATAATGATAAATGTGCCTTAAAAAACATAAAAACACTCAACACCAAAATTATTAATTTAATAGTGAGTAGTGAAATATAAATGTACAATGAGTATCCCTTCAGAGTAAGCTTTATTTTAATAATTTAATATTTATAGACTTCTACCTTTACTTTCATAGAAGCAAAAGCAGGAAAACGAAAAATAATATTTTTTTAAAATGATTTTCAGAAATATATTAAAATAATATTTTTTTATATTTTAAAAATTATTTTTGACATCAACGTATAATTTAAAAATACTAAAAAAATTATTAATTTAAAATAAAAAAAAATATTTTTGTGCTTCCACCTAGTCTGTTACAATTGTCATTCCTATCAATCACCTAACAGCCATGATAAACTCTAAACATCCGGCTGTATCAAGACTTCGAAAAAATATGCAGGAAGGAAGGCTTAAAAAAGTCTCTGCGTCTTCACAGATGAGGGGAGTGAAAAGTAAAGCTTCGATTTGGTTGCGGACCTTGTGGCCACGGTATATCAGTGTCGCCATTTGAGGAAAAAGAAAAGTTGACAGTCCATATCTTGAACCATGCCCGTCCCTAACAGCGCCTACTAATTTTACTTTCATGTAGAAACTTATAGATTTAAGAAAAAGAATTCTAAACATTATACACATTTTCTCTAACGTCATGGTCCAGAACTAGGTCAGAAAATCAAACGGGATAAAGGGAAAGAGAGAGGAAGGCGAAATGTTAATTTGGAAAGGAGGTCTAGTAAATTCTGATATTGTTATTTTATAATTATTAATCCGAGTGAGTTTTTTAAGAGATCAGTTAAGAGTTTGCAGCATACCAGAAGCTAATCTCCAAGACTATCTGCCCTTTGAACGGGCAGTACCACATGCGTCATCCTTTGTCAGTTTCGTCCAAGAATTTTCATGCAGCGGAATGTCCACAGCATCTTAGCTTGATTATCCTCCTTGTGCTTTCACATCCTGTTTCTCGTTTTATGCTCTTTATGGTGAGAGAAGAAAAAGGCACTCAACAGATGATGGGGAACACTGGAACTGTGGCAGACATTCAAAGGCAATAAAAAAGATGTGGCCATCAACTAAAAAATATGACAATCAAACAAGCTAAGCTGCAAAGACGCAGGCACTTTAACTTGCTAGTACCTCCAAACTTTACATCTTACATATCCATAACTTGAGGACTGCATAAGCAAGGATTCAATGTCTCGGAGCGGAATTCAGAAGAAATACCATAGGGCAAACAAAAGTAGCATCAAACTAATTTGCGGCTGCAACCAATGCAGATCGAGCCCTAGTAAAGGAAGCAATAAGTGATCCAAGTTGTAGCTTATCATTGCACCCAAAGCTCAACCTGTATCTGCAAGATTATAGGAATAGAGATTAAAGCAAAAATATAACTGTTCATTTGTTTTTTTTAATGGGGTAAAATGTGTGTTCAGCTTCCCGATGTGAATGCATATGCATGTCAGCCTGCAATGGTTTAATGCACAATGTGGCGCTCACCCTTGCTACAAAACAAGGATACCAAGCCATGCATCAATCCACATATAAAAGAAAAAACGCAATGGAATAAGTGAGAAAATTGTGTACATACTCTATATCAGCCAAATCATTGATCAATGGCACTCGGATATCTGATTGCATCTTAATCTTGAAAACAAACCTGCTGGCATAATACAGTGAGATGACATCGACCAATAATAATCAGAGTGGTACCTAAATTATGCATAGCACTTACATGGTCACTTCTCTTACAATATCAACCAAGGCCAAACCTTTCCTTGTCTTAATTTCAGAAATTCCTGTGGAGCATAAGTACAGAAAAATGAAAAATAGAAAATCAATCATAATTTGCAAATTACAACAAACAATCAAATCATAAACGGAAATTATACATACGTTTATAGCTCTCTGCAAAAGATTCATTCAGAAGCCAGTGGGTTATTTGCTGCACATCTTGGGGCAATGGGTTTCCAGTGCACAGGTAAACAGTTTCTTCTGTAATTTGTTGAGAAGCCATGTGAGTCGACTGCATGCATCAGGAAAAAAACATCAAGAATTTCATTTTGGATTCGTTAACACAAAACAATCAACAGAAATTTGGGGCCAAACAGAGGCATGCCAGAAGGACTGGGCCCCAGCCCTTGGCCTTGGTAAGGATTATAAAAGGCTTTCAGCTTTCCCTTTGCCTTATGGGTTGAATTTCTTTTCCTGCATAATTACAGTAAAGCATGCACGCACACACTCAGAGCAAATAAAGCATCCATGTGTTCATATTATGCATTTCTACGATATTCTAGAAAAAAACTCGACAGTAATAATGAAAAATCTCAATGGTCAGGTTCAATTAAAGGATAATACAATTGCAGATAACATATATATAAAACAAACTGACGATCATTTGCCACATTAGTCCCATGTCCACAGTAAACTGGGAATAGCCAGCACTTCTTAAAACTGTAACATCAAAAGAAGAATGTTCTGAATTCTCTGATCCATGTATCAGAAATGTAAAAACATAGCCACACCATCACCTAACCATGCAGACACACTGATGCAGAGACATGAAGGGATAAAAAGAATAAGTAATTTTAGTACCTGCAGTATATTCAAAGCCTTTCTCATGTCACCATTGCTAAGACATTTAAGCGCCTCTAGGCCACTCTCTGGTACATCAAGCCTGATCCAGGAGCATTTCGTTAAATGTACTGCTGCATTAAGTCTAATGCATTGCATGAGTCAAAAACCTATTATTCATTCCCAGTTTCCTTCGAATTTCAGAGTACAAAGTAAAAAAAAAAAACATGAAGAGAAAGCAGTTCTCACAAGCCAGCTAGAGTTCTTGTTTCCTCTGTGAACATAAAACACTTACCATATCATTCATTGACCCCTAAAATCAGGGCAGACGACTCAAAAAGGCAACCCCAGTTTTTGCCTTCACACAAGCAAGCCTTCAAATTTTTCATTTGTTTTCATTTTAAAGTCCAAGTATAATTTCAAGCTTGAAGAAGCTATATATGTTCAACTGTAAGGAAAAGTAAGATACAAGCCCCTGTCTGAAATGATTTACAGACTAAGTAAGAGCTTTGTCTAAAAATGGTGAGAAGTGCTAGTAAGAAAATAACAATACAGAAGTGAGAATCTAAAATAAATCTAGGTTACAACCTACAAAATGGGAACAAAAAATGAAGCAATAGAAACAGATATCCGTGAGAACAAGGAATATCATGCTCACCCTTCAGCCTCTATGACATGTTTAAGTCGTTCACCAACATGCATTGGATCAAGAGGAGCAAATCGAAATCGAGTACATCGAGACTGTAGTGCTGGTATAATCTTGTTCACATGATTGCAGATAAGTGCAAACCTGGTGTTCTTCGTATATTTCTCAATCACTACACAAAAAAGGATAAAAAAGTCAGTGGAAGGAAATTAACTTAAATCTGGGAAAGAATGGAGTGCACGATCAACTCATACCTCTACGCAAGGCAAATTGTGCATCCTTTGTCATTGCATCTGCTTCATCAAGTAAAACCAACTTTACAGATGCCTTTGCGCTGCAAACATAAAATTCTTTAGTGATCAGCTCCAATAATAAGTTGTCATTGAGCCATGCTTTTCAAGCTGATCTACCTTGCAAATTTTGAGTTACAAAAAGAAAAAATGCTTATAAACAACACAGTATCCCTCTTGCAAGCTCAAAACCCCCTCCCCTACTAAGGCAAATCCACAGCTAAATCAAAGCTCACCAACCACTCAAAACCTACTTCAATGATTGCAGCCACGCTAAAACACCAAGCACACAATTGCAAGCATATAGAGTAACATAGCAATGACAAAAAGAGGCTGGAAATATAAAAAGCACATAATCATGTGCATTTAGTCAAATACTACCCAAAAGAGAAGCTCTGAGTGCTAGCGAAATCTTGTATTTGCTTCCGCACAACGTCTATTCCTCTATCATCTGATGCATTCAACTCCAAAATCATATTGTGGTACTGCGCTCCGTAAAGTTTACGCGCCACAGCAAGAATTGTTGACGTTTTGCCCGTGCCAGGAGGGCCATATAACAAGAGATGCGGTAATCTGTTTTCACTGGTCAGCCTATCAACTATTCACAAGGACAGAAAAATCACAGGTTATTACAAACATCTTACAAAATAAAAATCAACACTAGCACCAGTACCAATTTCATAATTATTAGCTAAAACACAGAATCTGACCCTAGACCCTGAACCCTAGATGAAGAGTTATGAATTAGTGAATTTTGAGCTGAAGCCCTGATTTTAGAATCCAATTAGCTTAAAAAAATGGCACGCGTGTAAATAACCGAAACCCTGGATAGAGAGAGGAGGTAGTAACTGGTATCGATAATGTCACGGTGAGCGGCGACATCGGCGAGTGATTGAGGACGGTACTTCTCAACCCAGGGAGTAGCTTTACCGCCGGGTGGTGTGGCGGGTACGACGACTTTTTTGCCTTTGTTTGGTTTCGATAAGTGGTTCTGGTTCTCCTCTTCGTCAATGTCCATGAGTGCGATCGCCTCCGCCATGTCGCTTGCTCTCTATCTCGGTTTTCCGCTCGCTCTGTGTAC
>Ga0307511_10002947_pt1 | contig 17632 bp, 14 predicted proteins | sample 13_EM_MG_FD_200266 | JGI IMG/M metagenome (GOLD analysis project Ga0307511, IMG submission 200266) | Populus trichocarpa ectomycorrhiza microbial communities from riparian zone in the Pacific Northwest, United States - 13_EM | ecosystem: Host-associated > Plants > Roots > Unclassified | place... | reverse complement strand
GCAATTTTTATAGCAATTAAATGGGGTAAATCTGTTAGTTTTAGTTACATTAATTCCTATGAACGTTGCAGCCGTGGAGGGCCAAGGATTCCTAGCCAGGGACATAACCTTCCAGAACACAGCTGGTCCCTCCAAGTACCAAGCCGTGGCACTGCGAGTTGAGTCTGACTTTGCAGCTTTCTACAAATGTGGCATGCTGGGCTATCAAAACACCCTCTATGTGCACTCAAATCGTCAGTTCTTCAGAAATTGCTTCATTGCAGGCACAATCGATTTCATTTTCGGCAATGCAGCTGCTGTTTTCCAGGACTGTGACATCCGTGCTCGCCGTCCCAATCCAGGCCAGACAATCACAATAACCGCCCAAGGGAGGAGTGATCCTACTCAAAACACTGGTATTGTGATTCAGAAATGTAGGATCGGTGTCACTTCTGATCTACATCCTGTCAGGAGCAATTTCTCAGCGTATCTTGGTAGACCCTGGAAGGAGTATGCAAGGACTGTTATCATGCAGTCATCCATAAGTGACGTGATACACCCAGCCGGATGGAATGGGTTGAAGGGTCGCTTTGCGCTCAGCACATTATCCTTTGCAGAGTATGAAAACAGCGGGGCTGGTGCTGGAACCTCTAAAAGGGTTACCTGGGAAGGATACAAGATGATCACCAGTGCAACTGAAGCTCAAAGTTTTACTCCTCGCAATTTCATTGCTGGTAGTAGCTGGTTGAAATCCACTACTTTCCCATTCTCACTAGATCTCTAAACTGGGTTTTTTTTTTGGTGCGGTGCTACTATATTTCCGTACTTCTTGGAGTTTTGTGTGGCTGATGTTTTTTTTTCCCCTCATGTTTTTGCTTACAAGTTTTGGTTCATGTTTACTCTCCCCCGGTGGGGAGTTTGTCTTTTGGTCCTAGCTAGCCAGGACTTTTATGAATAACAGTGTGCGAGATCATATTTAAATTTGTTTGTTACTGTTGTTTGAATCTCTAAGTATGACTTTTCCATTAGGATTTATTTAATTTAGAATTAAAAAATTCACGTTTCCTCACATGAAATCAACTTCAGAGATGTGATAGTTAACTTTTTATTAAGATTTTTATTTTAAATATTTTTTTTTAATAAAGTGGGTTAGATAAATATACTAGATCTAAAGTATTTGAACTTAACAGTTAGTCACGTTCAAAAAATATGAACATAATAGTCAGTCAAATTCAAAGGAATATGGTCTGGCAAATATGTCAGATTCAAGGTATCTGAACTTGGTATTCAGCTAAGTTCAAAGTAACGTGGGTCTGACAAACATATCAGATCTAAGGTAGTAGTCAGTTAAGTTCAAGGTAACATGTGTATAACAAAAATGTCAAACCCAAAGTGCCTAGATTTAGCGGACAGTCAAGTTCAAAATATATAGACTTGGTAATCAACCAAATCTAAATTAAGTAACGTGGTTCTAGCAAACATTCAAGTCTAAAAAAACTTAGACATTACCAATTCTAAAACTTTATGTATGATTCTAAATGATCATTTACATATATAAATGTTAAAGACATGATAAACCGCGATATTTTTTATCTAGAATAATTGTTCACATTAAGGTAATGATTCTTCTATACTTATAAGTGTGTATAAGGTCTCTTAAAGAGTTCATCATACTTGTTGTCTCATTAATGATATGCATGTAAGAGTTTTTTGTTTTCTATTAATGTCGCCGAAAGCAGAAGACTTTCTGGCTTTTTTATATATATATAAAAACAACAAGATTCAGATGTATAAATATCATTTGAACCATCCAGGTAAAAGATATACAAACTCTCTTTTTTCTAAAATAAATATAGAAAGACTTTAGAGTATTAACAAACTTAAAGTTATTAAAAAACAAACATCTTTGTCCATGAAATTTATATAAAAAAATTTTAAGATCAATTATTAATTTATGTACATGAATTTTTGAAGTTAACAGTAAAGTTTTAATTCAAATACACTACCCAAAATATTTAAAAATAAATTTGAAAATATATAAAATTAAAGTGAAAGTAAAAATAAATCTACTATTAAAGTTACATCTTTCGATATTTTGTGGAATATAATTCATCTATAATCAAATCTGAATCGATATTGTAACAACCCTTCAACCGGGATAAAATAACAATCTCATGTCAACTGGAAAACAAAGTAATTAAATTTTTTTCCTCTCTCAATTTCTCCTTCACCTGATTCTTCCTAATATTAGTGTTTTCTAAGTTAGACTCTGTAAGTTTGTAAGGTTTTTTTTATGGATTTTTTTTTGTTTTTCCCTTACTTTTCTCTCTGGCCTTTTCTTTTCTTTCTTTTTCTATTATGTTTCTGCCCAATCGGCAACATATAAAAGGAAAGAAGAGCTGATTTGTTTTATTTTTTAATGGCAAATAATTATTTTACCCTTAATGAGTCGCTTTGCTTTTATTTTAGAATTTTACGGTTCTTTTATTTTACGGTTCTCTATGGAAAAATAGAGAAAATTATATTTATTCCCATAAAAAATAGTTTCCCTATTCAATTATTCTTTTAATTTCTTTTCATTAGTAATTACAACTGGAGTTTGTTTTTTTTTTCCTCACCACTTTTTGTTGTGTATATATCGGGCCGGCCAGCTCAAAATGGAGCCCCAACCTTCAAATTTTCTTTTATTGGGCCATCCATGATGAAGCCCCAACCTTCAAAACTCACCGATCAGTGACGATAAAGGGCTGGTTACTAGGAATGAATTGTTGGGAATGGTTTGATCGAGAGGAACAAAGCTGGAATGTAAATGATAAAAAAAAATATGTAGCTTCATAGACCCAGAAGAGTTAAGAATAAAAACAAAAAAATAGAAATGATATTATCTTCCCTAAGAGAATGATTTTTCTAATGGCCATGGAAATTTATTGTAAATGCCATTCCTATCCAAAAAAAAACTCCATTTAGTTTTTAAAAGCATGAGATATATAGTTTCCTAAGCAAGATTGACTATTATTTTTATTTTTATTTCCAAATTATCCTTTTTATATTCATTCTTAATTTTATCTGTAATAAGATTGAAGATTTTAATTAAAAATAAAGGATATTTTGGATTAAAAAAATAGTTATGATAAAAACCAACCCAAGAACCCAAGTTAATTACAATCAATTATGAAATCATTGGGACTTAATATTAAGTTTTTTAAAACAAAAATATTAACTAATTACTTCATTATAAACACAATTCAATTTTACTCTAAAACTGTTTAAGAGATAATTTATATATTTGTCTCTCTCTCTTTTATTTTAAAATGTTAATTAATTACAATTCAATTCACCTTGTGTTAACCTACCCAATATATATTCTGAGTCTTGGATCATACAGGGTTTAATAATTTTGTATAAATCTACTCTTGGCTCGGGAAATTCACAATGAAATTTATTTTATATATGTACAAACCCTACAAATATGAACTACTCAATTAATTTTTACATCAAGAATACTTAATTTATTGCAATAAAGTTGTGAGAAAATCGTTCAAGTTGAGATTTGAGCAAGTCTCCAAGAGAGAAATGATGCCTTTCATGTGAGCTAATATTTGTTCTTCTCGTTTTGTTATCATTCTTGACTTCAAGATCAATTAGACCCATTTCTTTCTTCATTGACTTGATGAATCCCATATCAACTTCATTCCCTGAGACGTCTCTTACATAGAAAGCGTTCACTGCGTTCTTTCCTTTTGTTGCTATATCTGCTCGAACGACCGCAAGTCCGTTTTCTCGGAGAACCCTAGTTATGTCCGATAGTAGCCCTACTCTATTTTCTGCGCATAACTTCAGCCAAACACCCTGACACAAGTAGGAAAATCAATATGAATTTGATCAAGAAAATTATGTGATGATGATGATGATGATGATCGATAGACAGACATTATGGATCAGATTCGAGTGATAATTTTTTGTTTTAACAAGAGCTCACCTCACAAACCCGACGCTCTATGGCAGCCTCTAGGCATTTTATTACCCGTTGTTTCTCACTTTCTGTGTTAAGTGGATATCCATCGTCATGTCGAATAAAGTATTCCTGTATCAACAAATATGGTGGTTAATTAGTCATTGAGAGAAAAGATTGTGGCATAGGTCATGTTCAACAGCATTAGGATGTTCATATGTTAGAACTTACTTGAAATGCACGGCCATCATGAGAGGCAACTGAAGCATGGAAAATCACATATTGCATGTCAGTTAGTGTGCATACGGTATCGAACATGAGCCTTGGCCGATCCTTGCACTCTATGCTAACAATTGAATACCCTTTTTGGTCACAATTCTCGATCGAAACAGCCATCTTCGTCCCTCTTTCGGTGATATTCATTTCGGATGAGCTTCTAGGCCCATCAAAATCCCTTACTGAAAGCATGAGTTGATGCAACCTCCTTTCTACGTTGGTCATGGTGCCTTCCCCTCCAAGAAATCCCCCGGTTTTCACTTCTCGATTCTTGATTTGGAATGGTCCAGTACTAATGCTTGGCTCCATGTTGGCACGGAGCACTGTGATTAGATGATCCTCGATGGAGGCTAAGCGGTGGGGGTCTTCGATTGGGGTGTGAGAGGATTGATCGGAAATGTACGCGACACAAGCTAAGCAAGCATTGTGGCTCCAAGCATGGGCTTCCACAATGTTGCAATGAAGATCTGCCAAGGTAGCTGATATCTCGGAGAAGAGTCCAGGCCTATCGGTTCCTGACATTTCAATGGCCGTATGCTCGTTTGAATGGTCGGCTTTGGAAACATTGTTGGTATATGCTCTTGCTTTAGGGGGACTTGGGGTACTCTCCCTTGTTGTTCCTATAGCCTGTAAGAAGTTTTTAGGTCGAGTGGCTCTTCGTTAATGACAATTACAACGACGCTAATCACGCTAGCTTGATGAAAGACTACATTAATTACCTGCTGGATACAGTTAATAACATTTTGATCTCTAAGTTTCTTGCCTTGCTCATCTTGTACATGAAAAACTGCAAGATCAATGCACAAACCAATTGTTCTTCAACAAGGCTTGATAAGACCCAACAAAATGTTGTAAATAGAATGCAAGCAAATCCACAAAATACCCTACCATCCATGAACCACTCGGCATCAGAGGAAATATAGCTTTTTGAGATGAAGAGATTCAAATCTGTCATAACTTGCACAACCTCCAGGAGGAGGCCCTGCTTATTTACGCTATCCACCTTCACTACCGTGCAATCTTCCATGCTTTCATTGTCAATACAAACTCTACAGCTGCAATGCAATGATGAACAACATAAGGTGGCTACATGAGCCTGCAGCTATGGATTGTTATATATAGGCTTCTGTATTGAAAGGTAAATTACTTACGTGGGCCCGTAGATCCTCTCAGACAGATTATCAAAATCAGGATCAAAGTAAGGCCAACAAACATTCTTCATTCTGCCAAAAGAAAGATCGAGAATGTAAGAACTAAAAGACTCCGAGATCTTGGTTTTGTTTCTCCCTTTTACTAGCCTTTGAAAGACTTGTTGGTTCAGTGATGCAACATAAAGCTAGCAAATTGCTAAAAATAATCATAGTAACTGAAAGTTAATGTAGGTACTCTTGGCTTAACAGCTCATCAATACAAGAAAACAGATGGTCCAAAAAAATCTACGTTTTTCCAAGAAACTGAAGGTAAAAAGAAAAAAAAAATAGTACAAGCTTGTGCTCAAATTGTAGGTGTTCTTTAATAAATCTATTATTTGTACAATGTGTTTTCATCAGTTCATTAAAAAAATAATCTACTATCAATATTCAATCAAATATTAAACATCCATATTTTTTTAGTCAATTGAGTATAATTTATCCAGATTAAAAAAGATAGTACTTCAATTAAACTTGAAAAAAAAACCATATTTTTTTTAGTCAATTGAGTATAATTCATATCATTATGGTATATATATATATATCAAGAAGGTTCATGCAAAAACACATAACCAAATTCCAATGAGCTTGAAATTCAACCGGTTTCCATATTATCCCTCGTCAAAGGCCCTTCGGGTATGAAAAGAAATTATATGTTAGCCATGCATAAAATGTAGTTACAAAAGAAGAAATTGATCAGAGATTAAAGAGGACGTCAAGCATAGTAGCTTACATAGATATGTATCGCAGTGATACAGTGGCCCAGCTGATTATGAAGCAACAATGCCCAGAAGAGAGAGCAGAATGAAGAAGCTTTCAGCCTCTCTGTCGAAGAAGATTAATACAAGACGAATTATGCTCTACGTACGTACTCCAATATATGGGGGGAACGAGAGAGGGAAGAATGTTACTAGTTTGAGGTTTGTGAATGAAGTTTGATTAGCTTATATAGAATGTTAAATACTTGTGGAAGAAACTTATTGGAAGAAAAATCATAGAAAAGGGAACACGTACAAAAGTCAAATAATATTTATCGGCCACGTTTGTGTTGATTTCTTCCTCTTGAATGTCTTTGTCTTCATGTCTCACAATCATTTTCCCACATGCTTCCCTATGTTTTTGGCTTTCTTGGTTTGTGGATATACTAGTCAAATATCCCGTGTTTATAAGAACAAGTAATTAGTGAAGAAAAATGCACCATCCTCTTTGATCTTCTCACTTAAACAATGGCCAAACACGTCTTTCAAATATGTGATCAGGAGGTAATTTAGGGCAAGATATGTGTCTGCGTGTATGGTAGCTAGCTAGCTAGCTAGCAGGTCCTGCCCAGTTTACACATGCAGGAAAATTTTTGCTATCAAGATATATCGTATCATTCTGTAAAAATACTTTTTATTTGAATCAATTCTCTAGTGTTGAATTTAAATAGAATGGATGAATTCATTTTATTTTTTATATTATTCTCATCGCTTTCATATTATTATTCTTTAAAAAGCTTTTTTTAAAAAAAGATTAATAGATAAAAATGCAATTTTACAAGCATCATACATGACTTCCATTTAAGGAATTTGAGGGGTTAATTGGTTAGGGTTTTAGAGAAATTATTATATGGACTTATTGATTATAAATAAAAATTTAATTATAAAAAATAAAAATTTAACAAAATTAATCATATTATAAAGACTCATCGTACGTAATTGTTAATAATTTCTTATTATACATAGTCGAGTCCATATATACCAACTAATACAAATTATTTTGGTTCAATGAACAAGATAAATGTAAAAACAATTCTAGGGTTTTCGAAGCTTAGGTTTTAGAGGAAATCTTGAATTGTGCTACTTGTATAGTGGATTGAACTTCAAGGACAGAAGTAACAAGTTCATGGAAATTACTCCACATGTGGGCTCTTCACACCAAGAACAAAAAATTCTTGCCACGGTGAAAATTGCCTCTGATCACCTTCAACTGCTATATAACTTGTATGAATATGCTTCCGAGACTAATTGAAGCATTGAATTTTTTAATTTTATCTTTTTAGATACCAAGTTTGCTTACCTTATGTCTAAAAATGGACAAAGAAATGTCCAATTGCTTATCATCAAGCTCTCTATGCACGTACCGGTGCCAAATTTTAGGTTACATCAATGATCTTATCAGCTGTGATGCTGTAAGAACTCCCGTGTTGGAAAAACAGGTGCCTTAGCTTCCAAAACGTGTTGATTTTCTTGCATGTCCCATCATGGTACGTTTGCAAAAAGGTCAAAGATAACATGGTTGGATCTATCCTATGATTAAGGATTAAGGATCGATGATGGTGATGATCTTATCTGGATGAGTCGTCGTGTTGTAATTTCTTCTGATGGAAGGGAACATTGTGGTATGGTCTTCTCTTGTTGAACGTGTTAGCTGAGGTGGAGATGCAAATGCTGTAATTTCAATTGCAGCATTTGCATCGATCGATGGATGGATGAATGGAGGAACTTCTTCTTACTTGCCTGATTTAGGACATTCATACTAGGGCTAGAAATCAACATATAGAAAAGGATAAAGATAAAATATAAAAATAAATTTATTCTTGAATTAATTTCGGAATGAATCAACATATAGAAAAGGATAAAGATAAAATATAAAAATAAATTTATTCTTGAATTAATTTCGGAATGAATTTTCAAGACAGAGACATGTCTCTAATAATAATATTTTTTATTTTTTATTCATAAAATATTTCTATAAAAAACTTTTAATTTTAAAATTAACAGTTTTAAAACTCAACTCAGGAAAAGATTCAAATCAAATTAGAATGGTCAACTCGAGTTAACTCAAAAAAATTAAAAAAGAACAAAAAAATATGTTGTTTTAACCAAATAGCATATATGAACAATCGTTCTATCTTGTACATCACTATCGTTCTATCTTGTACATCACTATCAAATATAATTTTGTTTTTGTATCTTAATATATCTTGTTTCTTTTATTTTTGGTCTTTATTTTTTATGTATCGAAATAGTAATCAAATATACAGTCAATATTGCACTTATACTGTCAAGTTACATATAGTTTAAAACCATAGGGAATTCACATGATGGAGATACACGGGAAAGAGCATTTGATGGTTTTTGGTCTTGATGAAATTTAGGGCTATACACCGCTGTGAACACTGATTAATCATTGTCCACCAACCAGGAAGCAACACAAGGATAGTGTTGTTTTCCCTCCATTTCTGCAGCTGATTCTTTTTTTCTTTTCTTTTTTATCCTTATGTGCAATTCAAAAATTCGAATCACTTCTGTTTTCAGAATTAAATTATAGTAAAGAATCGGTGCCAGTCAATTATCTTTGCTTTTATTTGATGCATCACGACATAATCATCACCCATCACCCAGGCTGGCTGGTGAAAAGAAAAGTTTATTTTTCTCACTAAAATGGCCAAGCTTGAGCCCATCACTTGCGCCAGTGAACCCGGTCCTGTAACAATGCCTAACAACTAACCATGCTGAAGTTGTTGATGCATTCAAAATATCAGACAAGAAATCTGAGACCCAACAGCTTTACTTTGTGCCAAGATCGAACATGTTCTAGCTCGCAACTGGACTAAAGTAGACACATTAAACCAGTTCATTATAGTCGAAACCAAGAGATTACCGCCGAAGGCAATCACATGAACAAGTCGAACTGAGAATCTCTGTAAACTGTGTCAGTGGACTCAAACGAACGAACCAGCCTCAGACTATCAAAAGGGCTACCAGGAACACAACTTTACTTCTTGTCAAGTTATAACCCGAGAATCAAACTGGTTTTTCAACTAATTGGACAGTCGAGTTATAACTGATTTTAAACATTAAAAAAGATGAGGAAAGGCCGTGTAATGAGATATGCCCATGATCGACAAAACTTTTCATGAGCCTTGCAATTAACTTTTATGAAAAGAAACAAAATAAGTATGGCATTTGCAACTGTTAGTCCTATTGGACTCACTTCCAGGCACTGCCCTCCCGTCCCTCTTTCATACGAGAGAGAGAGAGATGTGTTATTCACTTCTTTTTTTCCTTTTCGGAGTGTTCCAACAGTTCTACCAGTTAAAATGCCAAGAACTCGAAAAAGGAACATCCCTTCATATTGAGATTTCACCAGGCTGCATAAGGTGAACAACTGCGCCAGCATTTGACATTATCAAACCTGTAATTGCGAAATTTATGTATGGTTAAACCATGGACCAACTGTTCCATTCACGAGTCCATTGTTGTGGATCCCGACACCATTTGGAATCAGTGGAGGCAATCCAACTGCCATTGGAGGTGGAGCAGCAGGATACAATCCATGATTGTGGGGTAAGGTGTGGGGGCTCACATGAGGACTGGAGGCAGGACTCCCCTTGCACTGTTGGAGGGCATGAATCTGCCTGAGACCTTCCTCATGAATACGTGATATAGTCTCCAACTCCTGCATTGATAGAGCTTCCAATCCGGCTCCGTAAAGAGGGGCATGCCGGGTCATTTCATCTTGAACAGAAGCCTCAAGGGTGTGGATATATTGCTGAAAAGGAAAGGATGAGCATTAATCTGACACTGCTGCTTCTAATTCACACAAGGTGGGAAAATAACAAGTCTAACGTTAAAATCTGTTGTCTGATTGCAAATGATTAATTCATGTGCTATAGGTAAGAGCTTGCATCATTCTAAGCTCATGCTGCGTGAAGCAGAAATGAGAGGTTTTATTGGAGGGGGAAAGGAAATAAAAGAAAACAGAGTCTGTCACTTGATAAGGTTATGTAGCAGCTCTGCTCTTGCAGTCAACAAATCAAGCATCAAAAGGGATCCCAAGTTTAATCATGCTTGCCCAAACCATTCGAGGAAAAAAAAGAAGTCTTATCACCTAAAACACTGACATTGCATAGGGGAGTTCAAATGGCAGGTTATTAAGACAATCCTTTTGAAAACAAGGTAATGGTTTTGATTCTCAAAGACAACAATGGAGAACCACAAGCTTGATCAAGTATCATGACCAAGGCAGCTTTCTATATGAGAACATGATTTGACATGACTGTGATTGTAAAATACTCAGGAGAGGTGTAAATTATGTAAAAGCAAAAACCTGGCAGGCCTGCAATTTTGATTCCATCCCATCAATATATGCTTCACACCTGGCAACCTGCTCTTCCTTCTCCCTCTTCTCTCCTTCAGTTTGCCCAACTGTTTTTGTCAATCTCCGAACCTCATCCTCCAATGACTGACGGATTTCCTCCCTTGTCACATTCTCTGTAGCATACCGTTTCAGTTCTTCATCAAATCTTTTTCGTGCAGCTTCAGCGCTCTTCAGCCTTTCAGCAAGAGCATTTTTCTCTTTTACTACTTTCTGCATGTTCATATATAAAATGCAGCACAACAGCAGTCAGCACCAAAGGGAGAAGAATATATGCAAACAGCTAAAACTGTTTCCAGAGTACAAACTTTATACAGTAACCCTGACCAAAAAAATATTCTAAATAACATAATTCCATCCACCTATCTCAAGTACAAAGAAGCAAATTCTACAGGAATATATCAACCGTGTATATCCACAGTGTTGATCACAAATATCAAGCAACTCACTATTTCCAAAACATTCCTCCATAAGAAAGCAACATGATCAGATGTAGCACAGTAGAATAATTGCATCTTTGAGAATGTAAGAAATCAAGTTAAAAGCAAAAGACGGTGAATGGAGGGAATTTGTAAACGCCATTCTCTTAAAAAAGTCTCCCCTTGGACTGGGAATAATGGAGGTAGTTATTAACTTCATAACTATTGAAGCCAAACTTCAATCATAACATTCTAATTAATTTAGGAAACTATACCCTAAGGATATACAAGAAACTTGATAATAACTTCATTTCCCTCCCGTTCTCTAACCGAACAAAGAAAATTATTTAACTAGCATTTCCCTAGTGATGAATCGAAACAAGGAAAGAGTCTTTTTCCTTCCCTTTCCTTAATTCCCCCTCCCTTCCACTCCTCCCAAGAATTCCCAGACAGCAAGCCAGAAACAACACATATGCCCTTTTCTAATTGAGAATATAAGGCCAGATTGGCAGCTGCAGATCATTTGATTGGAATGAAATTTGGAATGGGTACACAAGACAGAAGGGAGTGGCTATCTACTAGAGCTTCGACCAGACAGCTAAGTTAGTATTTCACTTGAGATAAGAGACAATTCATAATGGATTGATGTGGTAAAAAGAAGTGGATTCAAAAAAGAAGGCAGTATCTTATTGTCTTACCTTCAATTCATCCCGTTTTCGGGACTTCAATTGGGAGAGCTGTGTCTCAGCATCATGAAGACGGTCTTGAAGAACTTTTTTCTCAACTGTCAGCTTTGTGATTTCATCATCTCTCTCTGAACGTAGCCATTCAAGCTGACTCTCAACTTCTTGTATTTGTTCAGAAAGTTCCTTCTTTTCCCGAGTGAAGCGATCCATCTCAGCCTTCATTTCAGACTGTCATTTGAATAGTGTTATTAACATTAATAAACACCCATATGAAATTCCCCATATGTTTATTAACTGAATTATATGAGGTACCTTTAGCCTATTGTTAGTGGCCTCACAGTCACTCAATTTTTGAGATAGATTTGCCTTCTCCCGAGCCATATTGGAATTTTCTGCTTTCCTCTCATCACGTATACGAATAATTTCATCTTCACTAGCACATAGCTGGTGCCAGAGAGCTGCCCGATCAACATTTGCAAGTTCAGCAACCTCCCGCATCATGCTCAGAACAGGTTTAACAATTTCTTGCTCCTCACAAACTAAAATAGCCAATATATCCAAATCTAAATCTACATCACAACTATTATCAGTAGTACTGGTGGCACGATCAACAAGTCTCTTTAGCATTCTCCCTCTATAGGTCTCATTGGCATACCATTTAAATAGTATTGTGTACAGCATCTTAACAAATCCCTTCACACAAAGGTCTCTAGAAAGAGCCAGTGTCTCAGCAAGACCAAGAACAACAGAAAAATCATCACGTTGGACTCGCAGCTGTTCACTGGCTTCTTCCTCTATTATAGCATCTGTGTGCTGAAAATTTTCATTAACAAATCTGGCATTAAAATTCAATCTCTGAGCAAGGCGTCTTTCCAAGACCATTGCTACAGATTGAGCCATAATTGCTCCTCGAGCTACAGCCCTCTCAAATGTTTGAGAAGCCTCAACAGCAAGGCAAGGTATGGATAACATCTCAATCAGGATATAAATGTCAGAAAAATGACATCTAAAATGGAATGTCTGCTCATCCACCACATGCAACCTTTCAGCAGCCGATGCATTTTCTCCAAACAAGAAGAGGCCACAAGGCAATGTTGAGCAGCTATCACCAAGGGCATCATCACAATCAATATCTCTTAGTATGGTTTCAGCAACATCTCCCCAACTATTCACAGTTCTGCTCAAAAAATCTAGGACAAAAGGAGACACATCAGCCCCCAAGTTTTTTAACCTAGTGCGAACTGATCTGACCTACAAAAGAAAACAGAGCAGGTTAAATAAGCATTATCATGTCGGACAACAGAATAAGATATTCTGAAAAAGAAATGCATACTGCTTCCGGAAGATGTTGACACTGGGATGCAGCCTTGAATATAAAATCTATGGTAGCAGCAAGAGGCTCATCATTTGAATCAGCCAAAAGATCAAAAGACTGAATTAAAACACGCTCCCACACATCACTGCCACACTCCAGTTGACTAAGAGCACCAAAAACCTAAGCATGACCATCAAAATCACACAATAAGACATCTGGCAATAGACTTAAAAAAGAATTGCATGTGCAGTTGGTCAGAAATGAGAGGGAATCTTTCAAAAAAGTGTCCTATTGTATTCAACAGTTATCTTACAGGTATCCACAGTGCAGGTTCTGCATCAGGCTTTTTAAGTCTTTCAAGAAGTGCATAAGCCGCCAATGGATGCTCTGCATGCTCAACCAATTTGGGAATCAAAGAAACCAGGTCTGGCTGCAGATGCTTGGGAGCTTTATCCAGTACAAGAGCAATCTTTTGTGCAGACTGAGGTCTTCGTCTTGGCTCTGGGCAGCCTTGTGGAACAGCTCCATCTAGGGCTCTCAGTGAGTTAACAATCAGTCCCAAGAGCTCCTCAGATTGTTCTGGCCACTTGGTCTGAAAGTTCATCTTCTCCAATTAATTAATATAAACTAAAATATTAGTCAGGAAAAGTTGCCAGTTATGCAGAAACCCATACCTTAGAGCGAAGAGAAGCATTTTCCAAAGCACCTCCTGCAGTTGTTACTGGTGGATAAATAGGCTGTCCTGGAAGAGCTTGTCCAGGCATATCAGTCCCATTTATGTCAGAGCTTTGTACAGCAGATGCTCTTTTAGAATCATCTAGACCAGAATCCAACCTTTCATGTACAGGAAATTGAGCGGATTCAGTTGCTCCACTTCCCCTGTCAGATTCCAATGGGCTGGCAGCACCACTGCCATCAAGAGAAGGCTTTGAGTGCGCATCAGAGGAATCATCATTCGAACTTCCTTCCAAAGGTTGGCAACATTCAACCATTATGTCCAATAGTAAATCTATGATTGCCTGCTGCAAAACTTTAACTCCCATCAACAAATTCATCAAGCTGGGAGAAGATTCATCAGCCTTCGCAGCCTTCTTTCCATCATTGCCACCAGAAAGCTTGGTTGGAAGAAGCAGCTTCTTTACTTTAGCTGGTTCATCAAGATAAACACGTAGTCCAGTCAGAAAACCAGCAATTGCACCGGCATCCATTAGAAGCTTTTCTCTTAAGGTAACCTGAGGCTGTGAAGGATTATCTCCGTATGTGAGGTGAAACCCAGCTCTGGAAAGAAGGTTTCTAAAGATATCTTCTTCATCTCCACTATTTCCTTCACTATCTTCAGAATCAATGAGTTCATCAGGATCAGTTGTTAAAGCATCCTGATCATCCTCGGACGCCAAAACCTAAGGGAAGGCAGAACACACATAAACATCTAGCTAGCATATGAAAAAGAGGACAGAACAAAATAAAACATGTTGCTTCTAATCTCAATAAATTGTACAAAGTACAGGCTATTGAAAATAGGAAGATGCAGAGAAAGAGTAAATCTTTAGAACACAAAAAACACGCGCAAAACGTAAAAGAAAAAAAAATCAGAACCAATGAACTGGTACTAAAGTCATGAATTTTTCTATTGTTACATGCATTTTCCTGACGTGTATTGTGGTGCTTATAAATATAATTACCAACATGTGGGACGGGCTGGTGGGGTTTGGGGATGGAGGACAACTACCCCCATTATGTATTCCAAGGCCTATTGGCCTATAGATGAACCAAAACAAATGATATTCTTATAATTCTGAGATAAAAGAGCTTAAAAGAGTGTAAAATCTAAAAAGCCTGGCTGATGTAAATACAATAGATTTTAAAAACTTGGACACAAAGCTCTCCGTATACAGAAGGTTAAAAATCATGTAAAAACATAAAGCAAGCACATGAACCAACTGGCATATCACCATACAAGAATCTCAAAACACAAAAATAGCAGGCAATAATAAGAGAAGAAGGACCATATTTCTAACCTCTAAATCTGAAAACTCGAACCATGGGCAGCAATCTAAAATTTCACATACAAAAACAACAGTATCACGTACGAGGAACCCTGCATCTGTTTCCAACATATCTGACACCTTCATGAATTGCAGGACAGAATTATTCCATGTCTTTGTACAAATAGATGACTCCTTCCACACAGTCTTGGCTGGATTTTTTTGATTCACAACAGCCATCCTGTATCTGACCCAAAAGTTTTTATCTGGATCACTACCAACTGACTGATCACTCTCTAAATATATGCATATGGTGTCAAAGGACTCATACACACCTGCAATGGGAAAAATAAGGACCATCAGTTGAATAAAGAAAGAGGCAACCGCAACCAGAATTTCAGCTGAGAGGGAACCAGAGATAACTACCCACCAATCCGAAGCTCACAGCCACCAGCTTGGAAGAACTTGCTAAATATTTTTCGAGTTTCCATTATTTCTTTGAAGGACAAGAAGTTCTCCACCTTCCATGTAAATGAACTTCTTTTCCCAACCTTGTCAATCTGGGAAGTGCCATTAGTTGACTCAGTATCCTGATCCGTAAAATCTTGCATAATGGATGTTTCTTTCAAAATGAGAACCTCCGCAGAGAATACAACGGTATCTTGAACAAGAAACCCAGAGTCTTGATCAAACAGGCTTGTGAGTGTCACGAATTCACGCCAACCCCAATCTTTTGCAGCTTTGGAATAGCGATTTTGAGATTCCTTTGTGACAGACTTCTCTTCCATCCTCTGGTTGACAACTGACAATCGATGGCTCACAAAACAACTCCAATCGCTAGAAGTATTTCGCAAATCTGTAACTTCAAGAAACACTGAAAGATGGCATGGTGGCTGAGACTGCCCTGATACCATCAAGCATATAGGAAATTCTCATCAGTTCACTCTCCTAGAAAACTTTCAGTTTGGCTTACATATTATCTTGAATCCATAATTCATGTAAGTAAAGATAAGGCTAATTATAAGAACTGTCAGTTTGGTATACATATCTAGCAATTGTACAATTAGCTTAAAAAAATAAAGCATTTAATTCAAGAAATCCTTCTCTTTCCTATTACACCCTATGAACCAAAATATAAGTAACTAGCTAATTATAAGCAGTAAACAACAATGCATAGTGTTTGGCAACCCCTTAGTCCAGTTAAATGAGTTCATCACTAATTGGAAAAAAAATTATGAATCTACTTCAAATAAGTCCAGCATAACAAACAATTATCAACAATAAAGAAATAAACTCTATTATGTTTACACAAGCAGGAACTACTACATCTCAACTATCCATATGAGGAATTAACAATTAGGGCAAGATTTTAATAATAAAGTCGAGGCATACAAAAAGTCCACAACATAAAGATATATGAGTAACTATAAGTTCATAACTAGTTATTATTAATGAAAATCTTGCATACCTCGAGGATAAACAATGAGTCGGCAATCCCGGTTCCCAATCTGAAACCTCCTGCTCTTGATGCAAAGACCAGTAATCTTCCTCTTCTTCAAAAGATCCTTCAACCTCATGAAATTCTCGATCCTCCAAGTGAATTTCCCCATATGCCCATCGGACTTCCTCGCTCCACTCCCAATCCTCCCTCCAATTAACCCCCCATTCTTCGAAAAACTACTGAACTCCTTAATCACATGAAATGAAGTACTAAACACCGCAGTATCATCAACCAAAAACCCCGACTCGGCCCCAATAAAATCAGCCATCTTCATATAATCATTCCACCCCAAACTCGTATTATCCCCACTCTTATTATCTGCTGCAAACCGTCCATATGAATCCCTATGCACATGATTACTCCCCCCAGCCTTCTGATTCAAAACAGACATTCTAAACAAACACCAACAACTCCTATCTGAAACAACCGTCTTCTCCGTATCCTTACTCTCCAAACACATAGACAAGTAATCTGTTCCATTCACAGAGCTCTGATACACACTAATCCTCAAATTACATTCCCCTGCCGGAAACACCGGACTCATTATCTTCTGAGTCTTAATCATTTCCTTAAACAAACTAAAATTATGCACTTTCCATGTACATTTCCCACTTAACACATCCGATACCGGTCCCACAGATACCGAATTGGACGAAATTGATAACGAAACCCCCGATTGCACCTCATTATTACTAGTGCTGCTACTACTATTATCACGCATAAAACTAACAGATTCGTTTAAAATCAAAATATCAGCGGTGATTAAAACGCAATCATTATTAAACAAATAGCCTAATTTGGAATCAAATACGGTAGAAGCCGGGGTAAAATCACACCAACCGTGTGATTTTTTCTTACTGGAAAACCGATGCCATGAATCACGGTGTATGGTTTTGGAATCATCAAGTGGATTAACAATTGATAAACGGTAACTAGCAAAACAATCCCATTTTGACGATGATGTACCGCGAGGGTCCATGATTTGAAGATAGATTGAGATGTACCCAGGTAAAGCTTGGGAGTCACCTTTAGGGTAAATTAATAAACGGCAACCGTAACCGCCTACTTCAAAATATTTACTCCATAATGCCCTAGCTTTAACACGTGGAAAACTCTGTACCGTCCATTTGCAGGTTGCGGAATACTCCCCTCGCCGATCGATTGTCACGGTTTCTGCTGCCGCTCCG
>Ga0307511_10002946_pt1 | contig 17641 bp, 11 predicted proteins | sample 13_EM_MG_FD_200266 | JGI IMG/M metagenome (GOLD analysis project Ga0307511, IMG submission 200266) | Populus trichocarpa ectomycorrhiza microbial communities from riparian zone in the Pacific Northwest, United States - 13_EM | ecosystem: Host-associated > Plants > Roots > Unclassified | place... | reverse complement strand
ATTGGAGCTGGAGGATCTTTTCTTCCGGTATGGGGTACGGGTGAACCAGGACCTGGTAGAGGATATCCAATGCGCTTCGCTCAACCTGGTAGTTGGCGTGCAGGGTGATAAGCCGCAGTTCCAATTGTTGCCCTGGCCTTATTTTCCCCTGCTGAACGGCAGCCTTACCCATCCCATTTCCAAGAACCTCGATCCTGTCTATTCCAAATTCGCCAACTCTATCGATACGGTAAAGGCTCCGGGCATTGAAAAGACCATCCTTTTGCAGGGTTCTGAAAATGGCAGGACCCTGAGCACTCCTGCTCTGATCTCTTTTGAGAGCGTGAAGCAGGCCAGTGATCCGCGGGTATTCAACAAACCCCATATCCCCGTAGCCGTTCTGCTGGAGGGAAAGTTCAACTCCCTGTTCGCCAATCGAATTGGTACTGCCGTGGCCGATAGCCTGGCGAATTATTATAAACAACCCTTTTTCCCGGCTGCGCCGCAGGCCTCCGGTGTCATCGTCATCGGGGATGCGGATATCGTCATGAATGAGGTGAGCCAGCAGGGCCCCTTGCCAATGGGATTCAATAAGGACAATAACTATACGTTCGCCAACGAGGATTTTATTCAGAACTGTGTCGAATACCTGGTGAACCCTTCCCGTATTCTGGAAACCCGTTCCAAGGATTATACCCTGCGGTTGCTGGATCCCACAAAAGTAGAAGAGGGGCGGTCCTTCTGGCAATTCATGAATATCGTGTTGCCGGTGTTATTGGTCATTGCGGGCGGATGGTTGTACCAACTACTCCGGAAAAGGAAATATCAGGGCTAGAACGTTGCCCGGAACCGGCCTGTCCTTATATAACTCACCGTTGAATAATTGTAAATACTGATACCGCCATACAGTATCCCTACTGCCTTATGGTCATCCAGGGAATCGATCCTGCAATAGAACGGACCATAATTAGCCTTGATGCTGACGGAATCGCCATCACGTAATACGGCCGGAGAAGTGAAATGGAAATAACTGAATTTATTGAACGAATTGGACTCGTCGATGGCATAGGTTCCGGTCGTCAATAGAGAATAGTCACTGACGCTCAGGCTGTAGTGAGAACTACCGTTGTCGGATTCTCCGTTGATGGTCAGATAATAAATGCTGCCGCTTTGGGACCGGGTGGCATTCAATACATTTCCTCCGAAGATCCTGTACTTGAAGCTATATTCATCTTCGCAAAACAACCATTTATTCAGCGAATCGGCCTGCGGCTGGTAGTTCTTTACGCGGCAAATAAACTTACCGTTGGTGAAGGCTGTTCCATCGGCATCTTTGCCGCTGAAACTTCCTTCGACAATATTCCCGGTCACAGTATTGATGGTAAGTGTCATATCGCCCAGGCTATCCGTAACATAGTCGGCGTAGATAGAGGGAACAAAATATTGCATGCTGGCATTCCCGTCTTTGCTACTATAAGTACCCGTTTTCAGGGATCCGCCCGTGTGCGCGATCAGCCGCAGGGACTTATTTCCGTCATTGGAGATTCCGTCCATGATCAAACTATTGGAAAGGAGGCGCACATTATTGAAATAACCATTTACCGGTTGACTGCCGCCGGAGGCGATATTGCCACCGGTAAAAGAAAAGGTCTTGGGCTCGCTGTCGCCTTGTCCCGCCGCACAACTGAATTTTCCATTCGTGATCCTGTGTTGAGGGCCATTATAGGCGGAAAGGTCCATAACGGCTCCGCTAAACGATGCTTTCAATTTTCCATCGGCGAATGCCTCCACCTGGTAGGTGACAAATAGATTTGAAGCGTAATTTGTCTGCAATAAATGGGTAGACGAAGTATCGAAAAGGAGATATCCTAGCGGGGAGGAGGACCCTGTGTTGGAAGATCTACTGATATCGAACTGGAAATGGATATTCGCTTTTTTGTCAGCGGAAGTACCGTTGCAGGTGATGAGGGTATCGTGCTCACCGGGATGTACCTGGATGAAAGAAGTATCGATGGTTCCGCTATAGCTGATCCCATCGACTTCACATTGCCAGGTATTGTCGACGGTAAAAGCAGGAGATTGAGCCGCTTTGTGGCAGGAAGCCGTGCTCAGGAATGCAAGAAAGATAAGAAGGGGTGATATGGTACGGTTCAGGGATAAAGTCATATGATTCGGGTTCAAAAATGGGTGAGTAAAAGTAACCGATTTGCCTCAAAAAAGCAAGCCGGTAATCATATCTTTATCCATAACCGCTTTTTCTACAATATGATGAAACAACCCGGGGACCTCAAATTTTAAATTAACAGGATATGAGTAAAAAAAATGAAATACCTCCCGAATTCGGCTATTTTGCTCTTATTATAGCCCGCATCTTTCGTGTTTTGCAGTATTTTCCGCCTCAATGTTTTATAGGCAGTCGTGTTAAAGCCTTCAAAGACACTGACTTTAATAAGCTGACACCAAAACAACGCAAAGACGTTACCATAAAACGCGCAAGAAAGATTGACTTATATATGATTGTTTGGCTGCTGGTTGAAATAGCCGGACTTCTCATCGCTGCATCTGATCTTAGCAATTACCTTATTGTTGAATATTCTTTGCTGATATTAGTAAGCCTGCGATTGATTGATATTGTCCAGGTAAATGTCAATCTATCTCTATTCGATGTTATAAGAGTAGGGAGATCGTCTAATTACATGGCATCGGTGATAAGAACAATTATAAATGTCATTATCAACTATTTTGAAATATTGCTGTGTTTTACGATCATTTATATTTTTAATATTGACAGTCTTAAAGGGGGCGATGATTGGATAGATGCTCTTTATTTTAGCTCCGTAACACAGGTGACTTTGGGCTTTGGCGAAATATTTCCTGAAGGAGCTATGAAACTCATTTCCATTCTTCAACTACTCTTAGGTTTTTTTTTCACGGCTTTAATTATCGGAAGATTTATAAGTTTGCTTCCTCAGTCCAGAACCATCGCCAAGGATGGCGAGTCGGACGATATGTAAAAGAGGGCTGTATCGATTTTGATACAGCCTCTTTGATTTCCCGGCCGGGCTTAATTCAGTTTCCCCTGCTGTGCCTCCTGTTTCATTTGATCGTTTGCGCTGATACCGACTTCCACGCGGCGGTTGAGTGTGCGGTTTGCATCAGTGGTATTGGGAACTTTCGGCTGGGTCTCTCCATACCATTTAATATTCATGCGGTTGGCCGCGACCCCTTTTGACTGCAGGAATTCGCTGACGGAGTAAGCTCTTCTTTTGGATAGTTCCATGTTATAATCAGCCGACCCTGTGTTGTCCGTATGTCCTTCGATCAGGATATTCGTCTCGGGGTATTTGGTGAATACGCCCGCTACTTTTTCAAGGTTAACTTTGGCGGCTTCGCTTAATGCGCTGGAATTGATTGTGAAAAGCAGGCCCGAGTTGAAGGTCATATTGATCCCTTCTCCTACCCGTTCGACCTGGGCATCCGGTACGGCCTGTTTGATCTCCTGGGCTTGCCGGTCCATGTGATGGCCGATCAGGTAGCCCGCGCCTCCGCCTACAGCGGCTCCGATCAGGGCTCCGAAGATGGAGCTTTTGCCTCCTCCTGCTATCAGGGCTCCGGTCGCTGCGCCGGCGGCCACGCCGATCCCCGTCCCTTTTTGTGTATTGTTCGCACTTTTACAGTTTGTAAACAGGACCGCTATCACGGCCGGAATGAAAATAATTTTTTTACGCATGTTCATGGTGGTGTTTTTTAGGTTAGCGAATAGCTTAATTAGTGATCGGAGATGGTCTTTGTTAGCGGCGACCTGGATCCTTATTTACAAAGGGATGCCTGTACCAGGTCGATATTGATATCTTTCATACCGGCTTCCTGGGAGGTCCGGATACTGTTGCAGAGTGTTTGTCTGTCTGCATTGCTGATCTTTTTCCGCAGGGTATCGGCATTGTCCGTGCCGTATTTTTTCTGGTACATTTTAATCAGGGTAGTGGTCCTGGCTTTCCAGGCTTCTCCGTCATTCTTACCTTTTGCGATGGCTTCGTCATAATTGCCGATAGCGGTGGATAAGTTTCCTGCTGCTACATTTATATCTCCCCGTTGCATATAGAAGCTCAGGTTGCTATTGTCCATGGAAATGGCCTGGTCGATATGCTGGAGGGCGTCCGTGTACAATTGCTGTTTCATTTCGGCCTCGGCGATCTTTGCATAAATAGTGGCCCGTTGGGGGATGTTCCGGTTCTTTGCCGTAAGGCCCGTAATCGTGTTCAGGTCTGTCCGGGCGTTGTCGGTCATTCCGAGGGCCAGTTCTGCGTTGGCTCTTTCAAAAAGGTTGTCCAGGCTGGAAGAGTTGATCTTCAATCCTGCGTTAGCGGCGGTCAGCGCGTCGCTATATTGACCCAGGCCATTCAGGGCCGAGGCCTTACCGGCATAAGCCTTTTCTTTTGCGTCATAGGCATCGCATTTTTGCAGCACTTTATTGAAATTATCCAGTGCAGCGGAATAATTTCCGGCTTTGTTCTGAGACTGACCGCTATTGATAAGATCATAGCAGCTATTAGACATGGTGACTAAGCCGCTCTTGCAATGGCTAATCGTTAAAGAGAGCCCAATAAGACTGAGTACAGAAAGTAGTGTTTTCATGGTGTAGTTAAACTTGGTGTAATTCAAAAAGCGAAATTATGGATAATTTTTATATATGAAAAATCAGACTCTGATACGTGTTGGGGTCTTCTATGATTGTGTCGGATTAACCCGTGCGTGTCAAGTTTAACACGGAAGGGGTTAAAAAAGTTTTTTTATATTCACGAAATGAAACCTAACCTTAACAACCGTCTTCTTTTCTGGGGGATGCTCTCTCTTTATTTTCTCTTTTTGGCTTATGAGGTTCTTCATTCGGATTATGTCTTTACTGATGAAGCATACAGGCTTTGGCAAAATATTAACAGGCAGGGGATATTCCAGGATTTTCATACGCAGGGACGAACCTTTGGCGGTCTGATGTGCCGCTGGATTTTTGGACTATGCCATAAGGTGGCGGACGTGAAGTATATTCGTTTGTTTTCCCTGTGCGAATGTGTGTTGCTGGTGCTGGTGCTTTACGGGATCCTGAAGCGTTTGCAGCGGCGCCTGCTCCCGGCCATCAGTGATGAGCTCATTTATCTGTCCGTGAGTTTGGTGGCGGCTTCCCTTTCCGTCGCTAACTGGATAGGATGGGGCGTCAGTACGATTATTTTTGTCCCGGCCATTCTCAGCCTTGCGGCCGGAATGATCCTGTTTGAGAGCATACAGCGCAGTAGTGGAAAAGCCGTATTCCCGGGATTCCTTGCCTTGTCAGGAGTGTTGGTCCTCTCTGTTACCGGCCTGTTCTTTTACCAGAGTCCCTATCCTCTTCTGTTATTGCCTTTTTATTTCTTGTTCCTTACCGGCGCCTACCCCGCGTCGCTGCAAAACCAGCCGGTGGCGTCCGGGCCGGTTGCCCCTCCGGTCAGTGCCTACCCCGAGTCACCGCGGCAAAACCAATTGATGGCCCCTGATCAGCTCTTAAAAACTGTTTATTGGGGAGTGCTCGTTTATTTAATCATACTAGCTATTTATTTCGGATTGTTCCGGCTTGGCCTTAAATGGACGGGTTTGCCGGCGAGTGATCGAACGGCCCTGGCCACTGATCCAATGGAGCGCTTGTCTTTTTTCTTTTCTTATCCGATCAACCAGGCTTTTAACGGGAATCTTTTTTTTGATGTGAGAAGCATTGTTTCCCAGCTGATGTTCCCGGTCCTTTGCCTGACCTGGGTGATTATCCTGTTGCGGATTTCCCGCGGTTCGACGCGCACCGGTCACGCTGTTTCATCCCCTGGAAAGACCCGGGCATGGGCTCTGGCCCGCTATATCTTTGGACTCCTGGCCTTCTGGGTATTGGGTTTTCTCCCTCAATTGGCGGGACACGAAGCATATGGTCCGTATCGTACCATGCTGGTCATGACCCTGATGGTCTTTCTGGCCCTGGTATATACGGCTTTGTCTTTGATACGCACTGCCCGTGGAAGGACCCTTTTCTCTTTTGCCCTCGTATTGGCGCTTTTGTTGAAAGGAGCTTATAATTACAAGGTATATATAGCCGACCCCCTGAGAAAGGAATACCAGGTGATCCGGCAGGAACTGCGGGCTCATTATAATGAGCATATACAGGAGGTCGTGTTCATCCGGCCTTATGCGGATGGTTTTGAGGCCAGCCTGGGTATCCAGTCCTACAAAGATGAGTTCGGTCTGCCTTCGACAAACAAAGACTGGGTTCCCGACCCGCTGGTGAGGCAACAGGTATATGAAATCACGGGCAGCCGGCAGCGTGCGGATGCTTTGAATGTGATCCAATACGAATATGTCAAAATGGAAGAGTGGAAGGGCGCCGTGGCGGGAAAGATGGGGGTGAGGGTGGAAGCGTTGAGGGATAGCGCTGTTCTAAACCGGGGTAATGTCCTTTATATTAATGCTCCCAAATTGTTAAATGACCTGAAATAGCCGAAGTGCCCCCCTTGAAATAGCAGGGGGTTCGTACCTTTGGTAATCAATCAGGTATATGGATCGATCGCAGATAACGTATTTAACCTTTGGAATTGTTTTATTGCTGGCTGTGGTTTTTGATCTGGGTTTGCTGAGTAAGAAAGGTGCTACCGTCTCTATAAAAAAAGCACTGCTGCAAACGGCCTTCTGGGTGGGCCTGGCCCTGGCCTTTTTCGCTTTTCTCTGGTATGAGAACGGGCATAAGATGGCGTTGGAATACCTGAGCGCCTACCTGATGGAATGGAGTCTCAGTGTTGATAATATCTTTGTTTTTATTCTTATCTTCTCTTTTTTCCGTGTTAAGCCAGCTTATTATGGCCGGGTGTTGCTGATCGGGATCCTGATGGCTATCGTGCTGCGGATCATTTTTATTACGGTGGGTATTGCCCTGGTGACGAAGTTCCACTGGCTGTTGTATATATTCGGAGGGATTCTGGTTTATACGGGGATCACCATGTTCAGTGCCAAAGAGGAGGATGCGATGGATGTGGAGGACAACAAGGTATATAAATTCCTGAAACGGTTGCTTCCGCTGACGGGCAGTGACGGGGATGGACGGATGACGATCCGGAAAGACGGGAAAAAATTGTTTACTACTTTGTTCGTGGTGGTGGTGTTGCTGGCCACGACGGATATCCTGTTTGCCGTGGATTCGATACCGGCGGTATTCGGGATCAGCCGGGAAAAAATAGTCATTTATACATCGAATATATTTGCCGTGCTGGGCCTGCGATCGCTCTTCTTTCTTCTGAGAGGGGCGGTGGCGAGGTTCGGTCATTTGCAGCAGGGGATTGCAGTAGTGCTGGTGTTCGTGGGGCTCAAGATGCTGGCGGAGATCGTGGATATTTTTCTGCCGGTGTATGTATCGTTGCTGGTGATCCTTGTTTGTATAACGACGGCTATCTTGTATTCCATCTATTCAACGAAGGGGAAGGCTGCCGGTCAGGGGACCGAGAGGGGCCGGGTGAAGGATGAGACTGAAGGAACTAATACGGGGAATTACTGACGGTGAAATATTCGATACAACATATCAGTGAGATCGTGCAGGGGAGCCTGCTGCAGTTCCGGAGGAATGACCCGGTGGAGTATCTTTTGCTGGATAGCCGCCGACTGATCTTCCCCGATACCTCGTTGTTCTTTTCCCTGAAGGGCCCCCGGCGGGATGGAAGTCTTTTCATAGAGGAGTTGTACCGGCGCGGGGTACGAAATTTTGTCGTACAGGAGCCGCCTGCGGCGTTCGGATCGTCTGTTGCCGGGCCGGCGGGAGTATCCGTGACGGGAGCATCTGCGATGGCGGGATCTGCTGTGGCGGGGGGATTTCCCGAAGCCAATATTATCCTGGTCAAAGACTCCCTTTTCGCATTGCAGCAACTGGCTGCTTATCACCGGCGGCAGTTCACTCTTCCCGTGATCGGCATTACCGGCAGCAATGGAAAGACCATTGTAAAAGAGTGGCTCAATCAATTGCTGGAAGACGAGTATCATATAGCCCGAAGTCCTAAAAGTTATAATTCCCAGATCGGAGTGCCCCTGAGCGTATGGCAATTGAATGAAGCGCATGAGCTGGCTATTTTTGAAGCGGGTATTTCCCGCCGGGGAGAGATGCGGCGGCTGCGTGAGATCCTGCGACCGACCATCGGTCTCTTTACCAATATCGGGGAGGCGCATAGTGAGGGGTTCGATAGCCGGGCGGAGAAAGCTGCGGAGAAGTTGCAGTTGTTCGACCAGTCGGAAGTGATCATTTATTGTAAGGACCAGCCGGAAACGGAGAAGGCGCTGAGCTCCTGGCTGGCGGAGAGGATGGGGGCGGACTCCGGGAGGTGGCGCATGCCGCAACTTTTTTCCTGGGGCCGGGCGACTGGCGCCACGCTGGTGATTCTTTCCATCGACAAAAACGGGGGCTCGACGATCCTCTCTGCCCGGTATGGGGTAGAGGATTTTTCTTTCACGGTCCCTTTCACGGATGAGGCTTCGCTGGAGAATATTCTTCATTGCGTATGTGTTCTTTTATATTTCCGGCAGCCGGTAGTGTCTATCAGCAATAAATTGCAGCGATTGTCTTCCATCGCCATGCGGTTGGAATTAAAGAGCGGGATCAACCATTGTTCCATCATCAATGATAGTTATAGCGCGGACCTCAGTTCGCTGTCGATTGCCCTGGATTTTTTATCACAGCAGCAGCAACATGCCCGGCGGACGGTGATCCTGTCGGATTTCCTGGAGAGCGGCCTGGAGGAGTCAGCCTTATATGCTGAAATAGCCCGGGCCCTCCGGCAGAAGCAGGTGGACCGGCTGGTGGGTATCGGGGACCGGATCACCGCTTACGCGACTGTCATCGGCCAGTGGTTTCCGGGAGAGGCCGTATTTTATTCTTCGGTGGACCATTTTAAAAAAGACCTTCATCACCTGCATTTCAGGGATGAGACCATTCTCATCAAAGGAGCCAGGGTGTTCGAGTTTGAGGATATAGACCAGTTGCTCTCGGAGCAGATACACCAGACGGTCCTGGAGATCAACCTGAATGCCATGACGCATAATCTCCGGCAATACCGGCAGTTGTTGCAGCCTGCCACGAAAATGATGGCCATGGTAAAAGCATTTTCCTATGGTAGCGGCAGCTATGAGATCGCCAATCTATTGCAATTTCACGGGGTGGACTATCTGGGCGTCGCTTATGCTGACGAGGGGGTAGCGCTGAGAAAAGCAGGCATCCGGATGCCGATCATGGTGATGAATACGGAAAACAGTTCTTTTGATTCCCTGGTACAATACAACCTGGAACCGGTGATCTATTCTTTTTCCCTTTTTCGGTCATTTGACAAATGGTTGAAAAAAGAAGGGATCCTGCAATTCCCGGTGCATATCGAGCTGGAAACGGGGATGAACCGTCTCGGGTTCCCCTTACAGGAGGTGGGGGAGCTGGGGCCGGCCCTTTCCCATTCTGCTTTTAAAGTGCAGAGTGTGTTCAGCCACCTGGCTGCCAGCGAGGAGGCCCAACAGGATCCTTTCTCACGCCGGCAGGGCTCGTCTTATTTAGAAGCGGCGGACACGCTGCAAACGGCCTTGTCTTATCCTTTTCTCCGGCATATTGCCAATTCCGCCGCGATCATTCGTCATCCGCATCTGCAATTAGATATGGTGCGGCTGGGAATCGGCCTCTATGGCATCGACAGCGCGGCTTCTCACCGGCTCGACCTGTTGGAGGTATCCACGCTGAAGTCTACGATTGCGCAGATCAAGCATCTCCATGAAGGGGATACTGTCGGATATAATCGCAGAGGGATTGCCGGTCAGGGTACGTTGATCGCAACTGTCCGTATCGGGTATGCGGATGGTTATCCGCGCAGCCTGGGCAACGGGGCGGGGAAGATGTGGGTGAAGGGGCGGCTGGCGCCTGTCATCGGAAGTGTCTGTATGGATATGACCATGATCGATATTACGGGGATCCCGGATGTGGAGGAAGGAGATGAGGTGGTGGTCTTTGGCAATGAATTATCTGTCAATCAATTGGCCCAATGGTGCCAGACAATCCCCTATGAGATCCTCACCGGGGTATCACAACGGGTAAAAAGGGTCTATTTCGAGGAATGAGCATGGGGAAATTAAAGTATATTTGATCCTTATAATTTATTACAGTGAAGGCAAGAAACGTTTTTTTGGTAGTGCTGCTTATTATCCTGGCAGATCAGTCTCTGAAGATTTGGGTGAAGACCCATATGCCCCTTAGTCATCCTTTGGAAGTTTACCGGGAGCCGGTGTCCAGGTATGACAATGGGATTAAGTTGCTGGGCGATAAGGCGCAGATCTATTTTGTGGAAAATGAGGGAATGGCCTGGGGCTGGAAGTTCGGCGGCGCCCTGGGGAAAATAGCGCTTACCTTGTTCCGTCTCGTAGCCGTAGTATTCGGGGTATATTATATTCACACAGTGATCAAACGAAAATATCACCGGGGCTTTATCCTATGTGCGGCCCTGATCTTTGCCGGGGCGTTGGGCAACCTGCTGGACAGTATGTTCTACGGCCTGATCTTCGAAGCCAGCACGTACGATCATGTCGCCAAAATATTCCCACATGTGGGATACACCAGCTTCCTGCATGGGCGGGTAGTGGATATGCTGTATTTCCCCCTGGTAAAAACGCATTATCCTCATTGGATCCCTTTTGTCGGAGGGGATGAGTTTGAATTCTTCAGTCCTGTCTTCAATATTGCCGACGCCTCCATCTCCGTAGGGGTGATCGCCATTCTTCTATTCCAAAAGAAATTCTTCCATAAGGAGCCGGCCGGAGAGGCTGCTGCTGTTGAAAGCAATGTGAATACGGTGGGAGTGTAATACGCGAAATCACTTAGTGTGGAAAAGTATCGGGGCGTCTTCAATTGAATTGCCCGAAACAGGTATTACTTTGCCTTTGTAAACAAATCCTATTGTATGAAAAATTCTACTTTTCACGTTGCTGTTTTTTCGGCAACCAATCTATTTTTTTTACCCCCTTTATTTTAAAGAACGATCTCGTGTTGGTCTGAGGCCAGCAAGCCTTCATGGGCCTTTCTGTTTTTGTGAAAAAGAACGGATGGGGTCGCCGTTATAAGTATGCGGACTGCCTCTGCATGTTCGTAATTAATTTCTATCTAAACATACATTCAAAACACACATCCATGAAAAAACATCTATTAAGAAGGAGCGTGCTGCTCCTAATCGTTCTGCTTGGCTTTTTCGGACAGGGCTTTGCCCAGTTCAAAGTGATTGGCTACCTGCCCAGCTGGGCCGGTAATGTCAGCGATATTCAATTCAGCAAGCTGACGCATGTTCACTATGCTTTTTTAATTCCTAATTCGAATGGTTCACTACAAGGCATCGATAATGTTTCCAAGATGCAAAGCCTGGTGTCGGCGGCACACGCTTCCGGGGTGAAAGTAAGTATATCCGTTGGCGGCTGGGGCCAGGGCGGCGGTTTTACCGGCATTGTGGCCAGTTCTGCTAATCGCACCACGTTCACCAACAACATGGTGAATTACTGTAACCAATACGGGCTGGATGGGGTGGACATCGACTGGGAATATCCCGGTGACGGAACAGAGGCGCAGAACTTTGTGCTGCTGATGCAACAGTTGTCAACGGCCTTGCACAACCAGGGAAAGTTACTGTCTATCGCCGTTATTGCTTATGGCGGCAGCAGCATCCTCAGCGGGGTGTTTAGTGCGGTAGATTACCTGAACATCATGGCCTATGATGAGAATAATTACCAGCACTCTACGTATGACCTGGCGGTACAGTCAATGAATTACTGGCTGGGCCGTGGCTGTCCGGCATCCAAAGCCGTACTGGGCGTGCCTTTTTATGCGCAGCCTAATGAAGTGGGCTACAACACCCTGTTGGCGGAAGGCGCCGACCCCTATTCCGACACCTATAACGGCTATGGGTACAATGGTATTACGACCATCCAGAAGAAGACGACTCTCGCTATGAGCCAGGGCGCCGGCATTATGGCCTGGGATCTTTCCACAGATGCGCAAGGTCAGTATTCCCTGGTCACTGCCATCAACCAGATTGTCGGCACTGGCGGAGGTACGGATACTACAAAGGCTCCGGTCGGTAAGACAATCTGGCTACGGGGTAATACCGGGCAGTATGTCAGTTCGAAGAACGGCGTAGGTCCCATGTATTGTAATGCTACGGCTGTAGCGGGCTGGAACCAGTTCCTTGTGGGGGATGCCGGTAACGGGAAAGTTACGCTGAGCAATCTGAGTAAATTCGTCACTTCGAATAATGGCGACTCGGCGATGACCTGCAACCGGACGATCGCCCAGGATTGGGAACAGTTCACCTGGATCGTCAATGCGGATGGAAGCATTTCCCTGAAAGGGAACAACGGTCTCTTCGTCTCTTCAGAGAATGGTGTAAGTCCGATGACCTGTACGCGGGTCACGGCTCAGGGCTGGGAGTCCTTTAATTTCGGCATTGTAGCGACTGCTGCGGCGGCAAAGACAACCGTTGCGTTAACGCCTGCTGGAGTAGGCGGCACGGGTAAATTGCTCTATCCCAATCCTGTTCGGCGCGGCGGGCTTCTGACGTTGAGCGTTCAGTCTTACGACGCGGGCAGCCCTGTGACGGTAAGCATCATCGATGTGAACGGGAAACTCGTATCGACGCAGGCCGCCAATGCGGGGTTATTTACGTTGGAGACAGGGGCGTTGATCCGGGGTGTTTATTTTGTGAAGATTAGTAATGGAAATAATCGTTACACGGAGAAGGTATTGGTGCAATAGGCATAACCATTAATGATAGGCCTTCGGGCGGCAGACCTGGGGTCTGCTTTTATAGGCCGTCTCAGCGATGAGGCGGCCTTTTTGTTACGTTTAGAATAACCTTGCCGGGCCGCAGGGTGATGAGGGGCTTCATTTCGGGAACCTGTCCTGTCGGGCTGATCTGGAATTCTTTTAAAAAGGCATAGAGGAAAAAAGACATTTCCGCCATGGCGAAATTATTTCCGATGCACAACCGGGGGCCAGCTCCGAAAGGGAAAAAGTTTTTGGATCTTTTTTCTTTTGAATTTTCGGAGAGGAATCTTTCGGGGTTGAATGTCGATTCCTCGTTCCAGTATTCCTTATCTCTATGGAGGCCGTAGAAGAAGGATAAAATAACGGTGCCTTTAGGGAAGGAATATTCTCCGAACCGGTCGTCTTTCAGGGCCACTCTGTCCGTCATCCAGGCAGCGGGGTATAAGCGCATCCCTTCATTGATGACAGCGGTAAAGTATTCGTCTTTGACGCTGTCATGGATATTCATTGTCGCCATGGAGGCCCTTAATTTTTCCATCACTTTCGTTTCGGGTGCGAGCAGATAAAGTAGCCAGGAGAGGGTATTGGCGACTGTCTCGTGTCCGGCGAAGATCAGGATCATTATCTGATCGATCAGTCTTTCTTCCGGTATCGGTAGTCCGGTATCTTCATATCTTGTATTCAATAAGATATCCAGGAGGTCGTTAAACGAAGCTTTATTGGATTGCCGCTCTTCGATGATCCCTTTTATGATGGCCCTCATTTTTGCTGACTTTTTGAGGGTAATCCGGTCTGCGTGGTTGATGGGGTAGAAGAAACGTTGAAGGGGCTTGTTGATCTCCCTGATATAAAAATCCTGTATTTCACTGAAGGTCCGGCTTAATTCCGACATGGTTTCTTGGGCCAGGCGGATGGTGAACAGGGAGTTGATGACGATATTAAAGGCAACCTGGTATACCAGCGGATACATATCGATCTTTTCTCCGGTGGGAAATTCCGCCAGGGATCTGTGGATGGTATCGATGATAATACCGTAGAGAGCCTGTATTTTTTCCCGGTGAAAGCCTGGTTGTACGAGTCGTCTGTGTGTCAACCAGTCTTCTCCGTTCGAAAAGAGGAATCCTTTTCCAAAGTATTTAGCGGCTCTTTCGGCGGTGATTTCCGATTTGTGATAGTTGGTGTGGTTTTCCTTGAGCACGTAGTTGATAAAGGCCGGGTCCTGGGTTAGGATAAGGCTATGTTTTTTCAGGGTGACTACGGAATAAGTCCCGGAGAATTTATTCATGCTACGGGAGACGAATTTTATAGGGTCCTTTAAGAACCGGTAGGATCTGAGGATAGATTGCAGGGCTGTATATCCGGCAGGTAAATGGTAGGTTTTGTTCGCAGGGTTCATAATTTCCTTAAATTTTAGTTGCGATCAGGGCGATTAAACTGGCGCCTGGAAGAAACAGTAACTGGGCGATCATTGTACCCAGGAGTCTTGCCAGTATGATATAGACGATATATTTTCTAAAGACTGACTCAGGGCATTTCCCTAGCATCACATCGTCTGTCATGGCGGAAAGATGCGGGTCGATGAAGGTAAAGAGCAGGATCGTGGCAAATCCATTTATGAAGGCGGAAAGGCTGCTGGCGGTCGTTCTATATTCCGGGTTGAGATAGGCGGCATACACCGAGGATAATACGCCGATGGTTAAGATTGCGACGGCGACGGTGTTCAGTATGAAAATTTTCCAGGGGAATTCTTTGTCTGTGCTGATCTGGGTGATATTTGCTCTCGCGGGAACGGCCATATTGTCTTTAAAGTAAAGGATACCATTTTTTGAGAATCCGTGGAGGATCAGTTTCGGAATGGATTTATGGATGCTGAAATTTAGGACGGCCCTGGAAAGCACTCTTTGAAAGGTGGGGATCAGAAAGCCTCCAAGGACTGTCGCCAGTGTGCAGGAAAGGATCACATAGCGGAAAATGGTAGTGTTATCATAAATTCCGTGTTTTATATCGTTCTCCACTGTCTTTGACAGGAGCGGCGCCTGAAAGCCATTGGCAGTCCGGGAAATTAAGACGAGGATATTGAACAAGGCAAATGAGATAGCGATCCGGCCGGTGCGGATCCCGACGATCCTTACTGAGTAGGAGAGGGTCGAGATAAGGTTGATCAGGAAGGTCAGTATAAGGACGATAAGGATTTGCGAGGTCATTATATTGGTTGATTAAACTTTTTGTGAATGGGAGGCCGGGACGGATCTTGTATGAATGCATAAAGTTAGGACAACGGAGATTAAAAATCCCCGGAGATTTTCCAGGGATTTCATACAAACTAAGGGAGCTCTAAAAACTATTTCACCAGTTTCACCATTTTCTTACTGATCATTTTATCGGCGTATTGGATCTGCAATACATAGGTTCCGTTGGACAGGTTGCCGAGTCCATACAGGGACAGCCCGTTGAGGCCCTGGGATACCGGGGCCTTTTCGCGCCTGACCACTCTCCCATACATATCTGTCAGGCTGATCAGGATAGTGCCGTCTTCCGGACAGGTGAGGTCGAAAGCGATATGGTCGGTGAACGGGTTGACCAGGGATCTGACCTCGAAATTAATTCCCTCTGTGCCGAGCAGGAGCTGGTTGCTATACCAGTGGACGTTCCCTCCGGTAATATTGAGCCGGTAGTAGGAGTGGGCGGCGGGAGGATTAGGATCTGTGAAATGATAGCTCGCTCCCTGTCCGGCGCCGGCCAGTCCTTTTACCCATCCGATGGGTGTAAAGTTGGAGCCATTGTCACTACGCTCAACGATATAGGTAACGTCGGCGGTCTCATCGGCAGATAACCATTGCAACGCGCTCAGGCCTTCCCGCACCTGTCCTTTGAAAGAGATCAGGGTGGTAGGGAGGGCGATCATACAATTGATGGCATGTATGATCTTAGGCGACGATGTGATGAATGAACAGTTACTGTTGGTTAAATTAGCGGCTGTGCTGGCAATAATGAGCCTGTATATGATCAGGTTATCCACCAGGTTGAGCTTATAATAGCGTGTGACCAGGTATTCGTATTGGCCGGATACGGAATTATAGACCGGGGTGGAGCTGCCCGTAGGGGCATTACCCGCCGTATCTGTGCCTGCAGTTATCCAGGTAGCGCCTCCGTCGGTGCTCTTTTGCAGTGCCCACTCTGTATAGTTGTTAAAGAAAGAAGTAACCTTGAATTTTACGGAATCCGTGGTACCCTGGCAGACGGTGTCCGGCTTATTGGGCGTCAGTGTTATATTGGGGTAGCAACTGGCTACGCCGATATCATCGATGGCCCAGTCATTACCCCCACCGCCCGGGGCATTGTTCCGGATACTGATGACCATGGTCGTCTGGGCGGGCCCCGTCAGGTAGGTGAAACCTTTCTGCACCCATTGACCGGTATAGAGCATATTTCCCGTGGTGTAATAATCATATCCATTCACGTTAAAGGTCAGGTTGGGATATACACCCGAGGAGTCATTGGTGGTGGGATCCGTGGGAATATAACCTCCGCCGCCGGCCCCGGTACCATTCGAGTCACATCCGCAACGGGAGCACATATTGCGAAACCAGCCGGTATACTGGTAGTAAGTATTCGGACATAGATTATAGACGGTATCCAGGAAAGCGGTATCCGTCCGGTAAGCAGAGTTGACTACTACCATATAACCGCCTGTCTGGAGTGAGTTGTCATCTGTCGCAGGGTTGCCCAGGGTAGGACTGGCCGCGCCGGTATGGTCGCCGATAATATCCCAAACCCCGAATATCCGGTGGGAGGGGGACTGTGAATTATCCGGTTTGGCCCAGGTATTCAGCAGGGAATAACCCTGTGCAGCCGAAGTACCGCCGCTCGTATTATTGGATATGCCATAATAATAGTCGTTCGGCATGCCGGCGTTGCTGGAAAAAGCCGTATAGGTATAATTGGACGGCACTTTGTTGGAGGGGGTCCGGTCTTTGGAACTTCCCGATCCGAAAGTGCCGCCGAATTCATTGATAATTGCATTGGTTCCCACCGTGTTGCTGCACATCCCATAGTTTTTAAATACCATGATGCTATCCTTCGGGAAGACCACCGGGACGATGCCCATGGTATTGTTGTATTGGAATATGCCGGCTCCTACGCTCACCTTGGCGCCATAAGCTACGGCCCCTACTACTACCCGATAAGAAGCTACCATGATACAGGTGCCGCCGTAAAAGCTTGGTTTATTGGTATTGGTGATGATCCCTCCCGCGCCTGCCGTGGCTCCTGATCCCAGGTTGATCGTGATGGCCGAGCCCGAAATAGTACCCGCGTCCCCATCGGATGCATCGGTAAATTGCTGGTATATTTTGCCTTCATTGGTCAATACCCGGAGCGTACCGGGCACATAAGTAGTATTCGTGGGGATATTATCGGTAAAGGAGCAATCATAAGCAGCATTGGCTTTCACTACAATGGTGGCCCTGATCTCCAGGACATCTCCCGGCTCTATCGTACCTCCGCTGGTGCCTTTGGTAATATTAAAATAGCTCTTTCCGTAATCGACAGTAGGAGGTCCCGCCGCCGGGTTGGTGATACAGATGTTGAAAGTCCAGCTCCCTGCTGTAAAAGGGCCGGCTGAATTGGTATAGATCCGGATGTAATAAGTAGTGCCCACTGTAAGACCGGCGCCGCCGATACTAGTCGCTGTGTTGAGTGTATTCCCGCTGACGCAGGCGAGGGAAGTAAAGCCTGCACAGGTCCCTGAAAATAATTGGATCCTTACCCCTGCAGTATTAAGGCTTCCTCCTATGCCGCTTAAAGTAATAGTAGGATAAGAGCTGGCTGCCA
>Ga0307511_10002944_pt1 | contig 17642 bp, 19 predicted proteins | sample 13_EM_MG_FD_200266 | JGI IMG/M metagenome (GOLD analysis project Ga0307511, IMG submission 200266) | Populus trichocarpa ectomycorrhiza microbial communities from riparian zone in the Pacific Northwest, United States - 13_EM | ecosystem: Host-associated > Plants > Roots > Unclassified | place... | reverse complement strand
TTCCACTGCCCCAAGTTCCGAAACATCCGCCCCCCCTGGCATCCAGTCATTCGAAGACGTGACAAAACCGATACGGAGGATAGAAGGGGAGGAAACCTGAGATACCGTCGAAGCCTTCTTCCACGCCCTTCACCAATCCTTCACGAACAGAGACTGATGGCTTATTTTGTTTCCAATTCCAGTTGTCCTGTCTGCGTATTTCCATGCCAGTCTCATTTCCGCCTTCTCTCAGACGCTCGGTTCTTGTTTCTTGTTCCCTTCTTCGTTCCGTCATCCTCTCTCAGTCCCGCATCTCTCTTCCCTGTACAAAGCGTCCAGATTAACTTGGGCGGCTCCCTCAATCCACCCGCGTTTCCGGGTGGCTCATCATAGCCGCTCGTGGGGCCACTTGAGTAATGCGTATTTACAAAACATTTTTAAAAAAAAACCAACCCCCTCTCGTGAATACCAAGGGTACATAAAACTCCGCATGTAGTAAAAGTCCCACAAGTGAGAGTAATATTAAAAATAAAGATAAAATCTAGCCCAACAAGCTTTCATACCTTTGCATATCCTAATATTCCCGCCATTCATAACCTTGTATTCTTACATCGATAGGTTGGTCCCGTCGCTGCTTCATCTTGACATAAGTGTAACCCGTTCGACTCAATCCATGAGTCGGTTTAGCATATGCAATCACCTCATCATAGTCTTGGGAAAAAAACTCTAATTCCGAACCGATTCAGGCCTGGGACAACTCGACCTAAATCACCAGTCTGTCACAGTGAAAACCCAGCTATTACACAGCGATACATATATATACTTGTAGTCGAGCGACACCTGCAATTCCATCTCCAGTTCCAAATTCAATTGTCACACACAGGCTCTTCCCGACCTCTGCTGGCGTCTCATGAACCCATCCTATCATCATCCACCTTACCTGGTCCCCTTCTCCGCAAAGAACTCCCCCAGCTTCTCCAAAGACACATTTCCCCCTGAGAACACAATGCCCAAATTAACCTCCCCCTCCTCTTTCCACAATTCTCTCACCCTAGCTCTGAATGATCGGTTGAAAAGTACTACCGCTAGGGGTACTACCCCACTGGGCTCTACCACCACCTTCATTCGTTCCAGAACCAACCTCAGAGCTGCCAGAATCTCCTCCTCACTAACACTATAAACTCCATCAACCTTTTCCTGATCACAAATCACTGTCCAGTTCCACAGTCCCACCGGCGTTCGTAGTCCATCAGCAACCGTGAGCGTGTTGACCTCCGCTATGCGCTTCCCAGCGGCTAGCCCCCGCTCACAATCATTCGCCCCATCTTTCTGCGGTTCAGCGCCGAAGACCTTCACCCCAGTCCCCGCGCAAGCAATGGCCGTACCAGCAAGTAGACCCCCCCCACCACACGGGGTAATTATCGCCTGCAGACCCACGCTACTCTCCCCCACCATTGCCCCCACCTGGTCAATAAACTCCACCGCGGCAGTTCCTTGCCCCACAATGATATCCGGATGATCATTTGGTGGGACCAAGACTGCTCCGTTCTCCTCTTGCACCTCCGCAACAACTGCCACCCTCTCCGGAGCTGTACTTCCCGAAAACACAACTCTCGCGCCATACGCCTGGGTCGCTGCAATCTTACTCTTCGTGGTTATCGTTGGCATGACCACTGTACACGGGATACCTGCTTCCCGAGCAGCAAGGGCCAGTGCTTGTGCATGGTTCCCGCTAGAGTGTGTTACCACGCCTGTCCGACGGACTTCTTCGGCAGCAGGGGAGTTTAGAAGGCGGCATAGAGCGTGCGTAGCACCCCGGATTTTAAAGGCTCCAACCTTCTGGAGATTCTCGCATTTGAAGTAGAGATGAATAGGGAATTCGCCGATTTCTGCTGGCCGTGTTGGGGTGGCGGGGCGTGGAGCCGAGGCGAGGCGGTCGATTGTCTGGCAGGTCAAGACAGGGGTCTGGTGGATTGCGGGGGAGATGAGCTGGTGTGCCCGTAGAACGGAGTCCCGGGTAAGGGGGAGGGTGGTCAAGGGGGTATTGAGATCCACCATTTTCCTCAAAGTGTGGATGTGTCAACCGTTGGCTCGTTCTGAAGATGCTTCTAGGAAGATATGGCGTGGGTGCCTTCTAAATATATACCCTCTGCGAGTTGGTTACACTGTGATTTTGATATATAGTGATATAATAAAAGTCTTCTGTATTAGCAAAGGTCTGGCCAACGCAAAAAATGTTAAAAATCAAGACTGCTAGATAAATGCATGAAAAAAATTCTTAGATTTGAAGAAAAAAGCTCATAGTCTCTATTCAATTTTTGCACGTAGGTGCCATTCCATGGGTGGGCACAGTGGCTGCGGACTTGACTTAATCTCAAAAAACGCAAAAAAAAATGGTGATGCGAATATAGTCTGGTTGGCACGACCGCTCCCATGGAGGGCTAATGAATAGTGCACAAGACTTTCTGTATCTGTTGTTTTTTGCAGTTCGTCAGACTACCGGTAGCTCGGGACCTCGTTTAAATCCGTGATCAGCTGATGTGGGTATCTTTACAACGTTATCTACATCGTGATTTATAGGGCAGACCTCAGGGTGTAAGCCAGCAACGGGGGGAAAGTCATCAATTTAGTTGGTGATATACTCTAATCCATTCATGTTTGTGAGAGAAACCTTTTATCCTAGGTGGCAAAGGAAAAGAAACATACGAGACACATCAACAAACATCGAGAAAACAGCCATTTTGTTCCACTGAAACCTGATGTCCCCTATATCCTAACATTACCACACCGTACAAGCCCCAAACGCCTCCGGCACCCAATCTGCAGACCGCTCCAATTTAGTTGTTCTCGGGTCTGAGAGATCGGACAGCCTTTCCAGTCCTCCAGATCTCCAAGTTCCTAATCTCCTCCAACTCCTTCTCGTACCTCTCCCTGTAATCTGGTTGGGAGTTGTACTCCAAGGACCTCTTGGTCTCGGTTCCGTCCTTCACGGAGTTGTATAAATCATTAAACACGGGCTTCAAGGCAGCCTTGAACTTGCCGCTCCAGTCAAGGGCACCACGACGAGCAGTTGTGGAGCAAGCGGCATACATCCAGTCCATACCGTTGGCGCCAATGAGAGGGTAGAGGGATTGGGTTGCCTCCTCAACAGTCTCATTGAAAGCCTCAGAGGGGCTGTGGCCTCTCTCGCGGAGAACCTCGTACTGGGCAAGAAACATACCGTGGATACCACCCATCAAGCAACCACGCTCACCGTAGAGGTCGGAGTAGACCTCCTTCTCGAAGGTGGTCTCGTAGAGATAACCAGTTCCTACGAATAATCTATTAGCATTGATAAAGGCTTAAAGAAAAAGGTCTATATACCGATGGCGACACCGAGGGCGATAGCCTTCTCCTTAGCCTGACCGGTAACATCTTGCCAGACAGCGAAGGAGCCGTTGATACCCTTGCCAGCCTTGAAGAGAGACCTCACAGTCCTTCCAGAACCCTTAGGGGCGCAAAGAATAACGTCAATGTCTTTTGGAACATCGACCTTGGTCAAGTCCTTGAAGACGGGGGAGAAACCGTGAGAGAAGTAGAGAGTCTAGTTATCCCCTTATTAGTAACACGGACCATAGTTACAGGACTGCATACACTTACCTTGCCCTTGACAAGCTGGGGCTTGATGGCAGGCCAGGTCTCAGATTGAGCGGCATCAGACAACAAGTTCATGACAATGGTACCCCTGCCGATAGCCTCATCCACCTCGAAGAGATTCTTGCCTGGGACCCATCCGTCTGCAATGGCATCCTTCCAGGAAGCGCCATTCTTTCGGACGCCGATGATAACGTTCAGGCCATTATCACGGAGGTTAAGGCCCTGTCCGTGTCCTACAATCGACAAGTCGTGAGTCATGGTTTCTCCTCAAGTATTTATGTTTGCAAATTCCATAACTTACCCTGGGCACCATATCCAATCAAAGCCAAAGTATCGTTCTTGAAGTACTCCTGTAGGTACACAAATCATGTCAGAACCAAAGCCCCCGCTCAATTGAGTCCATTTCCATCTACCGGGATGCAATTGCATCGCCAACCAAAGAAAACCAATGATATAAATTCTTCTTACTCACAAGAAGCTTCTCCCTAGGCCAGTCAGAACGCTCTACACGATGCGTTAGCAATCTCAGTCAATCGGTTCCAAATGAATATCAATGTCATGAAGTGCATGTGCTTACCGTAAACAGTCTCAGGAACCCCCGCAAAGTCAATGGTCTTCACACCTCTCGTCTGAAGAGCAGCACACTTTGGCGCAGCAACGACAGCCCTCTTGGAGGCAGTGACGGCGGAGACGAAGGTCCTCTGAGCAACAGCTCTGGGGCAAGCACCCGCAGCCTGGCGGGCGAGAGGCCTAAGTGCCCTGGTGAATGCACGAGAAGCAGATGCCATTATAAGGTTGGAGCCGGACGGGGTGGAAATATGGGTATGGAAGGAACCAAAGAGGAAGAATCGAGACCCCGTTATCGACACTAAAGCGTGGTTGGTGGTTTGAGAATTGGAAGAGAGAAGAATGCGTTCCCTTTCTTTCTGTGGGGTGGGTCACCTGCCAGACTAGTCGGCAGAAAAAAATGACTCCCCGGAACGAAAAAAAAAAGTGTGGGGCCAAGACTTGCAACTACCGGTAGGTTTTTTGTTCTTTTTTTGTAGTCTGGTTTTATTTTGAAGTCTGAAAGTACGTCCATTCAGCCTAAGGCGGTAGGTACATATATATGTACACTGAGTAGACTTAGCACTCATTTTGGGCGTTTACAGTCATTTTGAGCCATAAAATTTACCCAAGTACTTACTGTCAGGCCGACTGAGCCAAAGGGAATCGCGCCTACCGCTCACGGCCTCCCCGAGGACCAGTATAGTTCGAGAGAATCTACTGAGAGAAGGTTGTAGGCAAAGGACTCTCCATGCTATGCCAAGGCCCACATTGCATGACCTCATCTGATCACCGTCAACAAAGCCACGGCCATTTTAGAGAATAAACCATCAGTGGAACCATCCGAATCGTGGGCATAGTATACAGAGGGCGGCGAGGTGTATTTAGACTCTCAAGGAGTTACTTGATGCTTTCCGCGAGGACCACACAAACGCTACAACGAAAATTGGATGCCTTGCTACAAAACCTAATGTCGACAAAGCCCACCTTACCAATATGGCATCCATGTATATGCATGCACACTTTAACCTTGCTCTGGTTCTTTAACTTAGATTCAGTTCTCTAGATGGGTTATCCACAGGCAACAAGTTAACCAGTTCCAATAGTTGCCTGTTGGCAAAGCATTGAACTTAATGGCGAAGCCCCCTCTTGCTGGTTATTGCTAGTCTCGGCACCATTATTGGTATTTTGAGTGCAAGTCAGAAGAGTGTGATCTAGGTATCTAGAGAATATATTCCTTGCCAAGCCGCGTGTTGGTACCCTCTTTACAACACACCGTGCCAACCAGACTACAACACACCTACAGCACACCCCTAATACAATAGGACACCTGACTAACCAGACTATCGTGGGGGTGGCCCCAACCAGGCGGGGCCGTTAGATCCTACGGATAGGAATTGGAGGTGCGCACCAGACAGCACAGGGCTCTAAAGTACCAATGCCAGTCAAATTCGAGGGGTCAGTCTGGCTAAACCTAAGAAAAAACCAGACTACAAAGATAATAGAGACCTTCTCACTTTCAACCAGCCTACATTCTCACGAGACTAACCCTCCTGGACGGATTTAACATTATTGACAAGTAACTACCTGGACCCTGTGTGTTTACCCTGATCAAGAGAGGCTTGGCATGAGACTAATGGGTGCTATTTACTGGTTATACGTTCATTGAAAAGCTTGAATAATATACCTAAAGACGTTGAAAGGGCAAGAAAATGTAACATGAAATCGCCTATACGATAGTTGCATACAAAATTACGCTGGGCAGGCCTGCAAGACGCAGGCAAATGCCATAAGCACCGGACTCTATGGTCTGCAAAGCCAGACCATTGGCTGGCCATGCAACATAAACGAGCGTGAATCGTGAGGCTGCGGTCAAGGTCATGTGTATCCGAGCAGTGAACGGTGGAGTCTAAACTGAATAAAACCGGCATGACCATTGACACAACTACGACACCACGCCAGAGTCCACCAGGACATGGCAGGATGCATTACATGAAGAGCACCAAGCTTGGTTAAAACAAAGTGAAAAACATGGTGAGTAAACATTAAACAAACATGCGGCCGCTTTACGCCATATTGTGAACTCGTGAAATCGTGAATGTTTGACAAAAAACAGAACGGAATACCTATATCGACTTCTAACTGTATATATTTCCGATTCCAACCAATTAATAAGCTCCACCCACATGCAGGCGCATGAATAACTAGAATCCGTCGCTATACCGTTGGCTTTAGAACTCGATCAAACTGGACATTCTTCACGTAACCCCCTGCCATCGAGGAACGAACATTTCTCCTGAACCCTTCCTCATTGAGTCGAAGATCTTCAGCGGCCTCTGTTATAATGGAATATTAGCAATCTGTTGAGCTGATAATGGTCGGAACGCAAATAATAAGTACCCTTGTTTAGCGGATCACTAGCATTAGGCTCCAGGAAGAGGAACTATAGTAAACCTGTGTAAGAGACTAGAATATCAAATAAAGGCACAATGTATCTTGCCTGCAGCCCAACTATCACTGCGTTGAGGTTCAAAACTGGTTTCCAATCCTCTCGCAAAATATTCAAGCATATATTTCCCTCGAGATCGATATTTGGGTGATAGATCTTCTGGGTGCATTTAACCTATCCCTCGGGTAGTCAGCATCTTATTCCTCTAACCGAACTGACACTACTCACTTTTGGAGGCTCATGAGGGAATGCCGAGTTGATGGCAAACGTAAAATTAAACGAACCAGCTTTGTAAATGCCTAATACACTTGCAATACCGAGGAGTCAGAACTTGCCAACAGCACGGGGGTCCTAAACCAGACTAGTGGGTCACGCACCTTCGTCCGGCTCAATCGTGAGAGTAAAATTCAGGATATCGTCCGGATCAGGGAAATGCATTCTCATTGTTGATGGCAGCGACAACTCCGTGATATCTGGTGTAAGGTGTATCAGCAACGTTTTGCACGTAGCAAAGTTGCGAAATATTCTTCATACCCTTCTGAGCTCGTAGCTGGGCGGCTGTAACCTTCTTCTTCTTTCCACTGCCATCAGCCGCCGAAGCAGCCTGCTGCTGCTGTTTCTAAACCAAAAAGTCATGTCAGCCAGCTAGCATAACTCTATACCATGGGACTGAGGTTGCCAAAGACTTCCGGAGCCGTGGGGTAGCTGAAGGAGACTAACCATAGACCATATCTTAAGCATGATGTTGAAGTTTTCCGATAAATAAGGATAGCGCAGCTCTACCCAAATGCCGATGAAAAGCCCGGACTTGAGGACGGGAAGCAAATATATACCGGTACTGTACAGCTGATATGGGGAGAATGCCGATGGTTTCAAAGGTGCAGTGGTGAGGGCTTATTAAGTTGGAGATGGAACAGCATTCACGCTGTATGACATGCCAGGGTTCAAAACACACCAACGTTAACCTACCTACGGTACCGGTAGGAACTTAGGTACTGTACCAGCCATTCCGATGAACATTACTAAGCATCTGCAGCGTGCCAAGTCGATTGGGACGGCTTCCAGATTCACGAGAACGGAGCCTGCTCAGGCGAACAACGAGCACCTGGTAGGTATCCCTTGGGACAGAGAAGTAGGACCCCCAGCAACATCGCATGCTTCCCATAATTACCGAATGTCCTGCCTCAATACACATACTTGGCTGGGCCCGATCGCGGAAATATCAGTATACTAACCCTGGCAGCATCTATAGCTCATGCATAGGGAAGTGCACCCTATCCACTCACTACCCCCAAAGCACTCAGACACCCGTTAACCTTCATAACACTCCCATAGTTCCATGATCCCCGAATCTCGGACCAGGAACAGCCATCTTGCGGCACAAGGTGGGGGTGCTCCGGTGTGCCGTAGAATTCTCTGGAATATTACCCAATTGAGAAAATACCCGCTGGCCAGGCATCCAACATACTTTACATTGTCTTGCTTGGACATGAAGTCCTCTGCCAACCATACAAGGACTTAACCATAGAAGGGCTTTCTATACTCCTTAACGCGCCCCAAGAAATGCAAACCAACAACATATCGTGATCATCTTGTCACACGGGAGATACCGGTGCATGTTGCTCTGCGTTGCTCTGCCTGGAATGGAAGTGCACCGCAACGATCGCTTCTCGACTAGGATGGGCCTTGCATCTACAAAAAGAGTTTGGATGCTTTTTGCCTCGTGAAAGTGCCAACGCTGGTAGGCGACTTCGTGTGTTTAAAACCATTAACCGACTTTTGTTGGCCTGTGTTGTGACAACTGCCAGGAAAATGAAAAAGAATGCAGCACGAGAGACATGCACTTGCTCAACGGGAAGATCGGGGAGCATAGAGAACAATATTTATTACACCCTCCTATTCGAGAAGTAATCTGCAGGTGAAGAATACTCAGCATAAGGCTGTCGCAAAGGTTATAACAAGTTTCTGGCTAGCTGGAATGGGACAGTTCACAAAACATTTTCATTATACAGAAAGAAGAGAAAGGGACAAGATAATCATGCACTCTCCGTCTGCGCTGTGTCGTTCGGGTGTTCATCACTCCCTCCCTCAGACTCCCGGAGGACGCCATAGGGTCTTCCACGCTGCTCGGTCGCCGAATCCTCACCCAGGATTCCGTAGGGATGATGTAGCTCGGGGAGCTTGAGTGGTTGCCGCTCTTGGTCTACTGTTCGAGGTGACATGAATGGTCGCGATTGACCACAGGCTGTGCGTTTGAGAAATCGACGAGTTAGGTCGTCCGCATGTCGTTGCCTCTGGTACACTGATAATTCCGGATTTGCGCACTCATTTGCCCACTGCATGCGACCATAGATGGCATCGGAGTCGTCAACCAGGTCAACAAGGCAAAATCTTTGTTGAGGTGTGAGGGAATCTAGAGAGGCGCTATCGACGCCTGATGGAGGAACTGGTGGTTGAACTGAATCTCGTTTACCAATGCCTTTCGTAATGCCTTGCTCGATGCGCATTTGGCGTCGTCTTTCTTTTTGGATTACTTGATACGCCTCGAGTGAAAAAGCAGGTACAGTGGGCAGATGGTCGCTACCGGAAGGCAATGACGGAAGAGGGTATTCTCGTTCCGGCGTACGAGGAAGGAGGAAATCCTGGATAAGGCTTAGTGTCATTATGGAACGGAGGAACAAGAATACTAGCGCCAACCTCTGAATTTTTTTGGAGTTCGTCCACCATGACTACAACAGTCTATAGTTTGTGGAATGGATTCTTTACAACCGACAGAAAATGCGAGCTCGGCAAGAGTATTGCAGGTAGGTGGTATGTACGAGCATGGTGGGCCATATCTGGAACGGGGCTCGACCCACCTTTTAACATCGAGCCAGTAACTCAGTATTTTGTAGGAAGGGTGTTGGCTGAGAAGAAAGACATAATAGATTACTCGAACGCCTCAACTACTGCATGGAAGGTTCCTGTGAGACGATGGAAGGGTTACATTGATACATTCCGCAAAAAAGGCAAAACCCCCGTGCTTCGTTTCCCACAGCATCGGCCTCAGGGAGATGATAGCAGAGCGCGCATAGTAGCACCGTGCCTGCAGAGTGACAATCTGCCGGGTCAGAATACCCTGCCTTATGGCACTGCTCGGGTCTCTCCATGGTGGGTTTCCTTTCGCCTGTGGTCCTTTCCTGGTCCAAGGGCATTAAGTTCTGCCTAGATACCCTTGAATGGTGTGTACGTAGTTGTTTGGCCAGATTCCTAATTATGTCTTTTCGTCGTTCCGCTGTGTTGGCAGAACGAAACATCCATGTTGCCACCCAGTATGACCTGTTAAAGCGAGACATCGAGGGATGCAAACATCCTGGGCATCATCCCGGCCCATACGGTTGGGTATTTTCCACCGTGTGGTGTGTGTACCGAGAGTTCGGATTTGAAAGGGGCTTGTCCTTATACGGTTTGGCTCAGCGGCATAACTCGTCCCAGCAGGTTGGTGACTCTCGGTGAGCATCCACATCATGGTGCAATTTTGTTTGTTTGTTTCCAAATATGGCTCAGATCTGTAGCCAAAATTTTAACTATAGCATTCGTGATCTTGGAATGCGGGGGTGAGTCTTGTCATTTGCTCAGTCCATCACACCTTGATGGAATTCAAGTGTAGAAAGATTTTTAGAGTAGAACGAATTGCTGGTCTGGAAGAACATTATGTTAGGTTTGATTCAGGTCCAACGAGAGAAGGTACATGGGAGAAGGTTGAGGCGAAGGTTGATACGCCCTGGCAGCATGTTAGAGTCAAGAATTCGATAGGAGAGTAGCTTGGACTAATCGATTTAGAGGGGGTCCCCCCAGTACCGTAGGAAGCTGGCGGGTTGGAAGTGGGAGTGGTGCAGAGGTAGGTAGAGGGGTAGTGGCAGTGGCGGTAGTATTAGCGGCAGTGGGGGACGGAGGCTAATTTAGTTACCGCTAGGCGGCCGGGGTAGGTAGTTGCTGTGGTGCTAGTACCAACATGGGGCAGGCTCCAGCTTTTTTGCACGCAGAATGTGCAATACATACCGGTAGTGGTATGTACCATTCCGATTCTAGAAGGACTCTATGGAAGGCTACGCTAAGTCCAGCCCAAAACCATGGATCCAGGATCGTGGTACCATCCTAAATGAAGCATGCATCCAAATGAGGGACGACCCCTGTCATTGCCTTGCCGAACTACTAAGCTACGAAAGGTATTCTCTCGTTCGGCGGATGAGCCTTGGAGATTGTCTTGTTGAAGTGCCTGGGAGAGCTTGTGTTTGGTCACGGTCATAGTGTTTACGATCTACATTGAGTACTTTGCGTTAATTTTCACAGTGTGCATCTGCTTGACATCCAGACTCTCGACCTTTTTCCCACGGAGTGCCAATCATCCTGATTGGGTCAGGTTAGGCCCAGGAAACTGGGTCCGCCGCCTGGACCACTGGGCCGGGTATACACCCTTCTTAGATTAGGGTTTCAAAAGCAGACCCTTGCAAACAGGTGGAGGCTAGGTTGAGCGCTACATTTCCCTTCGGCGCGCACAACAAATGGAAAATTGGATGCTAGTGGAGAAGCCTGTGCAGTACCGATAATCTAAGGCAATCGGTTGGTCGGTTGGTGCCAGGGCTTCACTGAGTGTTGGTGCCCACAGCTCACTTTTCTGAGCAAAGTCATTGTGATTTGGGGGAAGATGCGTGGCTTCCACCGTTCCACCGGCACTCAAGATTCCAGTGTTTTGCGCGCCGAAGGGATTGTGTGGGTTACAAGCCACTTCATGTGCCCCACACCAAGCACTTGCATACATATCCAAGGGGGGATATGCAAGTACCATGTACTTCATCACAAGAGCAAGGTCTCCAGCATCACTGTCACTTCCTGTAATGTCAATTTCGCCCGACCCCCCCCAATTGCAACCGGTGAAGTCGGAGATGCCCCCAGGTAGACTAGAGCTAGAGATGCCCAAGGTACCCTGCTAGGAAACGAAACATATTGAGACAGTCCATGTATAGGGGGCTTGGACGGAAAGGCTGATAATAGATACATGTTGCTGTTCTGGTAGCCAGAAGCTTTCATAATCAATAAATACCGCATATACTGGTAGATAAGCAAGCCAGACTAGTGGATAGGGCAGACTCTCCATAAAAAATTACCTACTTGCTAACCTACCCTTTAGTCTTGATGGATCAAGTTGATGTAAGCACACCTGATCCTTACTTCGTTAAATATACCAAAACGCTTGACTATTCGTTTGATACAGTATTTGTACTGTATATATGTTGTAGATAAGTTCCAATGACAGGGTGACGGTTGACCAATTCTCCACGCCATACCCTTATAATAATGCGGTATCGAATAGTCTGGTTGGTATCGAATCTCTACGAGAGCTTGTGCCAACCAGACTAGGTATCGGAGCTGATTACATATACCGTACGTAGTTAGTCTGGCGGGTAGTCTCATACTGGGGCACGTGATCTACTCTCCTGCTGAATAAGCATAATCTCTCGTTCCTAGTGGGGTCCCAGAGATCTTCAAAATTTTGTCATAGCAGCTGTTGGTATCGACAATCGAGCTATTCCCTACGCACTCTATGTTACTTGAAACACAACGTCCATGATTCACTGCCGGTAGCGACACAAACACCAGGCGCAAAATGCTTCCAGCAGCACCTACTTTTGGGGAGTCACGGAAGGAGCAGGTTGTTCACAATGCACCCAAGCGCATCAAGGAGATGAGATTTGGCATCTTGTACGTGGCGCCTTCTTCTGCCCTCATGCGCACGGTACTTTGGGCGGTGTTTCTACTCAGGCCTGGTCTAATCGTTCACCCACCGGACTACAGATCCCCGCAAGAAATCGTTAAGCAAGGTGTCATAGAGGTGTCGACAAGGGAGTTGTTTGATTTGGAAGGCGGTGGAAGAAAAGCTAAGAAGAATGGTGCTCTTGATGGGCGCATGGTTGGCCCCCTTTCGTCACCGTGGAGCAGGCAGCATGGGGCTAACAAATGGGATTCTCCGGGGTAGGGAACGTCAAGTAAGTCAGGGACCTGTGACACTTGCGGTGAAGCACTGCAGAAATGCAGTGGGCATTTTGGGCACATCAAATTGGCGCTGCCAGTGTTTCACATTGGGTACTTCAAGGCAATTATCACAATGCTGCAGAACATCTGCAAGGTGAACATGACCGCTTTGTGATCGAGTTCGGGGGGCCCGGATTGCTAACACGCATGACTGATAGGATTGTGCTCGCATATTGCTCGATGATAACCAGAGGAGGGCGTTTCTCAAAGAATTACGGAGGCCGGGAATAGACAATCTTAAACGCATGCAGATTTGCAAGAAGATCAATGAACAGTGCAGGAAGACCAAAACTTGTTTTCATTGCGGTGCTATCAATGGCACAGTAAAAAAGCAAGGCGCGCTTAAGATTATCCACGATAAATTCCGTGCCTTCAATGCATCTAATTCAGCGAAGAAGGTCCCCCCGGAGGCCAAGGTCCTGTTCGATCGATCCTTCGATGAGGCTAAGAAGGGAAATAGCGAGGTGGAGAAGCATTACCGGAAAGCAATGGACGACTTGAACCCGCTAAAAGTGCTTAATTTGTTCAAGCAAGTGCTACCGGCGGATTGTGAGCTACTGGGGATGAACCCGAGCGAAGGACGTCCAGAAATGTTTATTTGGCAGTATATCCCTGCCCCACCAATTTGTATTCGGCCTTCGGTGGTGCAGGCTGATGCAAGTAATGAAGATGACCTAACTGTGAAATTGACGGATATTGTGTGGACAAGTGGGCTTCTGAGATCAGGGATTCAGAGTGGTCAGCCAATACATACGTTGATGGTACATAACCCCTGCTTTGTGGTAATACGCAAATTGTAACCTAACCGGTATTGTAGGAGCAATGGGACTATATGCAACTACAAGCAGCCTTGTATATCGACAGTGGCCTTCCTGGTCTGGCAAACAATACTCAGGGTGCAAAGCCTATCAAGGGTTTTTGTCAAAGGCTGAAGGGTAAACAGGGTCGTTTCCGTGGCAACTTGTCGGGGAAACGTGTGGACTTCTCTGGACGAACGGTCATTGGACCCGACCCCAATCTTAGCATTGAGCAGGTGGCTGTCCCTATGCTTGTAGCGAAGAACCTCACATACCCAGAGCGCGTATCACGCTATAACAAGGAAAAGCTGAAGCAGTGTATCAGAAATGGACCAAACCAGCACCCTGGAGCCAATTATCTCGAGAAGAAGGGCGCAGATTATAAAACCAGTCTCAAGTTTGGAAACAGAGAACTACTGGCTGAGGACCTTCAAGAGGGGGATGTAGTAGAACGGCATTTGGAAGATGGTGATGTCGTGCTTTTCAACCGACAACCCTCACTCCACAAGCTTAGTATATTGTCTCACTATGCTAAAGTTCGTCCATGGAAAACATTCCGCCTCAATGAGTGTGTCTGCAATCCTTACAATGCCGATTTCGACGGGGACGAAATGAATCTTCACGTACCACAAACTGAGGAGGCAAGGACTGAAGCTATCCAGTTGATGGGCGTCAAAAACAACTTGTGTACCCCCAAGAACGGAGAACCGATTATTGCTGCCATTCAGGACTTCATTACAGCTGCATACTTGCTAAGTTCTAAGGATCGTTTCTACGACAGGCAGACTTTCTCACACATTTGCATGTACATGGTTGACGGTAACATGAAAATCGACATTCCCCCACCTGCCATCCTGAAACCTCAGGCACTCTGGACCGGTAAGCAGGTTTTCAACGTCATGATGAGGCCCAACAAGGACCACAACATAATTGTCAACTTGGATGCAAAGTGTCGTGATTTCAAACCAGTCCCTGGATTCGCACCTGACCTTTGCCCTAACGATGGTTGGCTGGTCATCCGAGGTAGCGAGATCATGTGTGGTCTCATGGACAAGTCTACCGTCGGTTCAGGAAAGAAAGACTCCGTCTTTTATGTCATTCTCCGGGATTATGGCGCTGATGCTGCGGTTGCTGCAATGAACCGTCTGGCGAAGCTTTGTGCGAGATGGCTGGCGAATCAGGGTTTCTCAATCGGTATTAACGACGTCCAAGCTAGCCAGAGGTTGCAAGATGAGAAGAAGCGCATGGTAAAAGAGGCCAATGCTGCTGTCGACGAACTCATCACACAGTACAAGAACGGTACCTTAGAATCTATGGCTGGTTGTAATGAGGAACTCACATTGGAGGTACGTGACCTATATTAGATAACTAAAGTTCAAGAGGCTTGGACTAATGAAATCCGCGTTGGTAGAACAAAGTCCAGGGAATTCTCTCCGCCGTCCGTGACAAAGTGGGTGACGCCTGTATGAAGGAATTAAGCAGAAACAACTCCCCACTCATCATGGCCAACTCCGGTTCAAAGGGTTCCAAGATTAACGTGTCCCAAATGGTTGCCGTCGTCGGACAACAGGTCATTGCTGGAAAACGTGTTCCTGATGGTTTCGATGACAGAAGTTTACCTCACTTCCCAAAGAACTCCAAAACACCCTCCTCGAAAGGTTTTGTCGAAAACAGTTTTTACACCGGGCTTACACCAACTGAGTTTTTGTTCCACGCTATCTCTGGTCGTGAAGGGTTGGTAGACACCGCTGTCAAGACTGCCGAAACTGGGTACATGTCTCGTCGTTTGATGAAGTCCTTGGAGGATCTTTCGTGTGCTTACGACTATACTGTTCGAAACTCTTCAGGGGGTATCGTGCAGTTCCAGTATGGTGGTGATAACTTGGATCCCGTGGATATGGAGGGTTCTGCCCAGCCAGTGCATTTTGATCGGACTTTCAATCATTCGGAGAATCTCACTCGCGATAACGACGCGAATGGGCTTCAGCCATGGGAAATGAACTCGATCACTGCGGAGGTCCTCTCACGATATGAGACTAAGATTCCAAGGCTTAACTTCAAGGGAGAGGTTGTTCCAGACGAAAATCTCCAGGATAGGGACCTTGACGAGCATGAGGCCAAGCGTATCTTCTACCGCTCCATCAAGGACTATGTATCCAAGAAAGCTGGGAAGCTGGCCTCTATCCGGGAGAACCTTGGAATGCCATCAGGTCTTGAGCCTCCCGTCAGCTCAGAACTGTTGGACGACGAGTATGCAGACGTAAACATGGATGATATTTACGAAGAAGAAAACAGGGCGCTGAGACGGGTAATGCTTGTTTCAGAGAAGACTCTGATGGAGTTCATATCGCAATGTATCACAAAATACGAAAAGTCGAAGGTTGAGCCTGGGTCTGCGGTCGGTGCGGTCGGTGCACAGAGTATTGGTGAGCCGGGAACACAGATGACGTTGAAGACTTTCCATTTTGCTGGTGTTGCCAGTATGAACGTTACTTTAGGAGTCCCACGTATTAAGGAAATTATCAATGCGAGTAAGAATATCAGTACACCGATTATTACTTGTCGGTTGGTGAATCAGGTAGATGAGCGTGCGGCGAGGGTCGTCAAGGGAAGGATCGAGAAAACATACTTGGAAGATGTCCGTTCCAGAATCCCTACTTCCTGCCATGAACCGAATACTGACCTAGGGTATAGATTATCCACTATGTCGAGGACGTTTGTACCCCTGAGGAATGCTACGTCGGTGTCCGTGTCGATTATAACACAATCGATAAGCTCCAGCTCGAGCTAACTATAGAAGACATCGTTACCGCCATCTCCAAAGCCCCCAAACTCAAGATCTCCAAGCAGGACATCCGTGTGCATAAGAATCGCATCCGTATCTACGTGCGGGACTATACCGAGAAAGAGCGCAGGGCATCCAAGACTGAGATAGATGTCTACATGCGTGTGCAAGCCCTGAAGCGAGCGTTGCCTAGTATTGTCGTCAAGGGATACCCACAGGCTAATCGTGCTGTCGTCAAGAAGGATGATAAGAGTGGGAAGAACGAGTTGCTCGTGGAAGGCTATGGGTTGAAGCTTTGCATTAACACTGAAGGTATTGTGGGGACACATACGAAATCGAACAGTATTATGGAGATGAGAGAAGTCTTGGGTATCGAGGCCGCTAGGTAACTATCAATCTTCCGGCTAGAGAACCAAAACTGACATTGCCCTCCCACATAGATACTCCATCATTAATGAAATCTCCTACACTATGCGTGAGCACGGTATGGACATCGATCCTCGTCACATGCAACTCCTCGGAGACGTCATGACCTACAAAGGTGAAGTCCTCGGTATCACCCGATTCGGTCTCGCCAAGATGCGGGATTCCGTACTACAGCTTGCGTCGTTCGAGAAGACTACAGATCACTTATTCGACGCAGCATTCCATATGAAGAAGGACGCTGTGGAGGGAGTGTCGGAGTGTATTATTCTTGGGCAAAGTATGAGTATTGGCACCGGTTCGTTCCAGGTTGTGAGGAGATTGATGATGAGTGAGGAGGACCTGAGGATGAAGCCGACGGTGTTTGAGGCGGCGTGGGATAGGTGTTATAAGAAGCGGGGGGTGCTCGGGAGGCGGTGAGGGGGCTGCCATAGGGAGAGAATGGCTTGATATGGTGGGAATGTTCCGTGGTATGTGCGGCTATTTTGCTTCTATTTTGGCGACATCAAAAATATAACATTGGGCGTTGGTTTTCTGGTTTTACGGTTTTACGGTATCTGGTTTGCGATGTTAGTCCTAAGTGTAGCCTGCGGTGGTTTTGTTGAACAAGTTGATGGAGTGGAAATTTTTGTACACTACCTATGCCGAGGAGGTGTAAGATATATTTTGATCTATTATGATGTTCACATATGTGATATGTATTCCTGTACTGGTATCTCCTCGGCGTAAGGTCCAACCAACACCTAGGGTTTGTTTACTTCCTTTTTACTTCCTTTCCATTTCACTGTCGACGACGCAATGCATCTCTGCATGGGTAGATATCACCGAACTCCGCCCAGTGGTCAATACTTTGACGTAACTGAGATGGAATGGGACAGCACAGGTTCCTGGAGTCCGGCCCCAGCCAATTATGCAACAAACAAACCAGTCTACAAAAACAGGATTGGGGGGAAGG
>Ga0307511_10002942_pt1 | contig 17647 bp, 16 predicted proteins | sample 13_EM_MG_FD_200266 | JGI IMG/M metagenome (GOLD analysis project Ga0307511, IMG submission 200266) | Populus trichocarpa ectomycorrhiza microbial communities from riparian zone in the Pacific Northwest, United States - 13_EM | ecosystem: Host-associated > Plants > Roots > Unclassified | place... | reverse complement strand
TCTTCTCGGCACACTCGCCGACCGCGGGAGCCCACGCCGCCGACCTCCTCGCCGCCCGTGCCGCCGCCGTCCCCGGGCTGCGGATGCGCATCCGGGACGTGTGGCAGCCGCTGTCCCTGTCCTTCGGGAGCGCCACCCGCGAGGCCGACCCCGACTTCGATCCGCTGCACCACGTCCGCCTGCACGCTCCGACCGCCGACTTCCAGGAGGTCGCGGGTCGGCTCATGGAGCGCCCGCTGGAGCGCGGCCGGCCCCCGTGGGAGGCGCATGTGCTGCCGGGCGAGGACGGTGTCTCCTTCGCCGTGCTGTTCAAGTTCCACCACGCCCTGGCCGACGGACTGCGGGCGCTGACCCTCGCCGCCGCCATCCTCGACCCGATGGACATGCCCGAGCGGCGACCGCGCCCCGAGGAGCCCGCGCGCGGTCTCCTGCCCGACGTGCGCAAGCTGCCCGGGCTGGTCCGGGGCGCACTGTCCGATGTGGGCCGGGCCCTCGACATCGGGGCGTCCGTCGCCCGCTCCACCCTCGATGTCCGCTCGTCGGCGGCGCTGACCTCCGAGCCTTCCGGCACCCGCCGTACCGCCGGAGTCGTCGTCGACCTCGACGACGTGCACCGCATCCGCAAGACCGTCGGCGGCACCGTCAACGACGTGCTCATCGCGGTCGTCGCGGGCGCCCTGCGCCGCTGGCTCGACGAACGCGGCGACGGCAGCGAGGGCGTCGCACCCCGCGCCCTGATCCCCGTCTCCAAACGGCGCCCGCGCAGCGCGCAGCCGCAGGGCAACCGGCTCTCCGGGTACCTGATACGGCTGCCCGTCGACGACCCCGACCCGCTCGGGCGGCTCGACTCTGTGCGCGCGGCCATGGACCGCAACAAGGACGCGGGACCCAACCGGGGCGCGGGCGCCGTCGCCCTGCTCGCCGACCACGTGCCGGCGCTGGGCCACCGCCTCGGCGGCCCCCTTGCGGCACAGGCCGCCCGGCTCTGGTTCGACATCCTCGTCACCAGCGTCCCGCTGCCCGGCATCGGCCTCAAGCTCGGCGGCAACCCGGTCACCGCGGTCTTCCCGTACGCCCCGCTGGCCCGCGGCCAGTCCCTCGCGGTCGCCGTCTCCACCTTCCGGGGACACGTCCACTACGGCCTCGTCGCGGACGCGGCGGCCGTACCGGATCTCGATCTGTTCGCCCGTGCCCTCACCGAGGAGGTGGAGACACTCATCACCGCCTGTGGGTCGTGACGCGGCACGGGTTTGGTGCTGCGGCCCGGCGCTCCGTAAAATTCCCTGTTCGACGGCCGGTGCGCTCTGAGCGCCGCCGCGGACGACCCAAGGAAACGGCAGCGCGATGACGGTGACAGAGAACGGCTCCACGACCCCGGACGAGGTCGTGTACGGGCCCGGCATCGACCCCGAGCGGCTGGCCGTCTGCCTCAGCGTGCTCGACGAACTGGAGAAGATCGACGTCGACCACCCCGACGCGATCACCGTGCGCCGGGCCACCGCCGGCATCTACCGCAGCGTCAAGCAGCGCCGCCGCCAGGAGCGCCGGGCCGCGAAGACCGCGCACGACAAGGCCGTCACCGAGTCCACCGCGACCGGCTCCGCCCAGCGCATCGACGACGAGACCGAGGGCCTGCTCCCGTCGTCGGTGACGGAGGAGGGCCGGATCGCCGGGATACTGCAGCGACCGCGCTCCTGCTACACCTGCAAGACCCGGTACGTGGAGGTCGACTACTTCTACCACCAGCTCTGTCCCGACTGCGCCCGCCTGAACCGCGAGAAGCGCGACGACCACGCCGACCTCACCGGCAAGCGCGCGCTGCTCACCGGCGGTCGCGCCAAGATCGGCATGTACATCGCGCTGAGGCTGCTGCGCGACGGCGCGCACACCACGATCACCACGCGTTTCCCGAAGGACGCCATCCGCCGCTTCAAGGCGATGGACGACTCGGCGGACTGGCTGCACCGCCTGGAGGTCGTCGGCATGGACCTGCGCGACCCGGCGCAGGCCGTGGCCCTCGCCGACCAGATCGCCGAGGCGGGCCCGCTCGACATCCTCATCAACAACGCGACGCAGACCGTACGGCGCCTGCCCTCGGCCTACGCCGCCCTCGTCGACGGCGAGAGCGCCCCGCTGCCCGCCGGTGAACTCCCCGCCCACCACGTCATCGGCGCCTTCGGCTCCGGCGCGGTCGACGGCCTCGCCGCGCTGCCGGTCGGGATCTCCGGCCTCGACGCCCAGCAGGTCGCCGATCTCGCCCTGGTCGCGGGCAACGCCAGCGTCGCCCGGCACCTCGACGGCACCGCCATCGACGCCGGGGGCCTGGTCCCGGACGTGGTCGACACCAACACCTGGGTGCAGACCATCGAGCAGATCTCCCCGGTCGAGCTTCTCGAAACCCAGCTCTGCAACTACACAGCCCCGTTCATCCTGATCAGCAAGCTCCGCCCGGCCATGGCCGCCGCCGCGAAGACGGCGACGAGCGGGCGCTCGTACATCGTCAACGTCTCCGCGATGGAGGGTGTCTTCGGCCGCGGCTACAAGGGCGCCGGACACCCGAACACCAACGCCGCCAAGGCCGCGATGAACATGGTGACCCGCACCAGCGGCCAGGAGATGTTCCAGACCGACGGCATCCTCATGACCTCCGTCGACACCGGCTGGATCACCGACGAGCGCCCCCACTACGACAAGCTCCGCCTCGCCGAGGAGGGCTTCCACGCCCCGCTCGACCTGGTCGACGGCGCGGCCCGGGTTTACGATCCCATTGTGCGCGGCGAGCAGGGCGAGGACCTGTACGGCGTCTTCCTGAAGGACTACGCGCCCGGCAAGTGGTAACCCGCCACCCCGGGCCCGAGCCCCGGTGACCGCCGGGTCCCGGCCCTGGTGAGCACCGCGCGAGGAGTTCCCATGGCCAGTGCACACGGCATCGATCCGAGGGCCTTCGAAGACCCCCGCAACCATTACCCGACCGACGACCAGTTCTATGCGAGCGACCGTCCGGCACACCCCGTACTGCCGGAGGACCGCCCGCGCGGCGGCGGGCCCACGACCACGATCAAGCACCGCGGGACCTGGGCCACGGTCGCACTCGTCGCCGGGATCGTCCTGCTGATCCTCGTGGGGATCGCCCTGTTCCCGTGATCCCGTCGGACAGGTCCTAAGGCCGGGGCGGCATCGCCGACCTCAGCCGCTCGTGGACGGCGTACCCGCCCGACGTGTACGCCGCCCGCACCCGTGTCCCGCCGTCCACCAGCAGATCCGCCCCGGTGATCCACTCGGCCCGGTCGGAGGCCAGCCACAGCACGGCCTGTGCGATGTCCGCAGGTTCCCCGATCCGGCCGAGCGGCAGTCCGGCGGCGACGTCCGCCTCGCCCGGCTCCCACACGAAGCGCGCCATCTCGGTGCGTACGAGTCCGGGGGAGACGGAGTTGACCCGCACCCCCGGCGCGAGTTCTCCCGCGAGCTGCTGCGTGAGGTGAAGGAGCGCCGCCTTGCTGGTGGAGTACGCCCCCACGTTCGGCCCGACATGCCCGGCACCCTCCGTGCACACGTTCACCACCGAGCCGCCGTGCTCGCGCATCCAGGCCCGCCACACACACTGGGTCAACCGCAGGGGCGCCTCGACGTTCACGGTGAACGTCGTCCGCCAGGCATCCGGGTCGGCTTCCATCAGCGGGCCGTACGGCTGGTTCGTCGCCGCGTTGTTGACGACCACGTCGATCCGCCCGAAGGCGCGCAGCGCGAACTCGGCCAACTCCTCTGGGTGTTCGGGGTCGCCGACATCGCCGGCCAGTCCGACTCCGCCCAACTCCTCAGCGACGCGCGCCACTTCACCGGCATCCCGCGCGCTCACGCACACCAGCGCCCCGGCCCCGGCGAACGCCTCGGCGACCGCGCGCCCGATCCCGCGCGTGCCGCCGGTGATCAGAGCGACCCGACCCCGCAGACCGTACGACGACGCTGTCATCGCCGTACGATCTCATGACGGACCGTCAGTCGACAGCCCTCAGGCGGGAGTTGGGCAGGTGTGAGTTTTGGGCGGCCACTATGCCCAGGACCGTGCGCCAGTCCTCCAGGACCCCCGCGTCGAGGCCGACGACCTTGGCCGCGTCGTCGGCCTGGCGGAGGGTGATCGCGTCGTCGGCGAGCGGGTCGTGCTCGAAGGCGGCGGCCTCGGCGTGGGACATGGGGCCGCCCTGGGCCCGAAGGGTCAGCGTGCTCGGCGCGGACAGGTCGTGGTCCGGGGAGACGGTGGCCAGATAGCGCTTCGCGGGCACGTGCAGCCGGACCAGGTGGGCGACCCGGTCGCCGAGCAGGGCGTGGACGGCGTCCGCCGCGTGGTCGGCGTGTCCGGCGTCGTCGCTGGGTTGCAGGAGATGTCCGATGTCGTGGACCAGGCCGGCGACCTGGAGTTCCTTGTCGGCGGGGCGACTTCGGCGCAGCAGCGCGGCCGTCTGCAGTGCGTGGTCGTGCAGATCCACCGGATCGCCGCTCCGGTCCGGGGTGTCCCAGGCGCCCCGGCAGGCGTACAGCAGGTCCATCAGCTCCTCGACGCTGCGCAACTCCATGCGTCAGTCCTCCCGCGAGACAGCCTGTGCGGAACGCCAGGAGATCATGGTGAGCTTTCGGACCGGCCAACGGGACCTGAACTGCGCGACGCCTTCAGTGACGTAGGTCATGCGCTGACTCGGGCGTCGGTGTTACCGGGAGTCGGGCCGCGTACGGGTGGAGCCCGGTGCGGTCAAGCCGTGCAGGAGCGTGTCGACCATCCGCTCGATCCAGTCCTCCTCGATGGGTTGCCGGATGAGCAGCGCCCTGAAGTGCAGCGGTGCGACCAGCAGTTCGAGAGCCATCTGGTGATCGGTATCGGCTGCCAGCTCATGGCGGCCGATGGCGCGTTCGACGATGACTCGGGTGACGTCGTAACGGGTTTGCCAGAACTGGGCGCGGCTCTCGGTCAGTTGGGGATCTTCCTCGACCGCGGCCATCGCATGGGCCAGTGCGGCGCCCAGCGGGGTGTTCAGGTAAGCCGTGATCAGTCGGGCCAGCGCGACCATGTCGTCGCGGAGGTTTCCGGTGTCGGGGACCGGTAGTTGTTCCTGGCTGTAGGTCAGCAGTGCGTCCAGGGTCAGGTTCTGCAGTGTGCCCCAGCGCCGCTGGATCGAGGTGGCGTGGACGCCCGACCGCCGGGCGATCTCGCTCACCGTCAAGCCGCTCGCGCTGTTCTCGGCGAGCGCTTCCAGGGTCGACCGCAGAACATCGGCACGGACCCGCGCGGACCGGCCGCCCGGACGGCGGGACGCCTCTGCCTGGTCGCTCATCTCGTTCTTGCTCACCGCATCACGTTAACGCACGGATCTTGCGTTTGTGACCGAGCGGGCGTAGCGTCCGCTAAAGCAAGATGTCTGCGTTAGTGGCTGTCGCAGAAGGAACGGAAGGAGTCGTCATGCCCTACCAATGGCCGCTGGACGCGTCGGAGCTGTTCGGCGAGCGGTATCCGCAGATGATCAACACCGGGCTGCCGGCGGGCGACGTCGACGCCGTGCGGGCCGCGGTCACCGAGATGTGGGCGGACGCTCCGGGCGGCTGGGTCCACGAATGGTCGAAGCTGGCCGCGACCTACGCCGACGCGGGAGCCCATGAGCGGGCGGCGCTGGCCTACGGATGGGCGAAGTTCCCCACCCTGGCCGACGAGAGCAAGCGCGTCGCGCTCGCCAAGCAGCTCGAGCAGTACCGGCTCGCCGCTCCCGGATTCGGGGTGCGGTTCGAGCGGTACGTGCTGGAACTGCCGTACCGAGGGGACACGACCAGCGTCCCGGTCCATCTGCTCGCGCCCTTCGACCTCGCTGCCGATCGGCCGGTGGTCCTCGCCAGCGGAGGCGTGGACAGCTGGAAGATGGATGTGCACGGGCTGATGGTGCTCCTCGCCACCCGTCTCCGCTCCCGGGTGCTGGTGTTCGACATCGCGGGCACCGGTGAATCGACGGTGCCGATGACCGGCGCCGGCGGCGCGGAGATGGTCACCGGGCTGATCGAGCACGCCCGGTCGTTGGGCAACGGCGTGGTCGCGCACATGGGCATCTCGATGGGCGGATATTTCTCGGCCCGGTCGGGTCTCGGCGGTGAGGTCGACGCCGCGGTGGTGCTGGGCGGGCCGGTCGAAGCGGCGTTCACCGATGCGCGCAAGGACGCCTTCGGGATGGACGGGATCCTCGGCAACGCGATGGGCTTCGACGCACCGCCCACCCCCGAGCAACTGGTCGCAGGCAGGGCCGAGTTCTCCCTTCGCCCGCTGCTCGACCAGGACCGCAACAACCCCATGCTGGTGGTCAACGGCGCCGACGACGTCCATGTGCCCCAGCACGACACCCTGGTCTTCCGGGGCCGCCGCGACACCGTCGTGGACCTCGTTCCCGACACCGGCCACTGCGCGGTGAGCAAGCTGCCCGAAGTGTTCCCGACGATCATCGGCTGGCTGGACCGCACCCTGACCGCCATCACGGAGACGGACCGGTAAGCGGCCGTATCCCGGCCTCGCGGTCATGGCTTCCGGGTGGCCCGGTGTACGAAGGCGGGTGGGAGGTTCGGCCAGACCACGGTCGAGCGTTCCAACTCGCTGAAGCGGTGCGTCAGTTCGGCGGTGAAGTGACGGGCGGGTGGGGTCCAGGCCGCGTGCAGATAGGCGAAGGTGGTGAACCTGCCTCCGGGCGTGAGGGCTTCGGCCACGGCGTCCAGGATGTGCCCGCGCTGTTCCCGTGGCATGACCGTCCACGGCAGTCCGGAGACCACCGCATCGGCCGGTTCGCCGACCGTGGCGGCCAGTTCGGCGGCCGAACCCCGTATCACGGTCAGACGTGGGTCGCGCCGGGTCGCCGACAGCCGTGCTGCGAGCACCGGGTTGAGCTCGATCGCGACGAGCCGTGCGGCGGTCGCGAGCCGGGCGAGGATCGCGTCGGTGAACACCCCGGTTCCCGGGCCGAGTTCGACCACGAGCCGGGCCTCCTCCAGGCCGATGCCCTCGGTCATCGCGTACGCCAGCCGTCGTGAACTGGCCGCCACGGCACCGGTCATGAGGGGCCGTCTGAGGAATTCGGTGGTGATCGACATGGCGGCCATGGTGGAAGCGCCCGGGGTGGCCGTACGTCCTGTCCCCGGCCGGTGCGTGTACGACCGTGGGAGGACCCCATGACACCCGCCGGGACGATGTGGGGGAGCGGCCCCGTCCGTAGCGTGAGGTGATGCTTCGGCTGATCGAGACCCTGTCCCGCCTGCGGCGGAGCCACCCGTGGCTGACGGACGCCCTGCTGGTCGTGCTGGTGGCGGTGCCGCCGGTGATCCGACCGGAGCCGGGCTGGCGGCCGGTCTGGGTGCAGGTGGTCGTGTACGTCGCCCTGGTACTGCCCCTGCTGTGGCGTCGCCGTCGGCCGGTGCTCGTCGCGGCCCTGGTGACGGCGGTGTTCTGGGCGCAGTTCCTCGGACAGGTGTGGGGACAGGAGCCGGGGCGCGGCGCCGTCGCCCTGGCCGCGGCCCTGGCCACCCTCACGGTGCGTGGCCTGCGCCGCGCCGCCGCGGCCACGGTGGTCTGCGCGGCCGGCTGCGTGCTGCTGTGGATTCCCGCGTGGCAGCGGGACTACGGCGGCGGCCCGGGCGCCCGGGGGGGCCTGGCTCACTCCGCTCGCGGTGGGGCTGCTGCTGGCCGGGGCCTGGGTGTTCGGCGAGTACGTCCGTGCCCGGCGTGCCTACGTCGCCGAGTTCGAACGGCGGGTCGCGCTCGCCGAGTCCGAACGCCTCGCCCTGGCCCGGGTCGCCGTCGTCGAGGAGCGGGCGCGCATCGCCCGCGAGATCCACGACGTCCTCGCGCACAGCGTGAGCGTGATGGTGCTGAACGCCGAGGGCGGCAGGCTGATGCGGCACGTCGACCCCGCCGTCGTCGATCGCACCCTCGGCGTCATCAGCGCGACCGGCCGTGAGGCCCTCGGCGAACTGCGCCGACTGCTGGAGGTGCTGCGCACCCCCGACGCGGACGCCCCCGGCGGCGACTCCGGCACCGGTCCCGACGGGGCAGGCGAACACCTCTCGGCCGATCTGCGGCGACTGGTCGGACGCCTCAACACGAGCGGCAGGCACGCCCGGTTGGACCTTTGCGGAGAACAGGACGGCCTTCCGGCGGACCTCACCGCGCAGGCGTACCGCATCGTGCAGGAGGCGCTCACCAACGTCGTCAAGCACGCCCCGCCGGACGCCACGGTCCACGTACGGGTCGACACCGGTAGCCAGGGGCCCGGGCGGCTGGTCCGCGTCAGAGTGGAGAACTCGGCCGGAGCGGCGGGCCGACGTCCGGCTCCGCTGCTCCCGTCCGGCCGCGGACTCACCGGCATGCGCGAGCGCACCGCCCTGTACGGCGGGCGCGTCGACGCCGGCCCCACGCCCGAAGGCGGCTACCGCGTCGTAGCAACCCTGCGTCCTGCCGCGCCCGAGCCCCAGCCCACTGCGGCGACCCCATGACAGACCTCGACCCGATCCCGAATCGCACCGCGTCATCGTCCCGGGTGCTGATCTGCGACGACCAGGAACTGATCCGGATGGGGCTGCGCATGGTCGTCGACAGCCAGCCCGATCTCACCGTGGTGGGCGAGGCCGCCGACGGTGATGCGGCGATCGCGGGGGTGGCCGCCCTGGAGCCGGACCTCGTCCTGATGGACGTACGCATGCCCGGTCTGGACGGGCTCGCCGCGACCGAGATCCTCTGCGCGCAGCCCCATGGGCCGCGCATCCTCCTCGTCACCACCTTCGACCTCGACGAGTACGCGTACGCTGCCCTGCGCGCCGGTGCGAACGGCTTCCTCGTCAAGGACGCCCCCGCCGAGGAGATCCTGGTGACCGTCCGCGCGGTACTGCGGGACGAGATCATGGTGGCGCCCTCGCTGACCCGGCGCCTGGTCGAACGCTTCGTCCTGCACGCCCCCGCGATCGCGCCCGCCCAGCGCAGCCGCCTGGCGGCTCTCACCGAGCGGGAACGGGAAGTCCTGGCCCTGGTTGCCAAGGGACTCGCCAATGGCGAGATCGCGGACCGCCTTTTCGTAGGGGAGACGACCGTCAAGACCCACCTCGGCCGGATCCTGACCAAGCTCGGCCTCCGGGACCGTATCCACGCGGTGATCTTCGCCTACGAGAGCGGGCTGGTACGGGTCGGGGACTGAGCGGTGACGCCCCGAAAATCGGAATACAGGCCCCACCTGCGATGACTACAGTTAGTGACATGACGATCGCGTTCCGCGTGGGAGTCGGGAGGGCGGTGGCAGCCGCTCAAAGCGCCGACCTGACGGTCCCTCTGGACTAGCCGACCCCCGGCGGCCGGACGATCGGCATCGCGGTGGCCCGCCTCCGCGCCGCAGACCCCACGCACCGCATCGGCACGCTGTTCTACAACATGGGCGGACCGGCGGATCCCGCGATCGAGTCACTGCCGGCCGTCAGCGCGGCGATGGGGGAGACGGCCCGGCGCTACGACATCGTCGGCCTGGACCCGCGCTTCACCGGCCGCAACACACCACTGAACTGCGGCTGGCGGACCGAGACTTACTTCCGCTCAGCGGGATCGGACCGGGCGGGCTTCGAGCGTATGAGGGCCCTCGAGCGCGGCCTCGCCGAGCAGTGCCGCGACCGCGCCGGAGCCCTTCTGCCCTACGTCTCCACGCGCAACGCGGCCCGCGACATGGACGCCGTCCGCGCCCCCTCGGCGAGCGCCGGATCTCCTTCTACGGCGTTTCGTACGGCACCTGTCTCGGTGAGGTCCCCACGGCGATGTTCCCCGGCCGCACCGACCGTGTCGTCCTCGACGGCGTGCACGATCCGAGCCGCCTCGCCCCCTGGGCGGAGTACGGCACGGAGCAGGTCAACGAGGACGCCCTGCGCCACTGGGCGGGCTCCACCCTCGACGGCATCCAATCCGCGGCCGTCAGGCGGCCGTTGGCCATCGGCCCGTACCGGGTGGACCGGCACGTCGCGCCGCTGTTCGAGTACGCGGTCCTCGGCGACGACACGGAGGAGGTGGACGCGCTCATCGCCGGTGTCCTCCGCACACTCAAGCAGGCCGCCGACACCGGGCACGCCGAGCCGGACGCGTTCCTCACCGCCTTCCTGGCGGCGGCGCTGACCGGCGACGGCTCCGCCTACGGCAGCACCCAGACCGCGTACCTGTGCGCCGACACACCAGGACCGCGCGATACCGAGGTCCACTGGCGCGCGATCGAACGGACCCGGGCCCGGCACCCACTGTTCGGCACGCTCCTCAGCAACGTCACTCCGTGCTCCTTCTGGCCGCGGCCCAAGGAGCAGCCGATCACCACCGTCCACAACAACATCCCGGCCCTCATGGTCAACGCCACCGGCGACCCCCGGGTGCCGTACTCGGGGGCCCGGCAGATGCACGCCCGGTGGCCCGCTTCCCGGTTCGTCACCGTCACCGGCTCCCACCGGCACGGGGTTGGCGGCTCCCTGCGGCCGACCTCACGTGTGCTCCCGTACGGCCGACACGTACCGCAGTGAGCGGGAGTCAATACACGGCGCTCAAGAGGCCGCCCGGTCGAAAGACGTACCCCAGCTCACTCAGGCCCCCTCCTGCTGCGCGAAGTCGGGGAGTTCGGTGGACAGGAGGTGTTCGGCGCCGTGGTCGAGGAGCCGTTGCATCTCGGTGGAGCGGGGCAGCAGGGTCTTCTCGTAGGCGTGGAGGGCGTCGTCGACGGAGTGGTGGTTCGCGAGGGCCAGGGCCAGTTCGCAGGCGTCGAGCATGGCGAGGTTGACACCGACGCCGAGCGGGGGCATGAGGTGGGCGGCGTCGCCGAGCAGGGTGACGGTGGGGTTGTGGTCCCAGGTGTGCGGGACCGGCAGGGCGTGGATGGGGCGGTCGACGTAGCGGCCGTCGTTGTCGCCGATCAGCCGACGCAGGGACGGTGACCAGTCGCGGAACCGCTCCAGCAGCAGTGTCCGGATGCCGTCGGTGTCCTGGACGGTCAGGCCGCTCGCGGTGATCCAGTCGGCGGGGACGCGCTGGATGACGTAGACGCGGATGTGGTCGCCACTGCTGCGCTGGGCGAACAGAGCGCGGTCGCCGTCGGCCGCGGAGGCGCTGCCCTGGCCGACGAGTCCGGCGATGTCGGGGTGTCGGTTCTCGACGTCGTGGAACCAGGCTTCGAGGAAGCTGACGCCGGTGTACTCGGGGGTGGCGGGGGAGAGGGCGCGGCGGACCTTGGACCAGGCGCCGTCCGCGCCGATGACGAGGTCGGCCTCCACGGTGGTGCCGTCGGTGAAGTGGAGCTGCCGGGGCCCCTCTTCGGGGCCGTCGACGGCTTCGAGGGTGCGGCCCCAGCGGACCGTGCCCGGCCGAAGGGAGTTCAGGAGGAGGTCGCGCAGCTGGCCACGGTCGATCTCCGGCTTGAAGCGGTCGCCTTCTTCGGCGGTGTGGTGGAAGAGGAGCGTGCCCTGCGGGTCCAGTTGGCGCATCTCCTGCCCTTCGGGGCGGGAGAGCCGGAAGAACTCCTCCAGCAGCCCGGCTTCGCGCAGGGCGATCTGGCCGTTGTCCTCGTGGAGGTCGAGGGTGCCGCCCTGATCACGGGCGTCGGGGCCCGGTGCCTGGTCGTGGACGGTGACGGCGATGCCGTGCAGCTGGAGAATCCGGGCGCAGGTCAGGCCGCCGGGACCGGCGCCGATGATCGCGATGCGAGGGGTGGGTGAGGTGTTCATGGTGGTGCTCCGTTCATGTCGCGGGAGGCTGCGGCGGGTGCGCGGGGGTGAGGGTCGGTCAGCCGGCCGCGGTGGCGGGGGCGGTCGTGCTGCCGTCGGTCGCGGTCGCGGGTCGGCCGGCCTTCTTCAGCGGGACCTCGACGACGAGGAGCGCGGCGACGAGGGCGAGGGCGGACAGGATCGCGCCGGTCAGGAAGATGTGGCCGGTGCCGTCGGCGACCGCGTGGAGGTAGGCGTCCCGGGCGCCCGCAGGGAGTTTCCGCAGGGCGTCGGCGTCGGTGCCGCTGTCGCCGCCGGGCAGGTGGGACCGGACGGCGCGGGTGAACATCGAGCCGAACACGGCGACGCCGAGGGAGCCGCCCAGGGTGCGGAAGAGGTTGACCGAGCTCATCGCGGCACCCATGTCCCGCATCGAGACGCTGTTCTGCGCGATGGTGCCGGCCATCTGCAGGGTGAAGCCCAGGCCGATGCCGATGAGTGCCATGTAGAGGCCGGTCAGCAGGCGTGAGGTACCGGTGTCCATGGTGGCGAGCAGACCCAGGCCGACGGTGAGGAACGCGGCCCCGAGGACGGGGAAGATCTTGTACTTCCCGGTGGCGGACATGACCTTGCCCGCGAGGGTGGACACGATCACGACCGGGATCATCATCGGCAGCATCAGCAGCCCGGAGTTGGTGGCCGAGGCGCCCTGCACGGTCTGCTGGAAGAGCGGCAGATACAGGCCCGCACCGAACATGACCACACCGGCGGCCAGGAGCATGACCATCGCGAGCGGGTAGTTGCGATGGCCGGTGAACACGGACAGGGGCAGCACTGGCTCGGCGACACGCTTCTCCACCAGGACGAACACGACCAGCCCCACCACCGCCGCGGCACCGAGGCAGAGGATCTGCCAGGAGCCCCAGGCATACGTGCTTCCCGCCCAGGTCGCGGCCAGCACGATCGCGGAGATGGCGAGGGTCAGCAGGGCGATGCCCGCCCAGTCGATCCTCGCCTCGATGCGCCGGGCGGGGGTGTGCAGCTTCAGCCACAGCCACACGAGGGCTACGACGCCGAGCGGCAGGTTGATGTAGAAGACCCACCGCCAGTCGAAGTGGCCGGTGATGAACCCGCCGAGCAGCGGCCCTCCGATGGTGCCGATCGCCATGACGGAGGCGGTCATGCCCTGGTACCTGCCCCGCTCACGAGGCGGCACGAGAACGCCGATCAGCGCGAACGCGCCCGCGCCGATCCCGCCGGCGCCGACCCCCTGCACGACACGGAAGGCGATCAGCTCGCCCATGGACTGGGCGGCGCCGCACAGCGCGGACCCGGCGATGAACGCGGCGATCGACGCGAGATACATGGGCTTGCGGCCGTACAGGTCACCGAACTTGCCCCAGACCGGGGTGGTGACGGCCGTGACGAGTGTGTAGGCGGTCACGACCCAGGAGATGTGCTCCAGGCCGCCCAGGTCGGAGACGATCGTGGGCATCGCCGTACTGACGACCATGTTGTCGAGCATGGACAGCAGCATCGCGAGCATCACGCCGAGCAGTACCCAGCGCACGTTCTTCGGCACGGCCTGCTGGGCGGAGGAGAGTGACTCGGTCGTGGACATGGCTGATCACTCCTTTCGGAGGGAGAGGTGAAGGAGTAAGGGGCCGGCCGGGCAGTGCCTCGCGGCCACGGCTTCAGAAAAGCACACCTGCTCAATAAGTGCAACGAGTCAACTTTTGAAGTCGGTCAATCGTGAGCGGTAGGATGGTGGTCATGCCCGAGACCCGGAGCGCGCCCGTCCCGGTGGGACGCCGCGAACGCAAGAAGGCCGCGACCCGCCAGGCCATCGCCGACGCCGCCCTGCGTCTGTTCCTGGAGCGCGGATACGACGACGTCGGCATCCGCGAGATCGCGGAGACCGCGGACGTCTCCACCACCACCCTGTTCAAGCACTTCCCCGTCAAGGAGGCCCTGGTCTTCGACGAGGAGGCCGACCAGGAGACCCGGCTGCTCGCCGCCGTACGCGAACGCCCCGACGGCCAGTCGATCCCGGCCGCCCTGCGCGAGCACGCACTGCACCACCGCAGGGCCGCGGTCGGCGGTGACCCCCGCTTCACCGCCTTCTTCGACCTGATCAACAACACTCCGGCCCTGCGCGACTACGCCCAGGCCATGTGGCTGCGCCACAGCGCCGCCCTGGCCCGGGTCATCGCCGAGGACAGCGGCCTTCCCTCCGACGACCCCGCCTGCGCCGCCCTGGCCCACTTCGCCCTCGAAGCCCCGCGCGCCGCCCGCGGGCACGGCGACCCCGAGGAGGCCGTCACCCGCGCCTTCGACCTGCTCGAAAACGGCTGGAGCGCGGTCGCCTCAGGCCGGTGAGCCGGGCGCCCTCTCCCCCACCGATCGGCCCTCTTCGGCAATCCGGGAGCCGCTCGGACGCTCACCCGTCCGGCCCGGTCCTGCTGCACGGAGCGGGCCTTCGGCTGAGGTTGAGGTGGCTGACCGCGCACCGGTGAAGCGCCCGCGCGTCCGCCCGGGCCCCCGTGGTCGCGGCAGGAAGGCACGAAGGAGATACGGCGTTCATGGCGAAGGCCTATCTGGTGGGAAGCGGTGTCGCATCGCTGTCGGCGGCGGCGTTCCTGATCCGTGAGGGCGGGCTCGCCGGGGCGGACATCGTGATCCTGGAGGAACAGGACCGCAAGGGCGGCAGCCTGGACGCGGCCGGCTCGCCCGAGACCGGATCGCCCGAGACCGGCTACACGATGCGCGGCGGCCGGATGTTCGAGATCCACTTCGACTGCACCTACGACCTGCTCGGCTCGATCCCCTCCCTGGACGACCCGTCGAAGTCGGTGACCGAGGACACCTTCGCCTTCCACGAGAACTTCGCCTGGGACGACCACGCCCGCCTCGTCGACGCGGCGGGCAAGGTCGTCGACTCACACTCGATGGGCTTCTCCGAGCGCGACCGGCTGGAACTGGTGAAGTGCGTCGGCACCCCGGAGAAGCTGCTCGACGGCAAACGCATCACCGACTGCTTCAGCGAGGGCTTCTTCCGCACCGACTTCTGGTGGATGTGGTGCACCACGTTCGCCTTCGAACCGTGGCACAGCGCCATCGAGTTCCGCCGCTACCTCAACCGCTTCGTCCACCTCTTCAAGACCTTCGACTCCATGTCGGGGATCTACCGGACCCGCTTCAACCAGTACGACTCCATCGTGCGCCCGCTGCTGAAGTGGCTCACCGGGCAGGGCGCGAGCGTCCAACTGGGCACCCGGGTCACCGACTTGAGGCTGGCCGAGGGCGACGGACTCACCGTCGAGGCCCTCACCTGGACGCGGGAGGGCCGCAGCGAGGAGACCGTGCTCGCCCCCGGCGATCTGGTGCTGGTCACCAACGGCTCGATGACCGCCGACTCGACACTCGGCTCGACCGACACCGCGCCCGTGCTCGACACGTCCGGCGCGGCCGGCGCCTGGCAGCTGTGGGAGACGCTCGCGGCGAAGCGCCCGGGCCGACTGGGCAACCCGGCGGTCTTCAACTCCTCGATCACGGACTCCACTTGGGCGTCGTTCACGGTGACGACGAAGGATCCGACCTTCTTCGAGCTGATGGAGAAGTTCAGCGGCAGCGAGGCCGGCAAGGGCGGGCTGATCACGTTCAAGGACTCCAACTGGCTGCTGACCATCGTCCTCAACCACCAGCCGCACTTCCGCGAGCAGCCCGGGGACACCTTCGTATGGTGGGGCTACGGCCTCTTCCCGGACAGGGAAGGCGACTTCGTCCGCAAGCCGATGCGCGAGTGCACCGGCCGGGAGATCCTGGACGAGGTTCTGCACCACCTGCGGTTCGAGGAAGGCCCACGGATCCTCGACCACTCGACCGTCATCCCGGCGCTGATGCCGTACATCACCAGCCAGTTCCTGGTCCGCAGCGCGGGAGACCGCCCGCAGGTGGTGCCCGAGGGCTCCACGAACCTGGCCTTCATCGGCCAGTACGCCGAGGTCCCCGACGACGTCGTCTTCACCGTCGAGTACTCGGTCCGCACCGCCTGGACCGCCGTAGCCGAACTCCTCGGCCTGGACCGGCAGCCGCCACCGGTGTACAAGGGCGGGCACGACCCGAAGGTACTGGTGGAGGCACTGCAGACCATGCACCGCCGCTGAGTTGACGACTCGTACGGTTGCGCCGGCCCCAGGACAACCGGGGTCGGCGCAACCGTGTGTGCCGTCAGGTGCGCGGTCGTCGATGTCTGCCCGGCGGCCGGCACACGGCCCTGGCCGTCCTCGGCATGACCCGAGCCGAGACCTTCACCCATGACAGCCCCGCCGCTCCCACGGCCCTCGCGGAGTCCGCCCGCGCAGAGTTCCTGCGCGCCGGGCTCCCAGAACCTCCGGCACCGGACCGACCCCGCGTGTCGCCCTTTGCGTAGGCGGTCGTGAGCACGACAGAATCGCCCTCGAGCGTGAGGACGGTGATCGCCGGCGCCCGCTCAAGGCCATCGCGGACCAGCGCAGGCGACCACGGACGACCACGACGCCTTCGACACTTCGACGTCGTAGCGGCCGCGCAGGAATCCACCACCCCAGTACCGGAAGGACGACATGACGGCCTCCTCCGAGGATCCGACGTCGGAGGCCGCCACGGCCGCCCGGACCGACCAGCCCGACACCGTGCCGCTGCCCCTGCCACGCCGGTCGGGGGGACCCTCGGCGATCGCCGCGGCCGCCGCCGCGCTGGGACCTGCTCCCACCTCCGACCCCGGATCCGTGCCTTCGCCGCCCATGTCCGCGGCGGCGGCCGAGTTCGCGGCATTCACTGAACGCGCGCCGGACACCGAGACATCAGGGAGGCGTCCCCGGCGTACAGACGCCCTCGCGGGGGACATGACCGACCGCCGCACCGACATCACGCCCGCCCCGAGCCGGTCCGTGCTTCGCCCCGCACAGCACCGCAGGCTGCTGCTCGCCGTCGCCGCTACCGCCGCCGTCCTGCTGACCGGCACCCTCTTCCTCATGGACGGCGGCGACGGCAAGGGACGTTCGGCGGCCGGCACCGGATCGGACACCGTCCGGGGCAGCGGAAAGAACGAGGACGGGACCGACTCGTCCGACTCCGCCTCGCCGTCGGGTGAATCCTCCGCACTCGAAGCCGACTCCACCCGGCAGCCGACCCCGAAGTCCGGTTCATCGGCATCAGGGAAGAACACCGCTGATGCCACGGCCACTTCGACGGGCGGCACCAAGAACGGCGGTGCGCCGTCCGGGAGTTCCTCTCCGGCCGCCGATTCCGCCGCAGCTGCCAAGGGCGTACTGATCCGGGGTCACGGCTCCAGCCGCTGTGTCGACGTGACCGGAGGCAAGCCGGTGGACCACACCCGGCTGCAGATCTGGGACTGCACGGGCGCCGCCCGGCAGAAGTGGCGGTTCGGGTCGGACGGAACGGTTCGCGCCTTGGGCAAATGCATGGACGTCGACGGCGGTTCACGGACGGACGGCGCGTGGATCAAACTCGTCACCTGCAACGGCACCGGAGCCCAGCGGTTCCGGCTCACCGCTGCGCACGATCTGGTCAACATCCAGGCCGACAAGTGCGTCGACGTCACCGACGCCGGGACCGCCAACGGCGCGGAGCTGCAACTCTGGAGCTGTACCGGCGGGGACAACCAGAAATGGAGCACGGGCTGACGGCACGCCCCCTGGGTGTGTTGTCCGGAGACCATGAGCGATGTCAGCGACCGGTCCACACGGCCTAGGCCGTGTCCGCAAAGTCCCTCCCCCAGAGGGGGTACCCCCAGCCCCGCGACGCCCGGCACGCTCCCCCACTGCCTTAAGGGCGTGGGAGGTGCCCCCACTCGCCGCACCGGGCGAAAGCCCAAGTACGTCCAGTACGAGGGCTTCCGCCCGGCACTCCCCCAGCCTCC
>Ga0307511_10002941_pt1 | contig 17652 bp, 15 predicted proteins | sample 13_EM_MG_FD_200266 | JGI IMG/M metagenome (GOLD analysis project Ga0307511, IMG submission 200266) | Populus trichocarpa ectomycorrhiza microbial communities from riparian zone in the Pacific Northwest, United States - 13_EM | ecosystem: Host-associated > Plants > Roots > Unclassified | place... | reverse complement strand
GCATAGGGCATGCGGTCAGCCTCCGCCTCGTCTCCGAGCTCGCGGTATACTACCGTTCTAATATTAGTAGAATACATGCTTTTCACAAGTGTTATATTATATTACCAGTGATATCCCCCCCCCCCCCTCCCCCCCGGTACTCCGTAAGGAGTATCAATTTGCAAATGTATGTACCCGACACAACTACTTATCCCTCCCTGTCCTGTCCTGTCCTGTGAGTTTTTGTAATTTGATATCAACTTTCGTCTAGCGTCAAGATGATGCCGCACAAATTTGGATCTCTTACATATTTGTATATCGTGCTTATTATCGTTTCGCTTGGGGGACCTGGAGTACAAGCAGTGTGAACTTTACAAAAGTGACTAAGACCTGTGACGTGCTCGGCGTGAATAGTAGTAGTTACAATACAATTCAGGGACAATGATCGAGGGACGCATTCGTCCAAACCATCAATATATTATAAATATCGGATGGGTTTTCTATTGCGGTGAACAAGACTCTATAATTATATTCAACATTAGACGTCATAATTATTAACTATTAGCTCACCGCATGGCACGGCGACACACTCCTCAGAAATGATAATCCACCCAGTCCCCCTTCCCCCCAACTTCCATAAACACCCCCGGCGCCTCACCACTACCAGCACTTCCCCCAACCCAGACCTGTGCCAACTCCTCAATCAACCTACACCAATTACTATTCCTCGTTCCCACCCAGCTTCCCGCCTCCAGCCCTACCATCAACTCCCCTAAATGCCCCAAGGTTGATTCTACTTCCCCGCCGGTATTAACTTCAGTCTTGGGCCCACCGTTATTCCTCGGCAGGTTTTTCGTGTAGAAGAACGTCCATTGTAAATTGGAGGCCGTATCGCCGGTCTTGCTTGGGCTGTCTAGGGCTGCGAATGCAAGCATCTCATCAATGACTGTTGGGTCTTCGGTGCTGAGGAAGACGGACTTGCTGGGCCCGCCTCGAGACGGATTGGTGTCTGCGATTGCGGCAGCGGCGGAGAGGTAGTTGTCAAACGGGACGAGGTCCATTTCAGAAGCTTTGTCGCCGTGGCGGACGTGGATGGAGAAGGTGTTGGCGGGCAGGGGGTACGGCATGGGCAAGTCGGTTTGTGTCTAAGGATTCAATAAAGGGATGTTAGTGGCAAATAAGCTTGATAGATATGGAAACAATTCTGTACTTACTCCGCGAACTCCAATCCTCGTAAACTTTGTCCCCTGACGATTCTCTCGAATTCGTGCCATGGCCCAAGAATTAAGTCGAACAAGATACCCAGCGCCTTGACCCCGCCACCACAATTTCCTGGCATTCGGGGACATTGTAACCCCGGTTCCCCCTGAAGCTAGCACTTCCCACTCCTGCAGCAGTTTTCCCAGAACTGGAGGGATATCGCCATATCTAGTAGCATACCCCAAAGTTGGGTGCTTCACCTTCTTATTTCCATTTGGGTCGTACGGTCTGAAGACAATCGCATTTGCCTTTCCTTTTTCGCTATCGGTAACACGGACATCGCTCCAAGAACAGCTGGTGATGGGTTCAAAAAAACAGTCCATTCCTCTCTTCTTCCCTGGGCAGTCTTCCCCATTGCCACTGAATAGCATAAATGGTGCCCCTTCTCGTTCACCACTCCCATCACGCTCGTCGTAGATGAGCACTCTCCCGCTTCGAATTGCTGCACTGAGTGCGTGGGTGGCACCGTGGACGGTAGAGCCTATGCCACTACCACGGCGATAACTGGGTAACACGAGGAAGCGTGTCTGCTCCTTGCAGGCCGCTGGCGATGGGTGCTGATGCATGTGTATGTAATGTTGAGCAATATGGGTAAGAGGGGCAAGGTGGCCGGGCGGAAGAGTGGCGAGGTACGCTTCCCAGGAGGCAGGGCCGGTGGGCGAACCGATGGAATAGAGTTGATCAAAGACTCGCTGGCGGGCATGGACCGATGATGTGAGGACGGGACTGGGAGCGTAGGAATCCGCCGAAGGAAGCGTGTAGTTGCGAAGAGCAGCGAGGACGGGTTGATCCGAGTCTGTAAGAAGAGAGGAGTAATCCTCGTCTTGAGCTGTAAAGACACCAGGAGGAAACTTGCTCTTGCCAGTCGCCTCGGGGTTGACAGTAACCGTGACAGTCTGTACAACCGTCACAGGCGCTGCAGTACACGCAGCCGCCCCCTCAGTGGCTCCTCCCAACAAGCGCTCAACCCAGCCCGGCGATGTCTTGGTTGACACACTCTGCTCTTGGTCAAGACGAGCACCTTCCGGTTCACTACCAGCTGTCCCCCAGTGCACGTACTGGAAATTGAGTAAAGTGGTAATTAGGATGATGATGACAAGGCCGGCGACCGTGTTGAGAAACCCTCGGGGAACGCCGCGAAAGTGTAACACCATTGTGAGGCAGGGTGTGCTGTAAGAACAGAGGGTCAGGCTGGGCACGGGGACCAGGTCCAGTGTTCACGAAGCTTGCTTACTTGCAGGTGTTTTTCGACAACTATCGCGTGCGGCGCGATGCCGGGAAAAAAAAAAAATCTAGGGGAAATATTGCAATTGCAGTTGCGGCGAAAGCTGAGACATGCTTAGTATTCTTGGCACACGTATATCCACTGGGCTGGTTGCAATTGGTATCCTTATCGTTGGTTTTTATTAGGGGGCCGAACTCGCATCCAGGGTACTTTACTCGTGGCAACAGTATATTTCTTTTCGTTGCCAACAATGCTATCATATTATGTTTGTATTGTAAGAAAATTAGGCAGTCCGAGATTGATTGAGGAGATTCGATATGAAACCTTGAGATAATAGGTGCATGTATTCATAAATTCCTTGGTCTTGTACCGTTCTTCCTAGTACCGTGCTTCCTAGCCATTTGACGAACGTCCTAGGTTAACGTTTGAAGCAATATACGGTATGTACAATATCGACTTACCAATATCGACTTACATGCATATAAAATAGTCCGTCTGATGTATGTTGAGGGGCGGTAAATGAAACTGCTAGTTCCGTTGTACTAAGGTCGAAAACAAGAACCGGCAAGGCCTGCATGCACCCGTCGGATAATGCATGAATGACTCTGGCCAACATTACACCAATATCTCAGTAGCTGCACTAACGTGGTTTGAGGTGGGCATCCGGATGTAGACGGATTGATTTTTGTTTGCAAGGCGATGCTGTGGATCAGCTACTGAGGAGTCTCCAAAGGGTTCAGCTTAGGGCTGACATCTACAATCACTGGTAATTCTACCTCTACGTCTTAATGTCGCTTAGTGTTATTTGTATGTAGATCTGAACCCCAATTAGCCCCTTCTGTAACTCGTGCATATACTGTACATTAAACCTATTCTGGGAGGCCTTGTTTTTGTGTTACCACAACAAATCGCCAAGATTCACTTTTGAATGTTGTACTGATCTATCACGGTTACATATTTGTTCTGGTCGAGCATACCCACTATGCCAGTCGCAGCCAATTAATATAATTACTTAATTTGGTAGATGCCAACCGAGCAAAACATTTTGCTACACTGAAAACCCCCTATAACATGGTTTTTTGACCGACCCTATTCCACCTCTCGTACCCTTAATTTTATCAGTGGGAGACGGCAAACATTGAACAAGGGGAGAATTCCGGAAAAATTGCCTCAAGCCCTTCAATTGCTGTACAACATGCTGATGACGTTAACAACTCAGCATCTTCATCTCTGATAATGAATGAAATCGAGAGGAGGATACTGTGTTTATTGCTACCGTAGAAGAAGCGTATCTTATGCAATAGCGGGGGGATTTGAAAACTGGTTTCTTATCTACCGGGGGTTCCTATCCACGGGGGCCTTACCTATGGCTCGGGCTACATAAAATCAGGTTGGGCTATCTTATGCTGAACATTGATGTGCCATCTGGAATCCAGTGAAGTTGGAACGATCATAATATCTTTTGTCTACATCTTGTGACACGATTTCTTTTTACACTAGAAAAATCCCCGCTGTTTCTTACAGGATTTGGCAAGGCGGTACTTTCTTATACGCAGATTTCTACGGTACCTTCAATTCCTCGATTCGTGACAAAATTGGAGCAGGTTCTAGACTTGTGCAACAGGTACGGTAGATGCTGTTTTACAGCATTATTGACAGGTGGAATGGCACATTGCTATAGCAGATGCCATAATTTTGCGGTTTTGATATGGCCAAACCCGATAATAAACGGCTATATGTAAAGGCTATGGCAAAACCACAGCCTGAACGCTACCAATTGTTAACCAAGTATGGCGTGCTTGTTAACCTTTACCCAATTAACGACCTCTAACCAGCTACCGACCTTATGTGCGAGGATAATATTCCAGATACTCTGACTGCTCGGTAAACTACAATCACATTAGCCAATGCTGTATCTACAACTATTCGTGTTTTCGTTTGAAAAGTTCTACCCTAATTGTTGCTGCCGATGCTTCAAGAATAATTTGAAATACTGAATTCATTGACATATGAAAGTATCAGCAGACTATGACTGTGTTAAATTCTCAGCTCTAGCTGAATTAACACAAATTGGACTGTTAGAGCAGAATCCGATCGACTTGTAAATAAATGAATCTATTGCGGTCGCTGGGGTAGGTATACTGTTAATAATTCCTTTTTTTTTTTTGGTAAATCAGTACTCTTAAACCTTTATCAATTCAAGTGCATTATACACCAAATCGAGTAATTGCTTAAATTGCCCGTGAGCGGCCTGAAACATATATATATCTGACTCTATTACGTGTTTATGAGATAAGAAGAAAATGCAAACTGAACACCTATCATGCTCTAAATAACTTTTGGGGCTCTGTGGCTCACGATTATCGTAACGTGTGCAAACGATATTTTGGGAAGGAGAATACTAATATGGAAACGTCCTTGATTCTTCTAGTACTAGTGGCGCTGTGCGACACGCAATGCGGACTAAAACAAGAATTGATTCCAGGGGTTAATGTGGCAAGCATCCAGCTGAAAACCACATGTTACGACAACAATACTATGGAAACCCTTGTCTGCAGTTCACCCACTCACATAAATATTATGCATCCACTACATTGCCTTAAGCTGTACAAACATAGACCAATATCAGCTGGGGTAAGGCAGGATTGAAACAAAATATCATCGTAGCCTCCCAGATTTCGACGGAACTTTGGCACTTTAAGCCGCATATGGAGGCCTGAGGTGATGAGACGTGGCCATGGGCCGGGGTAGTCCCGACCGGCACTGAACAGCAGTTCTATCCGTGAGCCAACGTATACAATATAAGTATGTCTCCCACATAAACCGGGGCTTTGCACTATGGTACAGTGCACTGTGGGAGGGAGTCAAACCATCCGGCAGTGAGTACCATATGAATAATTCACCATGGAGCGTGAAGTGTGGGGGTTCATAGATGTGACTGATCGTATGACTGATTGTGTGAGTGGCGATTGTTCATCATCGGGCGTGGGGTGTTTAGGTGGGTTAGGTAAAAGCTGAACATATTATATCAATATGTATATGCGATTTACACTTTACCATTCCACGCAGTTGATAGCCCTTAAGCACAATATATCTCCAATATCCCTTCTCGACCCTAGGAAGTGAAATAGCTACCACCACTGGATTCAATATACAAGGTCGCATATATAGACACAGAGGCGGGTGCTGCGCAGTGGGTGTGAATGCTTATGCGCTAGTGCTGAATCTTGGTTACATTCACTGGAGGTGAAGATTTATCATTGCAACCTTTGTGTGCTCACCGAGCGTGAGTGTTTAATCACCGCCAGTGAAAAGGCGAGTGCAATTCAAGTATCACGCACGAGCACAATATATACTCCCAACGACATCACCCCAGCCAGATGGATAGCTGGAGATTAAATCATCAGTCACCGCAATTCACTGAATTACTCCTCGATGAAGAACTCATTAGGTGTGAATCTGCAGTGAATTAGGCTCACTCAATGCGTGCGTATTATAATTTTTGATCACGGAAGTGGGGTTAGATTTTTAGTTTAGCTCGACAAGAAAGTTTATGGGTGCGAATTGTTGATCCTACTGCGGCCCGCTGCGGTCCAATTTAAAACCCCACCGGACAAAATTCGGGTTCCACAAGTTGCGGGGTTAGCGAGAGAACAGATGACTAAACAGATCTACTGAACATTGATATTGACGTTCCGTGGCTTCTCGGTGTTGATATATTACTTACTCTAACACCTCGCATCCTAATCGATCGGCATAAAATTGACAGCTTCAAGTTTAGATGTCATCCTGTAATGTCAACTTCTACCACTGTGATATCGATCTAGAATTCAAATTGTAAATCAAGGTGGGGGTACGATTCAAGTTCGCGCTATGGCAATGTCTTTGGCAGACCAGATACTGCTTCTCAAGTATTTATTTCCCATATCGAGCTCACTACTAGTATTGATCTCTACATGTATAATGTACAATTGGTATGATGCTCTCCAGGGTTTTAAGGGATAAGTAAAGCATTCAGATAGTTAGGCGCATTACTTAACGTGTACTGGTCTTTGTGATTCATTTAGCTCTAAATCCATGAGTACAAAGCTATTACAACGATATATGTATTCAGTAGGTCGATGATCCCCGTGGCGAAACTTTAATAGAGCCCATTGCTGTGTATGCATGGCCATGGCCAGACGCTCCATACATAGCGGGCCCCGACACAAGCAACGGACTATTCACTGATGAGCTCACTAACAACTGTGTTTATATCTACAGTGCCTGGGGGAAAGTTTCCGCAATTCTCAGACATGCATTAGACATGGATGCCCATGCTCGGAATATGCAATAAGGGCCCTTCATATACCTCTGAATCGCACCTATAGGTCACCCCCAATAACCCCCAAAAGATTCCGATATCATCACCTTAATGTGGAGCCCTCCTTCGCAACTTGATAGCCCTCTAAAGCTTCATTTTTGGGGGTTTATGCAACCTTATGCCTTGGACATCATTCGCGCTAGCAGGTTGACCTGTGACACAAAAAGGAAAAAAATATGAGTCGCGGTAACTTTCCCCCAGGCCCCTATATGTAATACTCAAGGCTCGGCGACGCGCAACTAGATCTATGGTTTTTATATTAATATGGATATGTGGGATTACTGAGAATGGATAGTTAGGCCTAGATACTACATACTCCGTATTTCTTAATGAAGTAGATATCAGCAGCTCATCACATGCAGAATAAACTAATAAAGTACGGATTACGACTCTAGAAATTCGCGGGCGCATTTCAAATGAAGCCGGGACCACTTCTTCTTAATCACGTCGCGAACACATTGCCTTCGATATTAGCCCGCAGAAGTTTCCCTCTCACAACGAGTTCCCACTGTCTGGGGCGCCTGTACATGTGGTGCATGCGTATGTGTCCTCCAAAAACACTTCATGACCAACTAGATTGTAGCATTGCATTGTGAGAGCAATTTTGGGAGCTCGAGGTGGTTGCAAGCTCGTGATGTTAAGAAGCGGAGCTACCCGTGTGTGGTGTGCTCTGTACAGCACCAATTGTAAAGGGCTACCTGATTACCTATACGTATCGTTTTGGGGTCTGACCTGGCAAGCTGTGTGCTAGGTATCGAATGGCGGACTTTGGGAGCTCCGATTTGCTCGCACAAGAGTCTGAAGTAATCTATGACTATACTACTATAGTCTGGACCCCTTTGGCAGCCTATTCATCTGCAAGCTGCTTGTTGGTTTGATCATGGGAGCCTTCTGAAGAAGCCCAATACGAACTGAACTGGCAGTCGCATAATATTCCAAGGTGCCTTTGCTTTTAGTTTAGCTGCGATCCTAATTCATAAATAGTCTCAAATGGTACATGTGTGGGTAACAGACATATTACTGTAGGAAGTACTCTCACGTGCAACGATTTCACGGGGGGCTACAGGAACCTAGGAAAGGACAATTGGGATATGCGGGATAGAACCAGGGTTCCTAATAAGGCCAATTGGAATATTTTCGGAAGAATAAAAGAACGGGGAATTCGCTGGATATTGGGAAGATAGAGCACTAAGACCATAGCATTAAGACTATAGCGATACTTAGATAACTCTACTGTTGAATCTCTCTCTCTCTCTCTTACAATTACTCCGCTCGTAACCTCGTAAGCTTACAATTACGTCTAGGCAGTATGTGTGGGCAAAGCAAATTCAGGGCTTGCAAGGTGATTGATTCATATGTCTAGTCTGCATATCTGAAGTGGAAACCTTACTCAAGCTGTGCCACTGGTGCTACAACCAATGATTTCAATCCCATGGATCCGAAACAACAAAACATCAATTCTTCAGAACGAAAAAAGCTATGACACAAGCGAGTGATTGAAGCCCTTGAATAACCCAACCGACTAGACATAGTGCTCATTCTGGCCCAGGCCCCCATCCTTTCCAGCTGTAATGCCACGAAGCGGAACAGCTCTGACCAATTTTGTTGGGGGCGTAAATTCGGACTCAGGCCCTCCGGGACCACGCGAACCGTTACCGGGTGGTGGCACTGGTACCAACTGCTTGTCACGCCTCGTGATACCAATTTTCATGGATGCGTAATGGCTTGCGGGCATTTTATCACCCTATAGTTATCATTAGCGATTCAGCACTCCAGAGGCTACCAAACTGGGTCACTTGCATGCATGTTATATATTACCCAATGCAAGCCCTTCTGCATCACGCTCTCGTAGTCGGAGTGAATAATTGTCTGTGCCTCAAGGTCCCTTAGAGCTGGGGAGATAATGGTAGAGGATGTAACGACCAGCCCCTCGCTATCTTGTTCTGCACAATTCCCACACCCGTCCTCCGGAGAAGCGGCGAAATTGACAATCCTACCAACTTCATGGGTTTCCTCATTGTGCGTTAGGAGGATGCTCATGCGGAATGGCTCATTTCTAAACGTCAGTAGCGGTTATTAGAATACGAAGACCTTACTATAAGCTGGGATACTCGAGGAAAGCGGGGTCCTACGCTGCAAATGCCGCAGTAACAATGTAATCCTTTAGTGGGCTAGAAGTTGAAGTGCAATGATCGTCAGTTCTAACACCGGGAATGCCATGATGTCTCGGGGGGGGATCATCCATACACTTCACCACTCCAATCATTATACATGTCGTAAAGGGCATGCTGGAGGGAAACTTTGTCGTGGATCTTATCGCAAACTTCATACGAGTAACCTAGGTTGTCTAGGCTACGGCAGTCTTTGGATTGCCACCATTGTAATTGGTTTCCGGTGGCCCCGGAAGCCACGAAGGGATAGAGGGGTTTCAAGTCCTCTGTAGGTGTCAACCAGTGCTCTGGTTTATCCGCAGGGTGACCCGCTTGCCACATTGCAATCCAGCGGTCGACATTCCTATTCACATTTGAACAGTACGTACTAGTTACTATTTGCTCATGCCCACATAGAGCTAGGAAGAATTAACTTACGCATGCCACAAAAAGAAGATAGGGTCAAAAGCGGCCCCGGCAACAAAGGACATGTTCCCTGTTGTTGGGGTAGGCTGGTTGGTGTGGCCGCTAATATCCCCACCTGTAATGTCGTGAACATCCCCGTGGATGCCATTCAGTGTTGGGACTTGAGAGGAATCAGGTGCATTTGGATTTCCAATAACGAAGAGGTGGAAGTCATCGGTATCTCCCATGAGCATTTGTAGCTCCTCCCTCCAGCGTACTGTGACGTTTCGGAATGATTTTTTTAACCTGTTGATATCGCCCGTGCCATTGGTCCAACTTGCTGTGGTCACCTCGTCACCGTTATACGAAGGTGCATATCTGACAGTCCTTCTTTGAATCGTGAACTACATGTTTTGCAGTGAGCCATGTCTGGGTGTGGGCTTTAGGTAGGGAAGGGCGTTACTTACAGGCGCGGTGACGTCCCCTGTCTTCGGATCGAGGTAGTCTACCATCCCATGTTGTTTTAGGTTGTCTGGGGGAATAAGCGGGTATCGATAAGCATAGAGTGGGTTCTCGGTGAAGATGAGTGTTGGGCCCCCAGGGTTTGTTGGTGGATCCACAGATATCTCATTCATGGCGGATCTGGGGATGCAACTGTAGTCGTCGTTGTATGAACGGCGGACGCCAGGGTCCCAGTATGGAAGCCGCCATGTCTCGGCTGCTTCGCGCCATGCTTGGCGTTCTTCATCCTTAATGGGAATCTTAGTGCTGCTGGGCTCAACAAGGCTCATCACAATTTCGTGCATAATTTGCTGTTGGTGTTTTGGTATATCAGTACCATCCCAAACAATTTTCATGATCAAGTTAAATGGGAACCTTGATATATGAAAGAGATGTTGCAAACCTCAAACAACAGCATGTGGATACGATGCCAGGTAGTAAAGGTAGCAAGTCTATGCTCACAGTAGGAGCCAGTACCGGGGCCATCTTCCCGAGGCCATGGACGTACTGGGTACCCGTGAATACCTAGATGAATCCGATCTTAGCATGCTCATATGCTCAGATTCGCCAACAGGTGCATCTCCACGAACCCGCAATTTGGAAAAATGACAGTGTTCCGTTCAGGGAGCGATCCTGCATATCCTTTAGGGCTACAAGAAAGAGGATGGCATGCTTCTGATCTTGGGCTGTCATCATTTCATCGATATCCCTTCGCGGTGGCCATTTTCTTTTATGGGTAACCGGGTCAATATAACTGCCTGTACGAATGCCATGGATAACATAGGGGTCGTTTGGGATGGGCGCTGGAACCATGTTTAGGTAACCACGAAGTGACAAAATAAGAAATTGGGGGAATATAAGTGGGGCCAGATATATCCGACAGAGGGGAGCCTGGCGGAGGAGGATGAGGAGGGAAGGTTCAACGAGATTGTGTAGAAATGCCCTGCAAATAAATAGTTCATAATTAGTGCTCCCGCTATGAGCAGCTATAGAGCCCAACCCTTCCCAAGGTGGGTACTCAATGCAGCTATGGTCTAGTGATGCAGGTAAGCAATGAAGATATGGGCAAGGGCGCATTGGGCGGCATGTTTACCTGTTGAAACAGATAAGGATTACCCCATGTGCTGACCATTTGGCTCGTTTCGTTGGCTCCATACCCAGGCGGAATATCATAAAGCTGACCGCATGCCGGAACATGCACCAACATTGATAATACTATCTACTTCGTAACAAAATCCCCTTTCTCTTCAAGAAAATATAACCTATACCAAGTTCCTAATAGTCTATATTTCTGTCATCGCACCGAGCGGGCCCAGTTCCCGATTGGGGAAAAGGTGCTAAATTCCACATTGGGTTAACGCCAATTTCCATGGTCCAAGTGGTTAGAGTGTGTCCTCGCAGCACCGATGTCAATGTAAATTGTGGAACGGACTACATATTAACACCGTCATCCAACTTGCAAGATGTGTCTTCAGCTGAAATTCCTGTCTGTTGCCAACCATGTACCGAGCTAATCATTTTACGTAGGCTATCTTGTGGTGCAAAGAATGGGATCCACATATAACCCGAGAGAAAGGTGGTGATGCGGTCTAATTGTGGATGCAACCTCGACCTGTCTACTGCCCGAGCTTTTCTCGTGCAGTGATACTCGAGTAGAGGCTTTGCAGCACTGAATCCTGCTTGCTTGGGTCACACGGTGCACGTCTGCGTTGTCCTACAACATACGTACAATACATGTGCCTTCCGAGGTCGATGTTCAGGAATCTAGGTGGAACCCCCCTGGATGTTGATTTACCTCAATAACAACCGGCTAACCCCTCTAGTAGGAAATATACGACGAAACATCAGTTGTACGAGACTTCTCCCATACGATTGCGGTATTAGTGCACATCTCCAATACACGATGAGACAGTCTCTAAATTTTCTTTTTCCACCCCCGCAGGCAGGTGTAGAATTCCAGTTGCTTCCATGCCCCGAGCCGGGCCTGGGCCCAAGTTATGGAAAGACACCAGCTTGCCCCACATGCGCATATATGCACACCCCACCCTGGGTGGACACTGTTAACTGGCGGCTAGTCGGGCACTACATCAAGGTAGTATATATGAATTCGTCTCGCCATGTTTCGGCCGAATGCGAGTATAGATTTTGGATTTAAAAAAACATGTAAGTGTGCATGTTTCAGAAAGTATCCCCTCACTCCAGGTGCACATGTACACATGTCAAATTCAAATGCCATTCTTTTCAGCAATTAATGGTGAATGGCACGTAATCAGCAAAGAGGGCACTGCTATTGGGGAATCCATTACTGGAGCCCCCCTAGTGGTAGACTGCCGCCCCATGTGTCATAAAATGCTGATTCGGGGCCCTTATCATCACCCCCACCATGGTAGGGCTGCTTGCAGTAGATTCTAAATATCCCTGCTCTTGTATAAGTAAATTCTGAACCTGAAGTCCAGATCAGACATAATCTGAATTCAGCTTATGACTCCTAATATTAATGATAAATGGGTCTTGTTTCTAGGGTCTCGTGATACCTGAGCCTGACGGGTAACAAGTACCCCGCTCTCACTATCTACGAGGGAATCGGAATCAACAACCCCGCGAGTTCTAACATAACGAGGTAATTTATATTCAAACAGCATACATCAGGTGCAACTAAGAATACAAGAAAGCGTCGATTACCAGACAGAATAGCCATAGGTTCGAGAAAAACAAATGCGAACTAACTCTTAAATCGTCTATCGAAACGTGTGCAACGATATTTTGAGAACGAGCAGAGAGGGAGACATCGTGGAGGACTTGCGTCTACTATGTGGAGAATAGTAATATGGAAACGTCCTTGATTCTGCTAGTAATAGTGGAAATAGGTGTAGTTACAGTGCCTGCGGGAAAGTTATAACGCACTCATATTTTTTTTTTTTGTCTCAGGCCAAGCTGCTAGCATGAACGATGCACAAGGCATAAGATTGCATAAACCCACCAAAATAAAGCTTTTGAGGTCTACTAAATTGTGGAGGAGGGCTTCACATTACGGGGACTATATTAAAACCTTTTGAGGGCTATTGTACCTGAGATATAGTTGTTATGCAGAGGTATACGAAGGGCCCTTATTGCATATATGGAGTTGGGCATGCATGTCTCATGCGTGTCTGAGGTGCGTTATAACTTTCCCACAGGCACTGTAAATATGATGAGCCGACAAGTATGTAAGCGAACCAATACACTAATAAGAGAGGAATACAGTAATAGTGGCGCTGTGCGACATGCAATGCGGACTAAAACAAGAATTGATTCCAGGGGTTCATGTGGTCAGGATTCAGCTGAAAACCACATACGACATCGTCAGCGGGGAAGAATTGTGAAATCAACGAGGTGGAGGCATTTCATGCTGGCATTGCGTATATATTGGTCGCTACCATCTGCAGCTGTTCGCATGCATGGTCATGATGGAGCGTCTAATCGTGCGATCTAAATGCCAGTAACTACCAAGTGACCCACATGCAGACAGATTGACTCCACACCCAACTGTTCTCTCCGCGTAGGATTTTTCTTTAGGAAAGGAGCTCTTTGACTTTTTCCAATTTATATACAGTATACTGGTGCGGGCACACGAATGCACCCGGAATTCCGTGTGCTGAGCCTCCTTTTCAAAAAAATAGAAAAGCAAATAAAAAGAGATTGAGAGATCATTTACGCACGGTCATGTTGGAGGTCTCCCTCTCATAGTCTTTCATGCCCCTCAATGTAGTAACATCTTCATAGGATATTGATTTACAGCCGCCCTCACCATCGATACATCATGTTAGGTATTAATGGTCGGCAAGAATCTTGGGGGGAAAGGTGTGCTGTACTGCGGTGGGCCTTATCCTTCGCCTACCATGCAATATCTATCACTCTACTGCTTCCCCAGACCTCTGTTTTCTGGGTAAAGTGTTCCGGAACAGGTTCGGGTACCTTTGGTCCAGTACAATACCATTAGACTATAGTCAGACATAATTTCATTCAATATTTAGCAAGAACCTTCCGCCACGTGACTCTGGCAGAATTCATGACATGTATTTTAGTCAATAGTCCTGACACAATTCTGAGAAATCCACTCCTAGATTGCTAAAGTTCAATATCCTTTCCGCAGAAGTGGCTATTTACGGTAATGACTGACGCCTGCTGCGCTACGGAACCTCCTTTCTCGGACTTGAGATACTACGGCATACTCGGAGGGTGGGATTCAGGGAGCTGAGGTTGAAGTCCATTACGGATCTTTTACTTCAAAGCTGTAGTACTCTAAGAAACAAGCTCGATATAGGTTAGAAAAACCCCAAAGCATTGGTTATCACCTTGTCCAATGCATGGCACAGACTGTAAGAATAACATTATGCAGAAAGAATCTGAGACGCTTCATTGATGCAATAAACATGTGAACAGGGCATACCTTAGGGTAACTCTACAGGGTTGGGAACACTACCAAATTTAATTCCACAACTCTCAAGACTTTAAATTTTGTACATGGAAAATACAAGAGTAGTAATGGTTCTCGGGGTTACTCTTTCTCCGTGTTGTACTATCGCGAGGGTCCAAACTATCGACTCATTGGGAGGTCCCTCTTGTTGAGGACCCTGTCATCATGAATTACTTATGTTCAGGGGTGCTGGGAATTATGGAGACGAAACCAAACCTCATATCTAGACCTATATCCGGGCAGACTCTCAGTGGGCTATAAGTAACACCCAGGTTGCAGGGCTACCAAAGCAGAATATAATGGTGAGAATATATGTGGATATCAGTATTAATGTTTCAGAAGAGAGTACGGAGGCGCAGAACAAAGGTCTTTTCCCATTCCTATTTCGGAATCTGGGGCTTGGCATAATATGCATTCTGGTTTGGCTTATGCAAAGTATTATTGCATTAACCTTGCCGTCCTCGCCCATTGCCTCTCCGCAAGTCTCCAACTATCGTCCAATCCAATACTTCAGGTATTATCCCTCCATTCAAAGGTCTCTCCAAGAGGCCACAAATCGCCACCTGAGTATGAGTTAGTCAACATGTATGTACATGTCCGGACGCATAAATGAAGGTGCGCATAACCGGTTCAGGTTGATTGCATAAAGGGGCTATTTTGCCTATGCTAGGCAGCACGATTTCTTCCAATCTCACCTGAACCGCCTAGCCGGCTTCGTGCTGCCTGGCATATGCAAAATTCCCATTTATGCAGCACACATGAACCAGTTATGCGCGCCCTCATGTATGCATCCCGGACAGTTCCTGAATGGGACTGTACATAGCCATTCAGTCTCGAACTTGAACTACCTCAGCATCAACCATACACTCTCCATATAAGGGTACCAGAGAGTCATTCCCATATAGTAGACTTTCGATATGAGATTGTCCGATATCATAAAGTCTAATATAAGAAGATCCGATATCAAAATATCTTCAGTGTAAGAATATGGGTCGACCACCCAGATATGAAGTTGTAGGTACTTCTCCCTTGGATACAAGAATACATTGGTTATAGGAATGGCCCTTTGCCCCCTGATGACATTCTTATAACTGTAGCTCATGAATTTTTATATTGGGGGAGGAGTTTACTCATAATTTCATACCTTGGGCAGTCAACCGATTATGTTCTTATATTAAAAATATTCTCATCTCGTATCTGGTGTTCTGATTTAGAGAGTATTGTATTCATTGCTAATTACAGTAATTTAGTACCCTTGTCTGTTATCCTAGTATGCCCGCGAGCCACCCGCGGGCGGCCGATGTCCGCGAACGGCCCAGAACATATGTACAGTACATACAGTGTGGGGGAAAGTTATTACGGCGCACTCCTTTTTTATGCAGCAATTTCTTACCACAGCTTTATGTATGTCTCACGCTCAGATTATGCAGGGGCCACGCACTGTATCACAATAAGTCGAGCGCTAACCAGATTGAGCACAATAATGGAGACATCGCCAGGCTATATCTATATGTACAAGATCAAAAGCTCATCATATTTTTTGCTAATCCCGTCTTCATAGAAGATAACTCTCCTATCCACAATTCTTATTGTACTCTAATTTGTTGCAAGAGGCAGGATGGGAGGTGGCAGATCATCCAGCCTGCTCTCCTGGTCTTAATCCTATAGAGCATGTTTGGCACTATCTCAAAAAGATTTGGCATCGAAAATTCCCTAACCTTGCTTCTTTTCCCTGTAGTCTGGCGTCCTGGTGGACCAGTAGCTATTAAAATGAGAATACGGCAGAAGCATGGAAAGAGATTCCTGGTAGATTGCTAGACTCTCTTACCAGATAAATGCCTCGACGAGTTGCTGCAATTAGTAAAGCTAAGGGGTGGGTGGTACATCAATAATTCATGATTGTACATAGATATATGTATGTAAATATCCCCATCGTAGTACTCAATCTGGTTAGCGCTCCACTCATTGTGATACATACATATCATTGATGTTTCGATCGTTGCATAAAAAGGTGTGCGTCATAACTTTCCCCGACGCACTGTACGTTGCGATCACACCCAGCACTATTGTATACGTATTGGCCAGCCACCAGCTTATGGCCATCCCTGTAACCCCCCCGGCAGCAGCACCTCCAGCCACATCTCGTGATATATTATGACTCTGGTGATTCCGGCTATATTCACAACTTGCTAGGTAAAGGTCTCCTAGTGGTTATGGGCCCACTCGTGCAATTTTCGACATATAGAGGGAGTAGAGGGAGTAGAGGGAGTAGAGGGGGGGTATTGGGACTCCCAGAGCTATCAGAGACCTTTCAGTGGTGGCTGAAGTTAGGTTATTGCAGCGGATTAAGGGGGGGTCTAGAATAGCATAAATCAAGGAAATTTACTTAATTCTCAAAAGGACTCATTTTGCAGCGGTGACGACTTGTTTTGATAGCAGACGGTTTTCCTGTATTGTAGGCTGTTGTTCTAGAAGCTATTTTATTATGGATACCGATGCTAGGTAAAGGCCTTCTCGTGGTCATGGGTTCACCCGCGTGATATTCACCTTATAGGGGGCTGAGGGGGGGCGGGTGTGACGGGGTTCATGTTGGGGGAGGCAAGTATGAGGATATTAAGTTATGGCGGGGTGACGGTAACCATGTTGTAGAGCTTCCATAGTTGTGGATATCACCATAGTCATAATATATCACGAGATGTGGCTGGAGGTGCCGCTGCCGGGGATGGCCATAAGCCGGCCGCTGGCCAATAGTACGTCGCAGATGGTACTTATCAACAGCTCGTACGTATGTACATACAGTGCCTGGGGAAAAGTTTCCGCGCACCCCTTTTTTTATGCAGCGATCGGCACCCAGTGAACGATCGTCACCCAGTAAAACATGAATGTATCCCAATAAGCTGAGCGCTAACCAGATTGAGCATACATCGCTAGACTATTATATACAAGATACATAGAATGCTCATCAAGACTTAGTGTACCATCCCTCGGCTTTGATGACTGCAGCAACCCGTCGAGGCATAGACCTGTAAAGAGAGTCCAGCAGACTTGTAGGAATCTCCTTCCATGCCCCTGCCAAACATTCAGCTATTCTCTTTTTAACAGCCGCTGGTCCACCAGGAAGAGAAGCAAGATTAGGAAACTTTTGATGCAAAATCCTCTTGAGGTAGCGCCAGACATGCTCAATGAGGTTAAGGTCTGGAGAGCAAGCTGGATGATCCGCTACCTCCCACCCTGCCTCTTGTAACCAAATTAGAGCACGATAAGAATTATGGATAGGAGAGTTATCTTGCATGAAGACAGGATTGGAAATTCC
>Ga0307511_10002940_pt1 | contig 17654 bp, 26 predicted proteins | sample 13_EM_MG_FD_200266 | JGI IMG/M metagenome (GOLD analysis project Ga0307511, IMG submission 200266) | Populus trichocarpa ectomycorrhiza microbial communities from riparian zone in the Pacific Northwest, United States - 13_EM | ecosystem: Host-associated > Plants > Roots > Unclassified | place... | reverse complement strand
CTGCTGTACTTTCGTATGTTTCTTCTAGTGGTGAGAAGAACGAGGGTGAGCCGTGGGATGGTGATGCGTATTTGTACGCTGCGATTATTCCTGGGATGTATGGTGCCGCGATGTCTCATGCTTTCTGGTATAAGAAGATGAATGGGGATTGTAGTTGCCAGGAATGCAAGAGGTGGTGTCGCTATTGGTGGGGTAAGGTAATGGAATGAGGGTGGAATTGTTTAATGGTGTATACCACTGCCTGTTAGAGCTCTGCCTTGTCTTGCACAAGGTCTTCTGTTGACTGCAGGTTGAGAATATCTCTGTTTCGGTGTTGGATTGTTGTTGCTAGCTTTTGTTGAATGTAATTTGTTGAATGTGTTGACGTCTGGTTGAGGTGATACCTGAAAAGGTATTATAAAGATACCAACGGGTGATCTGTCCGTGGTAGTAGGTTTTAACATTTAGATTATTTTGTGAGGTAAAAAAAATGTAATAGGCGATACCAATAGTAGCACCGCGGGGCGTTTGACAGAGTCTATACTATCACCAGCGTGATAGTGTATGTCTGTTATTGGTTCCGCTAAGTCGAGGACTCAGAGGATATTTGAGAGCATACAGATTTCCCAAGCGGGAAGAGAATTAATAGGTGTAATCTCTCTATATTGCAGCTATCTAAGGGTTGTCTGAACTCTGTCTGAAGTGATCTGATCTGAGAATCCTCCTTCAGGAGGGCAGAACCGCTCAGTACTTATACTGACCGCCAAGCCTTCTGAAGTCTGAAAAACCTGCCTTCTGGCCATTCCAGAAAGTACTCCTCCATGACCATAATTGCAGGTGTGGGAGGTCAGGCCTCCAGTATTCAGAAATACAGGTGTGGATGTATAATGCATCATGATAAAGGAAAAGTACATAAGGACCGGATACGCTCCAGGAAATAGTTTGTAAGGTACTATGCCCAAGCTATCTGGTATACATGATAGGTGCTAGGAAATGCGTACTAAGACAATTATAAGAAACGATGTTCCATTACAGGCGCAAGGAAATCCCGAGCGAGATGTATGCATAGAGGATATAAACCAATACAGGGAATATTATGAAGACACAGGAGACTATAACAACAGCATCAGGAAAGAGGATAGAATAGTAGGGGGAGGTTAGTGGTTGGAAGGAGGAAGAAAATATGAAGATGTCACACTAGTCAAATTATCCATGGTATGAGATGGGGAAGTATGTGGAGTAAGAGGGTTATGGGAGGATATCACAATCGAAACTAATCTACTTATCATATCACACTCATAAGTAGCATTTGTAACAGGGAAGTAGGCATATCATATAGGTAGAGCAAGGACTCATGATCTCATGATAGTAATAAAAGGGATAAGAGAATGGCAATCCATGCTAGTTTCTAACTTAGTATCACTTGGATAGACCAAGTCGAACAATGACCTATATAGCAAAGAACAAGTGGATTCCTTAGGAAAAGAAGTAACCAATATTTTCTTAGATACTCCCCAAATTATTAATAGAGGTTTGAAGCAGACATGGAGGAAAATAAGAGAGGAAGAGAGAAGAGTAAAGGAAGCTATATGAGGTAGAGTAGGGAAGTAGAACAGGAAGACAAGAGTCGCATGTGTTCAATGTCGCACTGGAAAAGGCAACTTTTCTATTTGGCATTCCAACTATGAAAAAGGAGAAAACTTGAAATTTTGGTAATATAGAAACTATATAGAAACAAGCAAGCATGTAGCCTTGGTCTGTATATACAGAGAGGGTATATGACAGAGATAGGGAATATGGGAAGATATAGATGATAGATTGAGGCAGACTAAGAAAGAAAAGGACAAAGATGATTTCTTCACTCTAGATCTTTGAAGTGGGTTTCTCTAATATTAATCTTTGCTCATTTTCTTTTAGGAAGTTATTTCATGAGTGGTTAGTTTGTTTGGAGAGAGCTAGCAGTAGCATAGTAGTAAAGGTCTACATTTATTTATGGATGTATAACACAAGGGGAGAGGAATCAACAAATACAAAAGCTTAAAATTTCAACCTCCTGTAATATGGCACTACTAACTCTATTTGTATTAGCTGTTCTAGCTATTTGTACATACACAATTATAGTACTATTTAATAAGGAGGTTTGATCTATCTCTAGAATTATTAATTAAACTAGGTACTAATTAACTATTGTGTTAAGCAAAAGCATCTAGTTATATTTGGTATTGGCTAACATTCCTCACTTGAGATTTTTTTTTTTTTTGTAGCCTATTTCGCCTTAATCAGCTTTATGATTGGCAGCAGTCTTGGAACCTTTGATGGAATTTTCTTCAGGAGTGGTCGACGCACATGTGTACACCTACGCGGACTGTCTAACTACATGAGGCTGGGCCAACTGCCCCCTATGCATCCTATACATAATAATTACTATGCTAATCCTTATGCCTATAGGTGTGGTGTAGTGGCTACATGAACTAATCTATCAACTTATGCACAAAGTGATTCCAAAAAAAGATAAGTTATATGATAACTACAATTTAAGACTTACTTGATGCTGGATACATGTATCCCTGTATTTGCCTTATTACTCCACCTCCCTAAATTTCCTTCTTAATAGCACTATTTGGGAGGAGCGGGATTCGAACTCACCTCATGTTGAGAGACTGTCCATTCCCACTCAGGTCATACAGCTGCTTATTACCACCTATGCCAGCAGTCCCCCCCCTTGCATTTGTTGCAAACCACCAATTTATTTATTTACTTCAATATTCCAATTCAACTTTATATAGTATATTCTTATAAATATTAAGGCATGAATTACATAATTTATATTTTTCTTAACTCCCACAAGTGTAGAAGCAATTGCAGGAACATATTAATAAATTTGGAAAAATCAATTTGACTTTAACTACATACTCTTCTATGGATGAATTAATTTTAGATATGACAGCAAATTTTAATAAAGCAGATACCTTGAAGTTGAAGTCTGAATTGTTAGGATTTAAATATTTAAGTTAATCTTATTCTTCTGATGGAGTAGCCAGAGTTACTTGTTATGTTTTAAGTCACTTTTATTTAACTTGTTATATTTGTACAATCACTTTAGATAATGCTTCTGTTAATAACAAGATATGTACTATTTTAGAGGATTATCTTATAAGCTTTCCTTAACCAAATGGGTAAATGAACTACAAACTCCTTTTCATTTATCCTTCATTATCCCCCGACTCTTATCTAACGTCTACTCATTAAATTGATTCTGGTGCAATGAACCCAACTCTTTAATTGTTACTAACTTCTAACACAATCTAATGCAGAGCATCTTAACTATAACATCTGATCTTGTTTTCTGGCTATGTTAATAATTAATGAATCCTGCTCTACCAACTATTTCCGCTCCCAGAGCTAATCATAGAAGGAATCCCATATTTATAGATATCGTCTATTAATTGCCAACCAGGTTTACCCTAGGTCCAATAGTATTAGTTGCGACATATCCTCTATCTGCAAAGGATTTTTGGCACCCTGATGCCTGACTGTGGCACCCTGATGCCATGTCTTTTTCCCGTGCCTCCAGTGTCTCTAGTAGCACTCTGTACATCCCCTTCTGGCTCAATGCCCCTCCTGCCTCCGGAACACGCCCTTCCGGCTCATTACCAGTTATGCCTCCCATATGTTCCCTTCTAGATCATTGCCCCTCGTGCCTTCTGTACGTCCCCTTCTAGCTCACTGCCTATTGTGCCTCCTGTAAGCCTCTTCCCTGCCCATTGCCACTTGTGCCTCCCATATGTCCCCCTCGCGCTCATTGCCCCTTCTGCCTCCTGTCGGTCCTTTCCCTGCTCCTTCCCACTGGTGCCTCCTGAATCCCTTTCAAGTTCTCCTGCCCCTGGGCGTCACTTCTCCTGCTTGGTACATTGCTGGTCCCCTACAACTTTCCCTTACGGTACCCCCTACCCCCACTCGCTTGACCCTACGACACTCCTCCTTATCCTCCCATTCCATGTTCCAATTCCCACACACGTTCATCACTGGATCTCCACGTTCTAAGCCCACTATTGTAATGATATATATATTTATTTCACTACCATACATTTAAGACTCTCCTCACCCTGCATTGTTCACCCACAGTCCGATTCCTCTATCGCATAGCTCATTCCATGAATTCAGATTTATCCGATTGTTTACCAGCCACAAGCTGTATTGTTTCAATCCTATCAGATGTTACATCTCTTCTATGTCACCTAACGGCACAATCCGTAACTTCCGCCCTGCATTCCCGCGCCCCATACGTACCATTCCTTCCTCCCTACCTGGTTTGCTTGAGCTCTGCAAAGAAAGTATTGACACTAGAGCTACCTCAGGAATCATGTCAATACGATCCCGCACGCTAAAGAGCCCTTCCAGTTTGCCCACAATATTCCCATCCAGTTCCTCATTAGCCGCCTTTGTACGGCCTCTGTGTTGCACCCATACCCAATCAGCCCTTGACTTACCCAATCTCCGGAATGGCTGCCCCACTGCCTACCAGACGTTCTGGGTCTATGTACCCTCGCCTTGAAATTGTGCCACCGGTACTGTGATCTTCGTTAAATAGTAAGTCGGGAAACATGCGACCTCTGCTAGACTCACACCCCCTACTGCGAGCCCCATGAGGCATTCATAGAACTGCTGTGTATGCTCAGGAACCATTAGCTTGGCCGCCGGCCTTCCCATTGGCGTTCCATGCGGACCATTCGAACCTTGTTTACCCCCGAATCTCACATATTTAGAGTTGTTTGGTAGCATTGAGCTCTCGTCTGGCTCCTCGGCATCCTGCGTCCGCTTGCTGCTGTCCTTTGTTGGACTGCAGTAAGGATTTCATGATCCACTTGATACTTACGACTCGAAACCTTAATGTTCAATTCCCTTATCCTCAACCCATGTTCTCTAGTGATGATATCGAGGATTTGTTCAGTTGCATTCACGTGCTTAGATCTTCTATACGCATCCTTTAAACTCTTGTGCAGTGCCTCTGTTACCTGTGTCGAGTTCTGCGGAAGGCACCCGAAGTCTCTTACCTGCATGTTATAGTGTGACAGCAAATGTATCTTAGGGAAGTTCAAATTGGCTTGTGAGAGCACTTCCAATACCACTTGTTGTCTCTCTTGCCATTCTTCTGTAGCCATATTTTTCTGTTTTGTGGTAGTAAGTTGGATATATTCCTCCAGTTTACCCTGACATGCTTCACGTTGTGCAACTGCCAGCTCTCTCTAAGCCGCTTTTGCACTCTAATGGTCCTTTTTCGTCCTTCGAAACTCACTGAAGACATGGAGGTTATCGTGGAATTTTTCGAAGATATTGATCTATGTAGCTTATAGTCTCCGTTGGGTGACTCCCGTACTGTGCCATAAGACAGAAGTCGATGATATATAGTACACAACGGATCGCTTTCTCACTATCTCCTTTTGCCGCTGCTGAGACACTGGCGGTGTCTGTCATCCGATTATATAGAGCCGTCGTAAAGCAAGGCAATATTACTCGATTAATCCCTCGCAATTCAGTTCCACTTCACAACGTTATCTGACGATCCCGATTTTGAGGTGGTCGATATCCTGGGTATAGTGGGAACTTTTTCCACATCTTATCAAACACCTACAAACGGTGGTATTTGCTAAGAAATTACTCTATTCATCTTATCAGATGCTTTAGTATCCCAAGGAAAATAGTGTAAAGTATGTCCCCATGGACTATCAATGGGGGCTGGACTTCTAGGACTCGCAACTGTACTCACAGGGCTTTGACGACGGGCATGATGCCTGGATCAGCCAACCTGCTCACATCTTAGCCATACTCTGAATATATTCTTTTACAGTCTTACATACCTTTCCATATCCCCTTCCAGAAAAAGACTCTCATAAGCTGTATGATCGTCCATCGCAAGTGGGTTTTTTGAGGGTATTCCCAGCTGTTGGGGACCTGCAATGTAAACAGGGCACCGATTGGTCTTAATACTATGCATATTGACATTTCCTATATTGTCGGCCAGCCAGGTGGAAAGAACTGGGATGCACTTCCCAACCTTATTATTCCCACATAGGATGTCTAACCCTCCTGCATGCCAACTTTATTAAAAGATACGTTTACACCTCCATAGGATTGTATACGTACCTTGAATAGCTTTGTTAATGGCAACAGGACATGCGCAATAATCTTGTGCTGTATGCTGAGAGGATCATACTCCTGATCCTTAGCTGAGAAGCCAGCAACCTTATTGTTCCGTTTGGGGCCGACTGGGAGAAACCCGACTAAGAGCCACGCTTGTGATAATGGCTTATTCGGAAACTCCGAGCGGATATTGGCAATGCTCATAAACAAGGGCCATAATTTCTTATCCCCGTAGAGATTCGTGGGGAAAGTTTGATCAGACATGAGAAGCACAGGTACAAGCATTGAGCCGACTGGCAGCGTCTTCTACTGTCTTCTTAGCACATGGTCTTATACTAGGAGGAAAGGCTTCGTACTTGCGTCCTCCACCACCAATCAACAGTATGCATATCTATAAATAATCGGTTATGTTCCTCATCGAATTCCTGTTTAAGTGCAAAAACCAGATGTTTGGCATAGGCTCGTGGCTGCAGTAGATCCTGAATCGTACCTTCGAGACCCCTGTAATAGAATATACAGCCTCGTTGTAGGTGGAAGTCGACTGTGCCTTTGATCCAACTAGGCTGATCTATCATTGTACCTATTTTATTTCTCCACGTATACCTTGACTGAAAATGGACCCCATTGGCGTCTGGTAACAGACTTACATTAAAAAACAGTTCTATATCTGATAAGGAGGTTTTCCTTTCATGGAAGTACTTAACAAGCTTGTATGCACATGCACTCTGGAAGGGGAATATCCAGTTGAATTGAAGCCGTTGCAGATCATCCAAAGCTCTTGTCACTATTATCTTTCCCACCTCATACTCGGCTGGGAGACATTCTGTAACTGGCCCACCACCCTCAGTGTTCGGAATTGCTTGCTCACCACAAGTATCTCGATCTAAGGGTGGATCCCAAAAGTCAGAATTTTATCTGGCTTCAGTTCTTTGTTTCAATGTTTTGAAGTCTCTGACCACCCTCTGGTTCTACATTCAGAGAAATCTTAGCATGCTAGACTCCTTGCTCACCGCGAGTATCGGGTTCTAATGGTGGATTTCAAAAGTCAGCATTTTGTCTCTCTCTAGTTCTTTGTTTAATGTTTTGAAGTCTCTTAGTACCCTCTGGTTCCACATCCGGAGAAACATTAGCGTGCTGGACTGCTTGCTCACCAAGAGCCTTGGGATCTAATGGTAGATCCCAAAAGTCAGAACTTTGTCGTTCTTCAGTTGTTTCTTTGATGTTTTGAAGTCACTTACCGCCCTCTGGTGCCACATCCAGTCTGCTAAACTTCGATCCCATCTTAGAATGACTGAGGAAGCCAGACAACGGAGCCCTGGTCTCAGCAGAGCCCTTCAGAGGTTTTGACGGTATGTCCTCTACCACAACGGAAACAGAACGTCACCGCTTCTGCCAGTTAGGCGTTCTCACAGGTACCGTGGAGTTTGGATACGGATGTGGTGTCTCCTCGTAGTCCCCAACAGGTTGGTCGAGTGCTGCCAATGATACTGTAGCAGACTCTAGGTTATTTTTTTGCAAGTCTCTAGTATAGTTTCCAGCTATACGGAATTCAAAGTGACAAAACCCACAAAACATTCTGAATGTCACCTTAACGTGATGAAGATGCGTTTCAAGGCGACTAACTGTTCGGTGACTATCTCAAATTGTACAGGCTCTAGTGTATCCCTCGTATCCTCGTTGGCAACGTTCCAAATGGGTGACAAATTCGGATAGCATATACCACTGACACTTGGAAGAGTTGCCAGTCTTGTTGGCACCGGGTTCTCATCGCATGGTCTTGTTGGCACGACCACTGTATTCTGGTTGGACCACTCCCGTGGGGCTCGTCGCCTAACAGGGGTCTCCCCTAGTCTGCTCTAGTCTAGTTGGTACGACCGCTATGGTAGAGGTAGTCTGGTTTTGTGGAGGAGTCTTTTCCAGCGGTCCTCCAACCAGGAACGGCTAGTCACAGACCTTAAGGGTCTAGCCACCTGATGGTTAGTCTGGTTGTACATTGGCTGCCAAGTTAACTCGGTCACGTTACTATTATGGTGGACTGGGCTAGGTAAGGAGTCAACTTGGCTAAACAAGCTGCACGGAGCTAGATAGTCAGTTGTCTGCTTAGCACACATAGTCTGCATGCACACATCTTCTTAGTCTTGCTGCCCTAGTCTCACAAGCCGCTCGTAGTGGTCGCACAGTGCACAGGTGCACTTGGTTGCATAACCCACCCAGATGCTAGGCTCATACAATCCCTCCTTTAGTTAATCTAGCTGGCACGACGGCTTGGTAGTATAAGTCAAGTTGCGAAACTAGGTTCGCCTCAGGCTGTGCGAACTCCCCTAAGCTCCTCCTGTAACATTCTAAGCTTCTCGCAGTATAGTCTGGTTCTCGCAATTGGACTACCGGAGTCCAGACAAAGAGAGGTATTGCCCAATACAGTATATAGTGCAGCCATGCAAAACAGAATCCAGTAGCTTAGAGATATGTTGTACATGCATGCTGAACACTGGTTCCCTAAATCCTCAATAACTAGTTATTTCAGCGAACACTTACCTAATGTGGCACTGCAAACATCCGAATCCCCATAACTGGGAATTGTATTGGTCCGAACCCGGATGACCGCTTGTCTTTAAATGCATGATAGTGAAATTTTCTTCAATTCAGATCAAGCAAAGAACCTCACACAACACCTTGAAAAGGTCTCTACATATACCGTGTAATAATGCCAACTGGTTTCTTTCTTTTTTTCTCCCAAACCTCACTACTCCATGCAACTGGACGGCCATAACGTATCTGCCTTAATACGAGGGCCCCGAAAGGACTCAGAAGACTCCGTGCCGTACTACATATCCATACAAGAAAAAAAATTGTTACACTAGAACCCCATCAACCCACGCAGCCAAACTGGGTTGAGCCCCCTGCCTATTTGTCTAGGTAAGAGTGCGCCTAAAAGAGTCAGAAGGGGACTTGCGGGGTACTAATGTATACTGTATGTGGAATTAGTGGTGCTCAGAATTGCCAGGTATAGATAAGACTTCATTTACATATGTCCAAAAAATATTAATGCATGGCTAGGAACCCACTTATGGCATACAAGAAAAGGCAGCTGGTGGAAACTAGTCCCGTTAGTGACGGAGGTGATGTGGCAGGCGACTGCCGTGTCGATGATGACTACGGTAGTAAGAAATATGTTGAGATATAGGATTTTTACGACGGATGCATCCCTAGGACCCTTTTCAGATCTGGCGTACGACTATGCAACGGGCAATGGCCGAGTTTAGTGTATATGGACCTGAGGAGACAGGTAGGGACTGATTTGCTCCGTTTTGTGAATGGGGTGCAGCGCATCCAGCTATGGCCCCCCGGGGGCAGATCAATTACCACGAGGAATAATGTCGGTGTGCACTGAATCAGCTGATGCAGGACGTGACAAAGAAAGTCCGAAAATTGAAGCAGGCGATGGGGAAGGCCATTGCTGACGCATGAGCCGCATTTTCCGAAGATAATCCCAATATCGCAATTGAGCCACTGGATCGGCTACCAGATATAGTGGCTTCCACAGCGGAGCCTGCGTACATGCCAGCTAACTAGGGGTCTACTAAAGCGAGAACTGAGTCTGCGGCAGAGAGGCAGAGGGCTGCTTCGCAAGCAGCAAGGCCAGATGCCCCTTATGTCCGAGAACGAGCCCCAGCAAGACCCCTCGTAGGACCAGTAGATATTCCGCCACCAGTGCCAGGCAGGCGTGGTTGCAAACACCCACTCACTCCCAAGGAGCCTCCTCCGGCTCCCCCTGTGTCTCCCTCTCTGCCACCCACTCCCGCACCACGTCTCGATCCCAAAATGTCTTCTGCCTCGGCTCCCAAACAGTCTCCTACTCCCGCACTGCATCTCACTCTCATGAAGCGTCCCGCACCGGCTCCCACGCAGGCTCCCACTTCCGCCCCAAGTTTCACTCCTAAAAAGCGTCTCGCTCTAGCTCCCATTCACTCTCCCACTCCCCCACCACGCCTCGGTCCCAAAAAACGTCACGCTCCAGCTCCCACACAGTCTCCTACTCGCCTACCACGTATCCACAAGAAGCGTCCCGCTCCCGCTCCCACATATTCTCTCACCCCCGCAGCACGTCCCACTCCCACGAAGCCCCTTGTTGAAAAACAGCCTCCATATGTACAAAAATACCACCACAGGGAGCCCCGCCAGATGCAAGGAGACCCCCAGCTGGGTCAAGGGTCCCAATGCCTGGTGCCCCCTTAGCATTGTCCGTGTGCAGACAGCCAAATTCTGCCGGTTGGGCACTAACCGAGGGAGGTTCTCCTTTGATGGTGCGAGTGAATATAATAATGCCATAGCAGCATGGATGGGACCCGCTGTACGGGGTGTGTGTGTTCACCTCCGCCACCATTTCTGCAACGCAGGTATTGGGTTTGCATAGCATGGTGGCAGTGGAGGCAGCAGCCACACCGCACATCGCTGCAGGCCAGGTTGTGACGTTCCTGTACGTCATGGACGCGGCTGGGAGGTTCTTGCACCTGGCAATGGAGTATGTGCTTAGGATGATAATTATTGCACACTAGGGTCCCCAGTAGCTCGACTTCCAATTGAAGCTTGCTCCAATGTTCCCATTACATATCCTTGGTGCTACAGGGCTAGCAGCGTCCCCGACTGAGATAGCTTCCTCGAAGAGTGCAGTCCCAAAACTTTCCAAGCCAAAGTGCTAATCAACTACCAAGGGTACAATTATGGACAAGGATGGAAAGGCTGCTGAAGGTACAATGGTAGGCAAGGTTGCAAAAGTAGCCACTGTGAAGGGTGCAATGCCGGCACTAGCGATGGAGACAACACTAGCCAAGGAGGTAAGAGCTCCCAAGCAGCCAAAGGGAGTCAAGCGTCCAGAGCCAGGAAAAGTGGTCAAGGGTACACCAACTATCACGACATCTTCACCTGTCAAGGGTCCGACGGAACATAACCTAGCTAGCACGAAACGAGATGGGAAGGCAAGCAAACAGGGACAAACTAGCAAGGGAATACCAATCGCCTCCACGCTCAAGGAGAAACCAGTTGCCAAGCCTGCCGCGGCTGCCAGCTGTGTTCCAGCAACCGGGGGTGAACAAAGTGCATAACCTGCACCAAGGCTAGCAAGTGGAACGGAGGAGGTAGGCCGTCCTAGCAGCCAACGGCTGCCACGATGAGGATCTGGGGAAAATTCCGGTAGGCTACAGCAGGTATTCCCGCAAAGTTGGTTCAGAGGCGGCTCGTGTTTTCCGAAAAGCGCAGGGGAGGCGATTGCAAGGAGAAGATGAAGCTGTGTTTAGGCTGGTAAGTGAATATATAACCTAATTGAAGAATCGCACTAACTGCCTGTGCAAGCTATAGTCGGTCGGGGTCACACACTGACAATTGAGGATAGTGTCGATAAGGGTGAGGATTTGGGTACGAGTGATGAGCGTGGCCATGGGGATAATGGTCAAAGCCAAAATGAGGGAGCCGGAGGCAATATGGGGGAGGATAATGGGAATGAGCGAGAAGGTGATGTGTAGTGCCTAGTGGGGGAGGAAGGGTATGAGCTAAGGGATTCGGGGGAGGAATCGAAGGAGCCAGCGGAGGTGTATGCTGAGGTGCATGCACTGGAACCAGCAGATGAGCCAGCACATGCTGAGGACGATGTAGCGTACTACGATAGGGATGGTAGCGACAGCAGCGGGGATGAAGGGAATTGAGGCAGGACTTGCAGGAGTGTTGGGTGGATTACATTTGTAATGTTAGATGTTGATTGGGGATCTCGAGAATTTTGTGGGTGGTTAGTGTGGAATCTTTTTGGTGGGGTTAGCGTTAAGGGATGTCTGGAGTCTCGGATAGTGTGGTAGGGCATTCAAGGGTCGTTGGGTCTCTTGTCTAGGACTGGTTGGATCAGAGGTGGGGGCAAATGAATAGCCTAGATGCGGTAATGAGACTGGAATTGTTCGGCCTCAAACAGCTAGACTACATACAGGCAGCACAAGGCCAAACCGTGCACAATGATAGGTGGTTATACAAAAGTAGTCTCAACCCATACCAAGTGTCTTCATACTTCACAAAGAAGTTAGGGAATAACAGATTCTAACGGGGGCTTTAATCATACCCACGGAATCCTCGCGCACACTACGGGAGTGTTTGAATCCTCCACTGCAGGGAATCTTTGCTGCCCCAGGACCTCCTCCACCCCAGGTGTTTGTCCATCTCAGGATCTTCTCTAAATCAAGTTTTTCAGCATCTGCTAGATGCCTCGCAAGAGTAAGGGTAAAGAAATCACGACTCCCAAGCGTCGGGCTTCAACCCACGACCTAAGGAAGTTCTCGACAATGGTTGAGAATGCCAATAGGTCCTCCAAGTTCAGTGCAGTTTTCAAATTTTCTTCTGGTTCATCCGCCAAAGACACGCCTGCCTAGGAAGTTACGGAAGGAATAACAAGTGACACACAGGGTACGGAAGCAGGTGAATCGAGTGTCGCATTGGATAATAGTCCTTCAGCAGCAACCATAGGACATCAGCAAAAAAAAAACTGCCTTTGGACCCTAGAGTGCGTCTGGTGCATCATGTGCGTCAGGTCAATCCGACTGCGTCCTGTGGTGTCCCGCATGCTTCACATGTTCCATACATCGTCCAGTTCGTCTCCAACCATGGCGTGCGTCAGGTGCATCAAGTCCTAGAAAAAATATTCTGTGCCATTGTGTAGCTTACAAAGTTCAATAGGCATGACTGCATTTGGGTAAATCACATATATCCCTTAGCACCACAGGATATTCTCATAATGCGGAGATTCTGTTTTGCATGCAATGCTTTTATAAATAACTATATCCATAATTCTGGGCTCCCACAATAACCGTAAAATAGCAAAATCTTGTGCTACCCAAACTGCATCCCCAACACTCCAACACCCAGCCATGGCTACCGCATCCCATAGTTCCCAGTTCTGGCGGCAATGCCTGCCTCGAAAATGATTAGCGAAGCCCACAACAGTGATGGGCTGGCTATACTTACGTGGGGTGGTCGCTAGCGCAGGCTGGGTCGGTGACACTGGCCTAGTCGCTCACACTGGCCTGGTCGCTGCCGCTGAGTAGGTCGCTGCCGCTGGGTATGGGGCTGCCACTGGTGAAGTGTCTGGGACTCCGTAGAATAATTTATATTTGTTATGCGTCCTGATGCCGGGTGGGCACTTACCTGGACCTGCTTCCTACTACCAACTGCCATTGCTTGCCACAGGTGAAGTGGGAGATCGCTGCTGCTGGTGAAGTATCTGGGACTCTGTAGAATAATTAATATTTGTTATGCATCCTGATGCCAGGTGGGCACTTACCTAGACCTGCTTCCTGCTACCAACCGCCATTGCTTGCCACAGGTAAAGTGGGAGATCCCTGCTGCTGGTGAAGTTCCAACGACTTTGCTGAACAATTAATACTTGGAATACCTGCTGATGCCAGGTAGACACTCACCTTAGTCTGCTACTACTAACCGCCTATAGATTACATGCTACCTACCTGTAGGCAAGTCGATGCCTCTGGTGCAGTCGCTGCCTGAGGTAGAGTCGCTGGCATTAATTGGAGGTGTAGTTGCTGGTGCAAGCCCTCCGGCTTAAGAGAAAGATTGCTTGTCTGGAGTTGTGGGTGACTAGCTGTAAGGAACTGGTTTTCTGGTATATGTTTTCTCTACACGTGTTCTCTTTCTGGCAGTTTTGGTGGATTTTTTTGGGTTATATTAAGACGCGTTTTTGGCCTGTTTTGGCAGATAATCTGTTAGGACATGTTTGGATTAGGAAGGATTATATTGGGATTATGCTTGTTGTTTTCTGGTCATATTTCATTATTATTACCTGTCATATTCCTATATCATTCTGGATTAGTTTCATGTTTGTCAGCTTGCTGACCACTATCTCCTGTTATGCCTGCCTAATGGGGTAGTAACTTAATCTGTTTTCTTGTTAGTTGTTTATCTCGTTGGCAGCCTTGTTTCTGTTAACTTGTTAGGCATCATCAATATACTGGACATGTCTATAATGAGCCATCATGTATTCATTATGAGCTGGTATCATAATGAGTCTTTACTGTTGCCTAGTATGAGTCCAAATAGACTCATTGCCTTAAGAACTCAGTATCTATTAAAGATTTGAATTCTACGGCCTTAGATAGGACAGTTCTCGTTCAGCACAGTCTAGTCTAGCTACTTCAGAAATACAGAAGCTACACTAGTAATATTCTTGTGCACTGGTACCTCTTGATCCCCAAATAACCCTACACTCAACCACCTCTTAGTCACCTACTATAATCCTGTATAGGACATAGTGGGCATACTTAAGACCCCATAACCACGTTGGTAGAGCCGAGTTCCTTATAGAACTCCTCTACTAACTTGGCCCACATTTACAGTTTTTTTACCTGCAATCTAAGCTTTAAAATATTTTACCAACACCTGCTAGGGCGTGATCAACCCTAGACCCTCTTGAACCTTGTCTAGACAATCTAGTACCTTATCCAGCACTCTAGACCCGAGCTCCCCAAGGCTAGTGAAACAGCAGTCCCTGTACTTCCCTTATCACAAATTTCAGAAAATCTCACCTCAGCACTAGTAAGTCAGCACTAGTCCCCACTCAGTACCAATACAGGCAAAACCTTGCAAACGAAATTAGCAAGCCATCATGTCAGCTCCAGAACCATCCCACTCTAGAACCTCTAGCAGACTCTTAGGCCAAGATCCAGAATTTGGACCCTTGAGAGTAAACCCACCCATGTACCCGTCCACATCTGCCTCCAGACAATCTATGAGAACAGATATAGAAGAACAAGAAGCTGAAGAGCTCTCTGACCGTGAGCAGGATCCTCTCTCAGAAGCAGAGGATGAGCCAGACCCAGCAGCTACAGAAGCTACTCCTACTCAAGACCCAAAAGGAAAAAGACCAGAAGTGGTAATCCAGCACCCTACTCCCATGAAACCAATTCCTATCCCAGAAACTAGAGAAGATAGAGAAGACAGAGAAGAGCGAGAATCACACGCCCTTATTGACAGTATGTTTAGCATCTATCACTTCCATAAACCAAATGGACCTAGGGTTGAACCAACTCCCTAAGGCCTGACAGCACTAGCCAAGGAAATTACCAAGCTAGCACAAGAACTACCTAAGAAGCATATTCCAGGACAATTTCCTGTCACTCCTCTGAAGCCTACACAGTGTATACCAACTCCAGTGATCACTCCTACAGCTCCTCAAAAAGCTAGGGAGGATCCCAGCATGTTAACAAAATTATGCCAAGGGTTAATAGACACCTTCTTACCAACAATGTTTAGCAACAATCCTGGACCATCTAGATAATCCTCATCACTCCTGCAGCTGCCACCACAACAGAGAGTTCCCCACCAAAGACCCACCTCAGTCCCCCTTAGCCAAGCTAAGACCCTCAATAGACCTGCATTTCACTGGGTAGAACCAAGACCAGCCCCTAGACCCCCCTCCCCACCAGACACTGCATGGGTACCACCATCCCAGCAACCTCCACAGCAACCTCCGCTGCCACCAGAAGCAGCCCCTCTACCATCAACACCAAAAACCTCAAAACAAGTTAGGATGTCAGCCCCCCCAGTATCTGATCCTGATGATTCAGATGGTAGCAGTTCTACCTCCTCTGAAGGTGACACCAACAATGGTTCAAGGAAAGCAAGTAGCAGAGGTAGAAGATCTCAGAGCGTGGGATCCACTACTAGCTCTGTGTTTGGAAGCAGCAAGCTCAAAGCCCCAAAACTTGAGAAAAATAGTGGAAGTGGTAAATGGATGGAAGCAACTATTTTTGACAATTGGGTTAATGATGCTATGGACATTCTAGAGGTAGGAGAACTCAATCCAGAAGACAGATCAGCTATGATCTGGCTAGGTTGGCACCTAGAAGGAGAAGCAAAGATTCTGCATGCATCCTACAGAAAAAATCCTGAGACCAAAAATAATACAGTACCAGAATTTCTCAAAGTACTCAGAAAATTCTGTGTACCCTTCATTAGTAATGACAAGCTATGGACCGAGTTTCAAGCTATCAGACAGACCCAGAACGGCAGAACCAAGCCCATCCAACAAGTGGCTAACAAAATTAAACAACTGCAAATCCTCTTACCTAAAATTAGTGATTGGGAGTGTTACAACCAACTGTTGGAAGCTATGGACCCTGCACTTCTACAGGAAGTAAGAGCCAACATAAATGACGAAATGGAATGGGATGACCTCATTGAGTTCTGCAGTAAGCATGACTCAGTCATTCACAAGCATACATCCATCAAAAAAGACCATAAGTTCAAAAATGGTCAAAAAATGCGTCAGGCAAATCACACACCTCAGGCTAGCAGTAACCCAGCCACTACCAACATGAGTTGAACTAAACCCAAGCCCTTTACTAGGTCCTCCAACACGAGTTCTAAGTTCAAGAAACCTACTCCAGCAGAAATAGAAGAACTAGCTAAAAAAGGTGGATGTTTCTACTGTAGGAAGACTGGTCACAATGCTGTGAATTGCCCCCTCAAGAAAAATCAGATTAGAAGTACTGCAGGCACTATCATAGATGAAATTACAGAAGTAACACACCCTAGTAAGATTACTTCTGCAGCTCAATTCATCCTGGAAGACCTACTAACACCTCAAAAAAAAGGCAACTCCAGCCAACCCCCACTTGATGTAGCTAAAGAACAACTCCTAGTCACCACGAAAATTAATGACCAGCCTGCTAAGACCCTTGTGGATCAACAAACTACAGGAGCTGACTTGATCAGCAGCAAATTCTGCAGCTTGCACAATTTACCCTTGTACCCCCTCAAAAATCCTATTACCCTGCAGATGACTATGAAAGAATCTAAGGGATCAATCAGCCACTACACCAAGGTGAACTATGACTGGTTAGGGTGGTCAGAAGAACGAATTTTCTATGTAGCTGCACTCAAGGATTGGGATGTGATATTAGGATCCCCTGTATTAAGACATGCCAAGGCTGTTATCAACATGGGAACTATGAGTGTTACCATTCAACCCCCTGGTCTAAATAGAATCACATTCGCCCCCTGGAAAACCACAACCAGCCAGAAAACTCCAAGGAAGAATTCTAGTACCACACCTAATCTCCCAACCCCTGCCAAAACCAACATATTTCATTTCCCAGCCCCACCCTCACACCAAATCATCAAATCAGTTGCCACAACCATACAGCCCCACACCAACCCATTTGATGAGTTCCCTAATGTGTTTCCAACCACGAAAAAACTGGAACTACCTCCCATAAGGCCAGGTATGAATCATCACATCATACTCAAAAATCCAAATGCAGTTTGGAAGCCTAGGAATATTAAGCCTAAAGGAAAATCCCTAGCTGATATGTGGGAAAAACTAAGAGCAGAAGAGAAATCCGGCCGTGTGTACAGATCAGAAGAAACATCCTGTTGTGCCATGTTTGTTATTCCCAAAATGGATGATCCATCCAAGCCAAGGTACATCCATGACCTTGTCAAAAGAAATGAGGAAAGGGAGTTGCAACCTGCACTGATCCCTAGTC
>Ga0307511_10002939_pt1 | contig 17658 bp, 16 predicted proteins | sample 13_EM_MG_FD_200266 | JGI IMG/M metagenome (GOLD analysis project Ga0307511, IMG submission 200266) | Populus trichocarpa ectomycorrhiza microbial communities from riparian zone in the Pacific Northwest, United States - 13_EM | ecosystem: Host-associated > Plants > Roots > Unclassified | place... | reverse complement strand
GGTGGTTGGGTCAACTTCTAGTGCTAGCAACGTGCATGAAGCGGCAAATGACAACACTAATCCTTACAGGAATATGGTTATGGATGCAATGAGAATGAATCAAGGTAATGTCAGTCAATGTCCAATTATAGAAGAAGAACATAATGCAGATGCAGTTAGGTTTTTTGATTTGTTAAAAGATTCTGACGAACCATTATGGGATGGCTGCACAAACCACAGTAAATTATCGACTGTAGCACAGGTGTTCACCATCAAGTCAGATCACGGGTTGAGTGAGGCCGGGTATGACAAGATTATTGAATGGGCGAGAAGCATTTTACCTGAAGGGAACAGGCTGAAAGAGAACTTCTATGCTACGAAGTCCATGATGAAACCCCTCGGTTTAGGATACCAGAAAATTGACATGTGCCCTAACTTCTGCATGTTATACTTCCTTGAAAATGCTGAGATGACCGAGTGCATAACATGCGAGCATTCCCGTTGCAAACCCAGAACTGGTAGGGGAAAGACTAGTGGCATATAAAAAACTTAGATACTTCCCAATCACATCTAGATTGCAGAGGTTATTCATGTCACCAAGGACTGCTGAGCACATGACATGGCACCAATCACATGATGCGGTTGATGGAGTGATGGTGCATCCTTCTGACGGCAAAGCGTGGAAACACTTTAACAGTGTGCATCCTCACTTTTCAGCTGAATCAAGGAACGTGCGTCTTGGGTTGTGTATAGACAAATTCAACCCATTCAGGTCATTTGCTGCTCCTTATTCTTGTTGGTCGGTCATACTGATGGTTCATAACTTGCCACCGGGGATATGTATGAGGCCGGAGTTCATGTTTTTATCTATGGTCATACCAGGTCCGAGCAGCATGGTCCGGAATATAGATGTTTATCTTCAATCGTTGATTGATGAGTTGGCGCAGTTGTGGTCCTCCGGAGCTTTGACTTATGATATATCGAGGAAACAAAATTTCCTTATGAGGGCGGCTTTGATGTGGACTATCAATGATTTTCCAGCTTATGGAATGCTTTGGAGCACGCATGGGAAACTAGCATGTCCATACTGCATGGAAAACAACAAGGCATTCACGCTAACAAACGGAGCTAAAGCTTCTTTTTTTTACTGTCACCGTCGTTTCTTGCCACATAATCACAGGTATAGAAAGAACAGAAAAGATTTCTTTGTTGGCAGAGTTGAAAAGGATGTTGCACCCCCGCGTCTTTCTGGTGAAGAATTGCATGATGTTGTATCAGAGCACGGTGACATTGTCTTTGGTCTCCAATCAGGTAAGCAGAAGTTCCCTGGTTTTGGTTTGACCCATAATTGGGTAAAGCAAAGTATCTTTTGGGAGCTTCCTTATTGGAAGACCAATCTTCTCCGCCATAACCTTGACATCATGCACATTGAAAAGAACGTGTTTGAGAACATTTTCAATATCGTCATGGATGTGAAGGGGAAGACAAAGGACAACATCAAGGCTAGATTGGATGTAGCTTTGTTCTGTAACCGTAAAAATATGGAGTTGGTTTGTGATGAGTCACGGGTCGCAAAACCAAGAGCAAGCTTCGTGTTAGAGAAAAACGCACAACTATTAGTCTACAAATGGCTTAAGAGTCTGTTTTTTCTGGATGGACATGCCTCGAACATATCAAGGTTGGTTAATATGGAGGAATGCATATTGTATTGAATGAAGAGTCATGACTGCCACGTGTTTATGCAAACACTTATCCCATTAGCTTTTCGTGATTTTTTGCCAAATAGGATATGGGATACACTCACGGAAATCAGTCATTTCTTTAGAGATTTATGCTCCAGCAAATTGAATGTTGATCACATTGAGAAGCTTGAAACGAATATCGTCGAGACACTATGCAAACTTGAGATGATATTCCCTCCATCATTTTTTAACTCAATGGAGCATCTCCTCATACATCTACCGTTCGAGGCAAAAGTTGGAGGACCGATCCAGTATAGATGGATGTACCTATTTGAACGGTTAGATATTACAGTTGTAATGTAATTCATATATAAAAGTATTTTATTTGTTTTTCTTAATTGAAAATATTTGATTAATTCAATGCAGGTACTTGTTCAATCTCAAGAAAAAGGTTAAGAACAAGGCATATGTTGAGGCTTCGATATGTGAGGCCTATATTGTTGAGGAGATCTCAACATTTATCTCGTACTATTTTGAACCTCATCTGAGAACGAGAATCAATCGCGTTCCACGGCATAATGATGGCGGTGAAGTGTCTTCCAGTGGGAACTTGTCAATATTCTCCAATCCTGGACGACCCAGACATAAAAATGTCGTAAGAGGAAGATATTTGTCAAAAATAGAGTTCAAACAAGCACACAATTATGTTTTATTTAACTGTGATGAGCTGAGACCTTTTATTTAGTAAGTGTATATATGTGTAATAGTAATTAAACTTTATCAATAATATATTATTAATTATATATTGTAATATAATACACTCATTACCACTTGCAGGGAATATCGATAATATTTGTTGTTCAATAACTCACAGCTGACCGAATCCCAGATCTTTCAATTAAAAGATGAACAATTTGTCACATGGTTCAGAACACATGTAAGCACTATCACAAACTCATTCTCACTTGCAAAATTATTGTATGCATGTCATTACGTGATTCTCGTTACTGCTCATTGATGTACATTATATACAAGGTTTATCAAATGAGAAAAAGTGATGTTAAGTCATTGTCTTCACTAAGCCTGAGCCCTGAAAGAAAAGTTAAGTGCTAGAATGGGTATTTTGTCAATGGATATGTTTTCCATAATGAAGAATACGGGCATGGAAGAAAGACATACAACAGCGGTGTTTGTATTAAGGGATCGACTAGTAGTGAGTTAGAAGTTGACTACTATAGTAGATTAGAAAAGGTCGTCGAACTGTAATATCATAGCGAGCAGAATAAAGTGTTTTTATTCAAATGCTATTGGTATGAAACGACTGACAGAGGAATCAGAGTTGATCCGCACTATGGTCTGGTCGAAATCAACTCAAAAGCTAGACTCCGCAACGTAAATGATGTCTTTGTTTTCGCAAAGTAATGTCAACAAGTTTATTACACATACACCCCTTCTTTTAGAAAGGATCGATCAAGAGTGGATTGGTTGTCCGTTTTAAAAACGAAACCCAGGGGTCGTGTCGAGCTTGTTCAAGATGAGAACGAAGACACAACTGTGCGAGATCAAGTCTTTCAAGTTAGTTAGTTGGTTGAACCATATCGAGTTGCTCCTTCGATTGACTTGGAAGAAAATTCAAATTTTCATGTTTTCGATGATAGTTTTGTTGATATTGACGCAGAGTAGTTGAATGTTGTTTTGAGCTCTAGCGGACAAGCAAATGTCGATGAAGATGATGATATCCATATTTAAGATTGTGATGAAGGTGATGACTATTCAATTGATGACGAAGAAGAAGAAAATTCAGACTAACTATCAAAATGAAACGCTGTGTAAAACATTTTTTTCATGTAATATATATTATGGATGATATATTTTGTAACATGAAATATTTATTTTATAAGTTTATGTATTGTTTAAGCATTGTTGTTATTGTTTTGTGCGATGTACAGTTTATCATTTAAGTTTTTACAGGAAGGTAAATAGGCAATACAAAGATAATCTTTCATGTACAATGCCACAATTACCGACGTCCATACCAACGGAATAAGGTCCGTCGGCATTTCACAGAGAGTTCAAAAATAATTACTTTAAATGCCACAATTACCGACGACCATACCGACGGTATAAGATCCGTCCGCATTTCACAGAGAGTTCAAAAATAATTACTTTAAATGCCACAATTACCGACGTTCGTACCTACAGAATTATTTCGTCGGTGAGTTGTCGGCGGGTCAATATTACCGACCAAATCACCGACGAACTATGTGAATTCCAAAGTGCAGTGTATTAAATGCATCTCTGACAGCGTCATTTTGCCAACGGAATTACCGACGGACCGCGAAAAATATGGAAGGTAATTAAAATCATTGGTGTGAAATTCAACATTTACCGATGGATTTTCGAAGCGTCACCGACGGAATAAACTAAAATATTTTTTTTTTAATTCCGTCGGTGAATCCGTTGGTAAAACTGCCCTATAAATCCCAACGACCGACCCTTCAGTTCATTTTTTCATTCCTCCGTTCTTCATTTCTCCTTCTTTGATTTTTTTTCCTCTCATTTCCTTCAAGATTTCTGCAAAGGTTACTAGTTTTATTTTTTAATCTTCATCAAATTAAAAGGTATGTGTTTTCTCTATTTCATTTTACTTTAGCAATTTTTATTTTAGCTATTTTTATTTTTGTTATGTTTTTTGTTTTGGTGTATTTTTATAATGTAGATAAAGTCTTGAAATAAACACATTATTAAGGTAAGCATATTTCACAGTGTAGAGATGGCGTGCCTTCGCAGTGGAATCAATTCACTCGCAAGTATGAGGCACAGTGGAAGGATGACCTTTCAATGTAAGTTTGTTAAGGTTTTAGTTTTTTCTTTTAAATTATAACATAATTTATGAACAACTAATCAATATTTCATGAATTTAATTTATTTTTAGGTTCACAAATATTGAGGTCGCCTGAGTAATATCATCGACGTTTAAATCATCGATGGAGATTCTATTATTTCAATGGAGTCAGGTATCCAGACATCCTGAATGGATACCTCAAATTGATGCATGGTTTAACAGATTTGAGGTTGGTGTTAATTTCTAATTTCCAGTTTATTTCTAATTTCCAGCTTATTTCTAATAATTTATTAATATAATTGTAAATAAATTATTATTTTTATTTATCTAATTATTTATACACAGTACAAATTCGCCTGGGACAGGGTGCATGACAAAGTTGTGAGGAGGGTGTGGGAAAATCACGCGGCAACTAGATAACATCGAAAACAATACAAGATTTTTTTAGAAAAAAAATTATGTTTCAACTTCTAATTTCTCGCTATGGAAGTAGGTTGCGTGATTTTTGGTATGAATCACAAAAAAAGGCAAAAAAAACTACAAGAGATAAGGGTCTCCAAGGCTGGAACGACGTGGTAGTTTGGAGGGATTTCAAACAGATATACATCCCGGAAGATATATGGCCGCACTATCTTGAGCACGTGACGTTTGAGCGGTTCACACGACGCTCACAGTCCGATGCTGGCAACCGGAATCGGCCAATTCATGGATCGGTGACAACGCATACCAGCGGCTCCGTTCTGTTTGCTGCACATGCGAAACGGATGGTAAGATTAATTTAAATGAAATATATTGTTAAATTAATTTGTTGTTAATTAATCTTTTTTCACTATAGGCTACGCCTCTTGGACGTGAGCCGAGCCCGATGAAGCTGTTTGTGGAAACGCACCTGCAGAGTCAAGACCGCCAAAAAAGGGCGCAACAGTTCGTTGACAACCGTGCTCAACACTTCGTGGTATGTTTGTTCAACCATTTTATTTTGTAAGTTATTATTTTTATTGAATTGAATATGATGATTACTTTTTTTATTTTCAGGAGACCTATAATAGTCGGTTGAGGGAGAGATATGGGGACGATCCTTTGACCCATCCGGAATTCGATCCAGATTTGTGGATGGAGGTTGGATCGTCTGGTGGACCCGATAAAAATCGGGTTTACGGGCTCTCCAACACTACGGCTGAGAACTTGTGGGCGGCCCGTAGTGTTTCAACCGTTGGGAGCTCCCAATCAGTATCAAGCACCCAATCTAAGGAGTTTGTGGTCTTCCAACAACACACGGCTCAGCTCACCGAAAAATACGACCACCTATTAGCGGAGCATGCACAAGTCAAAGCGGAGCATGCACAACAAAAAGCGGAGGATGCACAATGGTATGCACAACAAAAAGCGGAGCATGAACAGCTTCGTGAATTTGTCATGAACATGGCATCACAGAGTGGTGATACATGTGCGCCTCCTCCTTTTTGGCCATATAACAACCAGCCTCCTCATCCTCCTCTAGCTCCACCATTATGTTAATTTGTAATGAATATTATTTAACTTTAATAGTTAATTTAATCTTTTTTAAAAAAAACACATTAAGTTTGTAATGAATATTATTTAACTTTATTTCTTTTGTTTTTGATGTTTAATAAAAATTTTATTTGCATAATTGGTTTTTATTACCATTAATTTATATAATTTTATATAATGTATTCTAAATAATTTTTTAAAAACATATTTAAAAATAATCACAGAGGGTTTTACCAACGGAGAATATCGGTCGGCATTTGACAGTAGCTGCCACAGTCACCGACGAATTTACAGACGAATATATTTGGTCGGTATTATGCACTCACCGACGAATTTACCGACGGACTTAATCCGTCGGTATTTCACAGTACCTGCCACAATGATCGACGAATGTACAGACGGATATCTTCGGTCGGTATTCCAAACACTCACCGACAATTTTACCAACGGTATGCATCCGTCGGTATGTCACACTATCACCGACGGGATAAATCCATCGGTATATATCAAGCAGGAAACTTTTTTTTTGGCGCGCAATTTTCGTCTATAAAACCATCGGCAAATCTTTTTTTTATTTTTCCGACAGATATAGCGACAGACTCTGGTATTACCGACGAAAGGAAAGCCAACGGACGTAGTCCGTCAGTAAGGACGTCGGTAAATAAATTACCGATGAAATCTTAATCACATACCGACGGAATATTGTCGTCGGTAAAACTATGAAATCTTGTAGTGTTATAATACATCAAATTTGTTGTTGTTTTTGTTGTTGTGAGTTTAGGGTTAATAAAAAAAAATGCATTTGGGATAATAACAAATAAACAATACTAAAAACAAGTGTGAAACACCGACAAAATTATTGACATAATCATATTTCCATTAGCGATTTTATCAGCAATGTTCTCTCCCATTTCATCAAAAAGTTACAAAAGGTTTAGGCATTTTCGATGGGATCTACAACAGAATAGTCTGTCAGAAATTAATGTGTACCATCGACAATTCCATCGCTCCTATTTCATTAGAATGTTGCTAAAGGTTTAGATATTTTTGATGGAATCGGTAATGGAATAGTCCATCAAAAATTAAGGTGCATTTTTATCGATGATTCTATCAGCAATGCTCGCTTCCATTTCATCAAAATTTATAAAAGGTTTAGGAATTTTTTATGGAATTGATGACAAAGTAGTCTACCATAAATTAAGGTACATTTTCAATGGAATTGGTGACAAAATAGCTCGTCAAAAATTAAGGATGTCAATGGACTTCCTAATGGAAGTTGGGCGATCAAATTTGATTTTTTGGTATGAATATTACATGAAAGAGGAAGTTGTTGATGGAAATATCAACAAAAAACAAATCTCTCATGAATAAGTTGTTGACAATATATTTCTTTCAGCAATGTCATTGACTTTGTAATTGTTGATGAAAGTTTTTCCTAAACACCAATGAAATATTTTGTTGGTATTTTTCAATTTTGTAGTGGTGTTAATAGTTTAAGAAAAAAAGTTTCTCCTCTTTTCTTTTCCCTCAAATATTTTTTTTTTATTTTCTCAAGAACCAAACAACAATAGAAAAATTGTTAGAATCCAAAATCTCGATGGCATCTCCACACTCTATTATCTTTAATGATCAAAAACCTAAACTTTCATCAACCACCAATAAATTGCCCTCCTGTTCTCCAAGTTTTTTGGAGGTTTAATTTAGGTGATGTGGTTTAAAGCTATTTTGTTTGGTTGCCTATACTTACAAATTTCTATTTGGTGAGAGGTTTAAGATGATATATTTTTTTGGTGGTGGGCATGCGCCATAATAGAGGTAGTTTCCTTATTCTTCCTCGAATCATTATGGATCCTTTCATGATTTCAATTATTGAGCTCCTCACGATATTCGTAGGCCTCCTAGCCATGGTAAATAGGGTGGTTGGCATATGCTTACTTGAAGATTAAAGGTGCCCGTGTTCTCTAGTTCTCAATTTTGAACTCACTCATAGTGATCTTTTTCTGACATTGGTTTCTCTATAACTCCAAATCTCTTGTGATGAGTCAAAGTGTGAGACTCCCTCTTTTGTATGTTTTAGTGATAATTAGTGATTTATCAGGATTACAGGGGTTACCTTGACAATGATGAACCCTAAAATTTGTATTTCACATATTTAACATTGGGCACCCATTTCTGATGATGATTTCCTTTAATTCATGCATAGTATTTTGGTGAGATGAGGAAATTTATACCTACCCAAGTCTTGGGACAATGTTGTTAGATTTAAAAATCATAGTCGAGAAAAATCTTTATACACTAGTGGTAGATTGTTGTATTGGTATTCTAGTATATAGAAGGGATATTCTAGATGCATCCCCTTTATTTGATGTATGAGACCATAACTACAACTTTGGTTTATGGTATTTGCAAGATGGATTTGTCTGAGAATAACCTGTTGAATATTGCTTTTATTGATGTTGGACATGTAAAAATGTAAGTATACATTGCTCAAGAAAGATAAACTTAAGATCTTGGCTCATTCATTTGATCATTCCTTGGGTGGTAGAGATTTTGATAAAGCTATGTTCCAACAATTTACCTTTAAGTTCAAAAAAGAGTCTCATATCCATTTTACTCTAGAAGATGGTTTCATTTTTGTAAGCTTTGAAGGTGCAAGATATAATCTGAAAGATGTGATCCTGAACCAGTTAGTTGATAGGGTGTTGGCTTGTTTCCAACCAACCAAATTCTTCATTGATGTGCATGATGATGTTGCTGGAGAATAACTTGAGCAGACTTGTTTCTTGGATTTCAAAGGATATTATCATAGAGAAAGGAGCCATGAAGAGCTTGGTATTAGTGGTTCCATTAACTACCAGAAGTTTGAACAAACAAGGATGTCATGGTGATTTCTTCGTTTCTGCTTGTTTCGGTACTACCATGAAGAGATTGGTACCAAATTATGTTGCAATTTTTAGGATGATGATATGTTACCTTGATTCGATAATTTCCCCCTGGATTATTGATATTCAGTTTATCATTGTTTCTTTGGCAATTGACCTTTGGACTGTCGTTGTCTAGATTGCCATTGTTTATATTTTCCTTTGTAAGATGAGCACAAATCCTACTGTAATTTATTGCAGTTTAACGATCTCAAGTTTTAGTACTTGCGTTGATCTCTAGATTATTATTTATGTCGTTGTTTCTACCGTGTGTGGTTATTGCTTGAGTTATTACTGCCACACAACTTGATTTACCATATGTTGCTTATATCTCTTCTCAACGACAAAAGAAGTAAAATCATCTATGACTAGTCTTGTCAAGTTTAGCGCAAGTCACATATACGCACCAACTTGAAGGGAATCTTGTCATTAGTTAAGTTTTTTATTTAGTTTCTGATGCAATCCAAGTTATATGATGATTGTTGAAGTTGTGCAAATTTAAACCCTTGAAATTAATGATTTAGAGTATAAAATTAAAGCTTAATTACTTAATTAAGACAAACTATTTAAGTTTAAATTAAAACAAACCAAGTAAAGATGCACTATATATACTTTAAATGATAAGTAAGTAAAAGGAGGATTTTGTTTATGATCTAAACTAACTAAAATAACTTAGAAAGCTAAGAAAACAAAATAAATCAATTCTAAAAAGTAAGAGGAAAATTGGTAGAGTGTAAAAAAAGAAAGAAAATGTTTTTTATAAGAAATATTCCCCAAGGATAATTAAACATGAATCATAGAATTTCGATATGTTTTCTAATTGGATTTGTTATCTTAAATAAATCAACCATGAAAAAACAAGCTTTTATACTTCTCTTACTTTTTAGTTAACCTAGCACTCGTGCATCAATTAACCCTTATCACATAATAATCTCCATTAAGCATGCAAGATTTAAATACATGACAATATTGAGATCGAGATAAGTGCAATTGATTCATGATAATTAAACATGCATGGAGAGTTGATGTAATCAAAATTTATATTTTTCAAGTAACAAACAATCAAACATAGGTTAAAAAATTAGATACTTATGCTACTTAATTTAATTAGTCATGAATCTATCATAAACTAATCACATGAAATAGATTTAAAACTAAAAATATATGTGGCGCATCATATAGAATTTTAGTCATTAATCATTAAATTTAATCATAGAAAAACATAAGATATTCATATATCACAATCAAATATAGATTAATTTTAAGCACAAATTCTCATGATAATTTAAAATTCAAGAGTATTAACCTCTTAAAACGGAAAACTAAGCATGTCATAAATTTAAAAAAAAAGAAAAAGATAAAAAATAATAGAACCATCATTCTCTTCTCCTATATTCTGAACATGATCCCCTCTTTTTTAGAGGTTGGAATCGATTATATGTGTGTGAGGAGGTGAAGAAGTTTTCTGGTTAATAACAAATTCCTAACCATATTACTTTAAGGTTTTCTTATACAAATTTGATTCTAATAACATGTGCATTGACTTTGACCTTCTAAAGAGAGGTTTATTGGTCATGTGGGACCTTTTCCACACCATTAATGAGATGTCATGTTATTATCCCAACATATAAAGATTAGGCTGCACTCATGCTAGTTTGCTGGCAATTCCATATCCAATTTCAAATATGTCATTATCGTTCATCTAAAGGATTTATTGGGCCTAACATATATGGATAAAAAGCTTGAAATATCTATTTTCAGACCAACTTGAAACGTAGTGAAATTTCATCTGTAGCTTCATTATGGTCTAAAAAGTACATAAAGATTTAGTTTGGCAGATTTGCTATGACTAATCCTAATCCCACTAGGATTCTGTTTTCAAGTTAGATTCAAATGCAATTAGAATTTGCACTTCTTATTTCCAGTAACTTATCCCAATGTGCCCTTTGTAGTTCTTTTCTTGAAATTGTGTAAAAAATGCTTCTTGTAACTCCTTTTTACCCTTTATGTCTACATAGCACTTTTAATCACAAAACAAGTTAGATAAGTTATTGCATGTTATATAACATAAATAAAAGACTAAGAATAAAATACTAAAAAGATAAAATAATATGACTGTATCAAATTCCCCAACACTTAGATTTTGCACATCCTTGAGTAAGGAAAAGAAAAGTCATAGACAATAGACTCCAAAAAATAAGACTCAAAACTTGGAAAGAAAGAAAAACTAATAACTCAAAATAAAAGAAAACAAATTGAAAATAAAACCAAGTCAAAACCACCTAATCATTTAATTTTACTTTCAATATCCCAACAACATCAAAGAGTACAAGAATTATGGGCAAGAAACAATTTGAAGAGTTTAAAGCATAAAACTTCATAAATTTATTCACAATGCAACTTTCAAACCTTTTTTAACCTATGGAACTTAAATGAAATGCATGCCATACATAAATAGTAATTCCTTCCATTTGTATACACTCTTACACTCAAGTTTTTTATGGTGTATTTGTTTATATCCAAAGTCATTCAATGTTATAATTTATCATATGTTTGCTCTTCGATCTTATTTGCACTGTTAAGTATTACATGCAACACATGAATCAAATGATATTTATTCAAGGTTGTAATGAGGTTTTGATTAAGGTACGGTAAAATAAAGACAAAGAAAAGGTTAATAATGAAAGAATCTAGTAGAGCATAAAAAAAATGAACTCAACATCATATAATCATCACAACACATGAATTCATTATCATAAAAGCATAATTACTTAGATTTTTCAATTTCAAATTCCCACATTATATTCTCATCAAAATCATAAAGGAGATATTTTCATTTATTTCTTCTATCACCATCATGTTTTGGTTTTTTCTTTTTTCTTTCTTTCCTTTTTCTTTTTTATTTGGCCAAAACTGATCATACTCAAATTCAACACCAAACTCCATCAGATAACCACTTTTTCTCAAAATTTCCAACCATAAACCCATATAAGCATCACGCATATGTTCTACTAGTCTTTAGCGAGAGAATAGGAAACAAAATGAAAATTTAAGGCTCATAAAATATAGGTAAATAAAAGAAAAGATAAATAAGTTCAAAAGGGTCGGTAATGGATAACATGCTAAAAAGTTGGCTTTTTAGGTTCAAAATGGTTAAATTCCTACAAGCCCTTGTCATGTTCATGCATACATGTAATATAAATGTAGTCTCGATAAGATATTAAGCAAGTTCTCAAAATACATAATATTTGAATGAACAAATTCATCACATAATCATGTTGAAGGCTCAAAAGCTCAGAAAATATAAAATCATATACTAAGTCAACATGATATACTTTCAAAGCCCATCCCTAAACCAATTAAGCATCAAATATTATAAGTAAGTTCATTCATTAAGTTTATACATTTATCAAATTAACTAGTTCGAACTTATAATACATATATTCTCATCAACGATGAGAAGACCAAAAGATAAAATTAAACACTTAGGGTTTGAAATAAAAATCCAATAGAACTTTTTATTATTATTATTAAAAACAAGTACTCATACCCAAAGTAAAGTAAATCACACATGCAAAGGAAAAACAGCCAAGCATGGTTTTTGTATATTGGGTTGCATCCTAATAAGCATCTTTGTTTATTGTCTTTGGCTTAACTTCATGCCCATTTCTAAGGAGTGATCAAATTAACTTTCATCACAATACCTTTCTTAAAACCTTTATAAAAAGGTTTCAAGCCTTACCCATTCACTTTGATCACTTTGTTTGTTTTTAAAATTTGAGTTTGTGTTGCACCATGATTAAAGATATTAGTAATAACAAACATCCAATCTAATGAGAATGCAACTTACTAGGAAAAAGCTTCAAATATTAACGAAAGAGAATAAATTTTCTACCCAAACATGAAATTTCCATCCTTTTCCAACAATTTGCATAGGGGTAATGTTATTTTTTAAAAGTCCTTGATAAATATTGGATAGAACTTACATGTTCAATAAAAGAACAAATTTCCCATACACTCGTAGGATAAGACATGTAAAACCCCGGTTAAAAGATTACAGTGTTAATGAAGTGTTGGAAATTTAACCCGATTATAAAAGTAAAGATAAAAAAAAAGTTATGTGTGTGTGTGTGTGTGTGTACTAAATATAGAAATGAAGTTTTATATAATAAAACTTTAAGGTATTGTAAGTTTTAAAAATAGGTGAAGATAGGATACCTAGTTAAACAAACAAATAACAATACTAAAGAACAATGGCAATGTCATAAATATGAACTATAAGGGACATATAAATAGAAAATTTGGCTTCCTAAGAAAACCAAGTTGGCCAGCTAAACCATAAAGAAAAAGAGAGGAGATTTGATCATAATCTTTGGAAAAGCTTTGCTAAAAACACCAAAGAGAGTTAGATTAAAGGATCAAAGAGAGTTGGGAAGAGATCTAAGTAAGAAAAAATGAAGGATTTAAAGGGTTTACTTAGCTAGAGAGGGTGATTTTGAAGAAAAAGAAGAAATGAAATAGAAGTGATTAAAACTTATTTTTCCTTGTTTTTATTATCTCAATTTATTGTACCTAAATGGTAAGAAACCATAATTTGAGCTTGTTTGAATTATTAATGAGAGTTGATGTGTTTTGCATGTGGAATTGTTATATAAGTTTTGTGTTTGAATGAATGAAAGTTTAGATGGATTTTTTTATGTTATATTGAGGTTAGCAAGCATAAAAAATCATTGAGTAATGTGTTAATTGAAAGAATTGAAAAGAAAACCATAATGAAGATTAAAGGGGTTGAGATTGTTTGATTTATTTGCTATGTTAATCATATAGAATATCAATTGTAGCTCATTATGAATTATAGATAACTGAGATAGGAGTACCACTTCATATGTATGCATTATGTCATAACAGCCGAATGACGCAAATGAAGCGTTTATAAAGGTATAGTCCGAACAACGTGACATCCTCCTCAATATATGAGTTGTCGATATAAATAATAATAAATTAGGGATAAAAGAAAGGGAAAGACCGAAAAGTTCAAATGAACCAAGTCTAAAAGAAGCCAAACTAAGCTGAAGGTGGGCTTGGTAGAGTTTGGTTTGACTCGGTCAAACCGAACCTTAAGTTAGGCTTGGTCCTATCCAAAAAGAGTTAAACAGAATGGGCTCAGCTTGACCAAAGTCAAATCAAACCCCATGTTTGGTCAAACTGAGTTCAAATGGGTCAAATTGAACCCAAAAAAAAATCAAATCAAGCCTGAATGGGTTAAACCACGCCCAAAATAAACTCGGTTGGGTTCAATTTGACTAGGTCAAGCCGAGCTTCTGTTGGACTTGGTTTGACAAACCCAAAAGGGTCAAACCAAGTTCATAGACTTAACATAAACTTGTTCTACACTTTTTCTTCTTCTTTTGAACCCTATCATCATCGTATATCCATAATAAAAACTCAAGATTCAAGATATTATTAAATAGATGTTTGGAATTTTGATAACATTGGCCTCGTCAATGAAAGGAAGATTTCTTGAATAAAAATTGTTGTTTAAATTTCATTATTGAAAACTCTAGCAAATGAAGCAAATTCCAAAACCACTATGTATCATAACATTTATAACAACCACAAATTCAATTTCACACGCTGTATAAAAAAAAAAAGTAAGTTGCGAGCTATGATTATCATATAACCAATAATCCAAGCTAGCTTCAGGGGGATTAAGATTTAAGCTGATCTTGATTCATTTATTTTCAGTAAAGAAGTGGTTGATGGTGGGCATGATTTCAGGTGGGCGAGTTCTCAAGAATCTGCGCAGGCCATGCTCAGCATACCTCTCTCCTTCCTCATTGTTTCCTAGCACTCCCATGCTACGTTTTGCTTTGTTGATTCTGTTAATCAATTCCAGCAAAGGAAAAACGATCAACAAAGTGAAAATAGAATATTTCTGTGAGTGTAAGAATTTAGTGTACCTGACATCAGGGTTCAGGAAGACGTTCCTTGTAAGCTGAAAGATGCACAAACTTGTTACACAGGTCATTGCAGCCAATAGCGGGTAGACCTGGCAGCACAAAACACTCAAGCCCATGAGATGCAAGAAGATCAAATATCATGCAAAGAGAAACTAGCCCAGATGGTACTGCTGCTTTAGCCCATTTTAGCCCATGATCTTTACAGAATTATAAAATAGTTGAAGCCCCTTGAAAATGGTGGTGATGATGCTTGCTTACCTCTGGCTTCATCCAACGCCCCATTGGAAGGCTTTTGCTCCTATATGCAAAGCTGACGTTTTAATGTTCTCCTTGGACTTCAAGAAATAAGCCAACTGCTGTATTGAATCGTTATACTCACAGGCAGAGGTGCTATTATTTTGTTTATATATATAGTGCCATGTCATAACTTTAGCCAGCTCCAGCTGAGGAGAATGACTTGACCAGCAATGTAAGGTATATTCTGGACTGCAGATTTCAGTGGGCTGAGAATTAACGATGACTTTTACACGATGAAACCAGGGGCACTAGCCTCTTGTTTTGCTAAATTTGGAACTTTCCATGACCCGATGGATCTGTTGACGAGTTTGAGCTTCTTTGTCTTTTTAATCTGTGTTCCCATTTCGGAAATTATTTATGGATTGGAATTCTTGCCTAAAATTTACATTTTGGATTTTATTTCTTCTAATCTAAATGCTATTATTGCCTGTTTCATGGTGAACTTGTTTTCTCCAAAGAAGTAAAGGGAATCCAGGCACAAAGACATGCAAGTCATTCTTAGCATAGTTATTAAACCCGGCTCGGAAGTTGATCCGGCCAAGGGGCCGGGTCCTGGGTTTCATGGGTCAACCCGGAAAAATTAAAAAAAATTAAAATTTTAATATTTTATATGAAAAAATTAAGAAAATCCATGTAAATATAGGTTATACATATTGTAAATAACGAAATTTAAAACAATATTTTAAAAATATTTTTATTCCACATTAAAAAGATATTATGTTAAGTTTTTAAGTTAAAGTATTTAAATCAAAAAAAAAATTTATCTCACATTGTAAAAAACATAGTTTTTTTCTTGGGAAAATAAAGTATATATGCCAATGGGTTTCAAATCTCATATTTGAAAAAAAAAAATCGAGTCTCGCCCGGGTCTCGGGTTGACCCGGGTTTGACTAGGTCGTTGCACTGACCGGTCTTTTAACAAACCCGGACCGGTCCAGCCCCCGGATCAGTCGGGTCCCGAGTCGACCCGCCGGGCCGGTCCAGGTTTAATAACTATGATTTTTAGTTATATCATTTTTTTTTATGAGAATTATATAAGTTATATCTTGAATTTTTAATTGTTTAAGTAAATTAATTTTAAAATATAGTATCAAAATTTTATTACCTAAACTGCAATAATTTGAATATCATGGTATCTATTTTATTTGAAAAAAATAAGTATGAATTAGTGCAGTTTCAAAGTTTTTTTATTAAATTATTTCTTTATCTAGTCAATTCTGTATCGTTGAATTTTTTTCTCTTTAGTAACGAGGAATTTTGAGGTTGCACTTTCTCGATACAGGTTCAATAAAGTACAAACATACTCCTAATCAATTCGACACAGCTGTCAATTAAGATTGGAATCCATATGCTCGGAAGAAGGGAGAAGGGGATTCCTTTTATCAAGGATGGAAGATAGGAGCGAATCTTGGTCTAATTAGACACAACGACACCATGATTATACAACTCGGTGGATTAGCTTGTTTATTCAGTGACTGGAAGCTTTTCAAGTTTGATTTTATTTTGAATTATTTTTTATATTCATCTAATTAAATTTAAAATAAATTGTCTTATAACATATTAATTTTATAAAACCTGTGTATATTAAAACTAATAATTAAAAAAATTAAAACAACATCATTTTAAATAAAAATAATATATATGAGTTGACTACATGATTCGTGATTGACTAAACAACCTAATAACTCGAGTTTAAATTATGTCATATTCCATGTCAGGTCTTGTCACAAGAATAAGTGGGGGCTAAAATCCCCAAAATTTTATTTTGTTCATGTAGTATTATATATATTTTTCAATTATGCCCCATAAAGTTATAAATTAGCATCTTATAAATACTTATTAATTAAAATGTTTTTAACAATAATAAATGGTTTCTCATTTGATTTAGTTTAAGAAATTGGATTTACCTACTTATCCATTTAATGTACATTAAAATCGTTTATATTAGAAAACAAATGTATAGCAAAATGATTTTCCTTTTTTACTTAAATAAGATGCACAAAATTTTAAAACTAGAAATTTAAGCTAATAATTAACAAAACTTAATTGTCGTGGCAATATGAATTTACTATGAATTAAAACAGTAAAATTACAGCTTTATCCTTAACCAAGAAAATCAATAAACTGATCTTGGAGAGTAAATGAGTTTTTTCACATGATCCATTAGTTATTCTTGAATTAATTTGGGGCAGCGTGGTCTTTTTCATATTTTTATGCATAGTAAAATGACTTAAATACTTGTAAAAGAAAAAAAAAACACCTGACTACCTTATAAGGGCTTTTTTGGAATTCTAACTTTTAAAACACAATGAAATTACCATATTATCCTTAGATTTAATATTTTTAAAACAAGACTCAATGGGATTTTTTATACTTTCACATTGGTTTTTTGTTATTATCAGGTGAGTTTAGAGGTAATTTGATATTATAATCAATATAAAAAACAAAAGAAAAAAGTAGCT
>Ga0307511_10002938_pt1 | contig 17659 bp, 10 predicted proteins | sample 13_EM_MG_FD_200266 | JGI IMG/M metagenome (GOLD analysis project Ga0307511, IMG submission 200266) | Populus trichocarpa ectomycorrhiza microbial communities from riparian zone in the Pacific Northwest, United States - 13_EM | ecosystem: Host-associated > Plants > Roots > Unclassified | place... | reverse complement strand
ACCATTTAAAGACCATAAAACTCGTTCTTTCTTTAGTAAATTTTTATCTTGCCAAACACGACCTTAAACCTAAAGGGCTTGGCCCAGCCTAGCCCAAGGTCCAAAAACACAACCTATACTCAAAATAAAAACAAAAAAAAAAAATCAAACAAAAGTTTTGGTTAAATATCAACAAAAAGGAGAAAAACACCAATATAAACCTAAAAGACTAAACAAAGCTAAAGAACGAATTACATCAAATCACGAGCATAAAGAGGGAGAATATGGAAAACTAGAATTAAAAGACTCATTTAAAAGGGATAACATGATGCAAAAATCAAGAATTAAACCTCAACAACCTCAAATCAAACCCATAGGGATTGATTGATCCAAATTGCCTCAAATGAAAGAATTAAGAACAAAGAACAATAACATATAAGTTTAGGCTTCGATTGAAGCACACTAGAAGGGCTAGAACACCGGTTTAAAAAGAAAAATTATCCACTTAAGAACAATCAAACATAAACCCAAAAAAGACAAAAAAAACCTAGAAAACTACCCAAACCTAGAAAATGACTAAAATCCCATAATAGCGACCTAAACCTTGTAACCATGGCTCAAACATGCTTACTACAACTTGCTTAAACCATCAACAACTCAAGAAAACAAAGAAAGAAAATGATGTATCCAACTAAATTAGATTTAACACATAACTTTAAAATAATATATTTCTAACTCTGACATTGTAACATTGAGCTATAATAAGCTAATGTTTGTTTTTATTCCATCTAAACATGATCATAGCTTGATTAAACCCATCAAACATATCGAGAAAACAATTGATAACCATAATTTTAGTAAATCTCCAATAATGAAAATCAAATTCAAATGACTAAACTAAACTTCAACATCATAACTGATATTTTAACAATCAACTAACATGATAATAATAATTATAACAACATCAAACTATGCATTCAAATCAACTTGTTAGAATAACATATATCATTTCCAACAACAAAATGTGACCTACTAAAACATACATATTACCTTTAAACAAATAAACAATAAACATTCAAAATTCAACAGGGATACCTTTTTCAATCAATGATGCCATTTTTATATTTGTGATTTCTTACCCCTTTCTCTTTTTTTTTCATCTCATGATCCTTAGTACTTCCAGCTCATACTCTTTGATTCGTACACTCTGCTCCCTTTATTTTTTCTTCTTCCCATCTTTTGACACTATTTTTTTTTGGTATCTTTCTTTTTCAATTATTTCTGGTATCTCTCTCAATTCTCTAAAACTTGCTTTTCTTCTCTGCCTTTTATGTGGAGAAACATCTTTTTTTATAAGCCAAAATAAAATAAGGAGGTTACAAAACCATAGTGGTTTCCTTAAAAACTAAGGTGGTTAAGGCGCTCTTTCTCTTTTATAACATATTCCTGAAGGCTAGGTCATTTGTTTTCCTTTTAAATTGAATCTTAGCAAGATAAAACAACTTTAAAGCTAACTCTTTTATGGGTGTTTTTCTTCTTTAGCCAAGGCTGGTTGGCTAGGGCACTTTGAAGAAACTATTGTGAAGCTTGGGATGTCAACGCATCATTAATAGACCTGAATCATGTAGAGAGGATGCAAATATATCATTGAAAACAAACCACATTTGATTTGAATCATTATTACTCCACATTTATTTATTGAAAGATTGGTCCCTGATTAACTTAAATTTATCAACGCAGATGAAACTGACTAGGGACAAGATGTTGTTAAATTCATTGAGCTAAATGAGGTATACACTTTTGATATAGAAGGCTAATCTTTGTAGGTAAAATGTTTCTTAATTTTTTGGTGCCGAATACAACCCTTGAAGTGTTTGGAAACGACACATTCATCATCTGAAGATGGCTTTTTGATTAGTTTTTTTGGGTAAAGAAGAAGAATAATAGTGATCAAAAGACGAGTCATTTAGTTTTTTTATTCAATTTTAAATTACGTGTTGCCTATTCCTAAACCTTGAAAATTAGGATATTTAATTATAGTTTTTGAGAATTTTCCTTCTTGTCTCTATACTTTTAATTTCAGCGTTTGCATCCTTAATTAACTCAAAAACTTCTCAATTTTTGCAATTGTATGTTTGAAAATATTGACGGGAATACTTTAATTCGCAAGCCTTTTACAAATTAGTCATTGGTTTCTAGATTATGTAATTCGACTCTTATTTGACTATTAAACTTTTAATTTATCTTGATTTTACCATTGATTTAATCAATTTCAATCCCTATATACACGTATTTTGCGCCTTGATCCTTGATTTTGAATTTTTGTAACTAAATCCCTAATTGGCCTCTAAACCTTTTGTTCTTTGCAATTAAACCCCTAATTAAGTCAATTTAACATATTAAAAGTTTGATTAAGTCTTTAAACTTAATTGATTCTTCTAATTTTTGCTTAATTGATTTTCAAACTAATTTTTTCTTCAATTTAACCCCTGATTAACTCAATTAAACCCTCATTAAAAGTCTAATTAAGACTTTAAACTTAATCGATTCTTCTAATTTTTGCCTAATTGATTTTCAAATTAATTGTTTCTTCAATTAAACCCCTGATTAACTTAATTAAACCTCTATTAAAAGTCTAATTAAGTCCTTAAAGTTACTTAATTCTTCTAATTTTGGCCAAATTGACTTGCCAACTTACTTAATTTCAATTAAGCCTTTTTTTTTCGGCCTATTTTTTTTAATTTTCAAATATCTTGTCCATTTGTGGCCTTAATATACATTTATTATTATTATTATTATTATTATTATATAAATGAAATCTTGGGTGACCTAAAATTAGGATATGACAAATATGTTCAACATTGAAACCAAGATGAAACTCTCTATATGATCTAGGTTATAATAAAATCTAATAGATTTTAATAAAAATATTATTTATATAAATTAAATACAAAAAATTTACTAACTTTTTTGCTTCTCATGTCAAATGGTATGAGGCGAAACATTTCACTTTAAATCTCACTCATGTCCATGAGTTCTACTAGGATGCATTGGAAGCACAATAGCCTCACCAGGTATGAGTTATAAATTTATTTAATTTTTTCATTTGGGCGTTAATTTTTTAGTTTCGCTTTATTTTCTAATATATACTTTTCATGAATCAATAGGTTATATGGATGTCATATACCGATGATTTGATATTATCAGTTGCATCTGTATGCTGGGAGGGAGACTTGTGGTTAACAAATGTTTCGTTGCATTGTTTTGACATAGTTTAAATGCATTGCCCTGATCAGGTGATGCGGTAGTTTGACCCATATCAGCACATTCCAGATCATGTTAACACCATTGAAGAGTCACATGTTATCAATCATCAAGGCAGGCGAGAAAGGAATTGGCTGGTGATTCATGCAGATTATCCAGATCTTTAAGGTGTTAGGAGAGATAAGATATTTATGGAGTGAAAACCAACAATTGATCTAGATATCTAAATGAGATGATATTTTCCAATAATGCGCCAATTTATTGCACCTACATGATCACGTATCTCGAGGTGTCACATATTTTGATGCATAACAAGCTTCGATATCCGAAATAGAAACAACTGGTATGAATTTTTTTATATAATATTTATTAAATATTGTTAATGTTATTATAGATGTTAAGTGCTAATTATTGTTTATTGTATTTATTAGATTCATTTATTATTACAGGAGGCTCGGAGAGCAAAATCCACTATCTATAAAGGCGTTGATGAGATGGCACGTGCCCTGAAAACAATACAATCAATTTGTGTCTTGTTTGAATTTAAGAGGTTGAGGAGGCTGAAAGTCTTGAAAAGACCTTAACAGAAAATGAGATCGTTTATCATGAACAGAAGCCTGAAACAGGTTTGCTCATAAACGTTCCTTGCCCATTTACAAGTTGGGGTGATTTTGGTGCTGACCCCTAGATGGGCGTTATAGGCTTATCCTCGTGTTGCATGAGTTTGAGTTTTAAATGTAGTTATGTTATATGCTTTATGTTTTAAGATTTATAAATTTAGTTTAAATTTAATAAAATGTTATGTGAATTTTTATCATGTTTGATTATGAATTGTGAAGTGTGTTTATTTTTTTAATTGTGAAATGTGTTGTGAAGTTTGTTGGAGATGAATTGTAAATTATGTTTGTGTATTGTGATTGTTGATCGATTGATTTTTTGTGGTTGAGAGTTGTAAGTCTGAAAGAAACTATCTTTTTCTAGAGAGTCACAATCCTCTCATACAACTCACGAGTCACAAATATAGCATGCAATTCATGAGTCGCGTATGAGATTATCGACTTGCTAAACTGTATTATTTGTATTATTTTTTTAAATATTTTCTTAACTATGGTAATTTTTACATGTGCTAATGTCAAAAAACAATCTAGTTGGTAGAGATATCTAAGTGCCTATTTGACACTACAATAAAATTTATTTTTCAAAATATTTTTTAAATTGCTTTTAGCCTGAAAAAATATTAAATTAATACCTTTTAATTTTAATTTATTGATATAAAAAATAAAAAAATATTTTTTTAAAAATATTATTTTTATATATTTTCAATTAAAAATATTTTTGAAAACATATTATACAGCGTTACAAACATAGTAAAGGACCTGCCGGAGTAGGCCAGCAGTTAAGAATTATGAGTTAGTTATAAACTTTAGTCCCTGTAATTTAATGAAACTAATTGATTAATCCCACTAGTATCAGAATTAAGTAAATAACCCAAATACTATAGATCATTTAGACAGTGGGACCCAATCCTAATAGATCCAATCAACTTCCTCCCGCAATTTCACTTCTCCAAAAAGAACACCAAACATTGTTGTTTTGTTTCCCCTAAAACACCATCAAACAAAACCAAAACGAAAACCAAAAAAATCCCTCCTTTTCAATTAATCATGCTTTCATGCAATCCATAAATCAAAACCCATCTCTAATTCTCCAAATCCTTTTCAATGGCATCTCCTTCTCTTATGGACACCCTTTTTCAACGCAGTTTAGATGACATCATCAAAGGTGTTCGCCAACAACAAAGTAGTACTGAATCCATTTTCATATCCAAAGTTATTGAAGAAATCCGTCGAGAAATCAAATCCACTGACTTGCGAACCAAATCCACTGCCCTTCAAAAACTCACTTACCTGAATTCAATCCACTTTATTGACATGTCATGGGCATCTTTTCATGCTATTGAATGCATTTCTTCTCCTACTTTCTCTCACAAAAAGATTGGTTATCTAGCGATCTCTCAGTCTTTCAATGAATCCACACCCGTTATTTTGTTGATTAGTAATCAACTAAGGAAGGATCTCAAGAGTAGCAATGAGTTTGAGGTGAGTTTAGCTCTTGATTGCTTATCTAGAATTGGAACTGTAGATTTATGTAGAGACCTTACGTCTGAGGTTTTCACTTTGATGTCTAGTTCTAAAGTTTTTGTTAGAAAGAAAGGTATAGGTGTTGTTTTAAGGCTTTTTGAGAAATACCCAGATGCAGTTAGGGTGTGTTTTAAGAAACTTGTTGAGAGTTTAGAGGGTAGTGATTCGCAAATTGTGTCTGCAGTTGTTGGTGTGTTTTGTGAGCTTGCTTCCAAAGACCCCAGATCGTATCTTCCATTGGCACCTGAGTTTTATAGGATTTTGGTTGATTCGAAGAATAATTGGGTGTTGATTAAGGTGTTAAAGATTTTTGCTAAGTTGGCTCCTTTAGAGCCTAGGTTGGCTAAAAGGATGGTTGAACCAATTTGTGATCATATGAGAAAGACCGGGGCGAAGTCTTTGGTGTTTGAGTGTATTAGGACTGTAGTCACTAGCTTCACTGAGTATGAATCTGCGATGAAGCTTGCAGCTGCAAAAATTCGTGAGTTTTTGATGGAGGATGATCCAAATCTTAAGTATCTTGGACTGCATGCCGTATCTATTATGGCGCCAAAGCACTTGTGGGCAGTTTTGGAGAATAAGGATGTGGTGATCCAGTCTTTGAGTGATGAAGATCCTAATATTAAACTCGAGTCTTTGCGTCTAGTTATGGCAATGGCTTCAGAGAGCAATTTAGTGGAAACTTGCAGGGTTTTGGTTAATTATGCACTCAAATCTGACCCTGAGTTCTGCAATGAAATTCTTGGTTCAATTTTATCAACATGCTGCCGGAACGTTTATGATGTTATAATTGACTTTGATTGGTATGTGTCACTTCTTGGGGAAATGTCAAGGATTCCAAATTGCTCGAAGGGGGAAGAAATTGAGAATCAGCTAATTGATATAGGTATGAGAGTCAAGGATGTTAGGCCAGAGCTTGTTCGTGTTGGCCGTGACTTGCTGATTGATCCAGCACTACTTGGCAATCCTTTTCTGCATCGGCTGTTATCTGCTGCTGCTTGGGTGTGTGGGGAATATGTAGAGTTCTCGAGGAACCCAGTTGAACTTATGGAGGCATTGCTACAGCCTCGTACTAGTCTCCTGCCTTCGTCAATAAGAACAGTTTACATGCAGTCTGCTTTTAAAGTCTTAATCTTTTGTATACATTCTTACTTTTTGCAAAAGGAAGAAATGACCTCAGAAGTTTCAGATTTGGCTTCTAAAAGGGAATGCTCAGAAAGTTCTGATTTAGCAACAGGCAAAGCTCTTGTCCAAAGTGATCAGGATGAAGGGTTCAATCCAAGGGAATCAAACCAATCATATGAAGATCCTTCTGTTGTAGATACTGGGGTTGGACAGACATCTACACCCGCATTCATGGAGGAAAAAAGTTTTATGCATGAATCTATTGTTAACCTGTTAAACCTGATGGAATTGGCGTTGGGTCCTTTATCAGGCAGCCTTGATGTTGAAATACAGGAGAGAGCATGGAATGTGCTTGGATTTATTGAGTTGGTACGACAAGAATTTTCTAATCCATTGATTCGAAAGGAAGCAAATTTGGAGAGGGAAAAAGTGATTGCTTCCAGAGTTGTTGAATGGGTGCATGATGCCTTCTCTGAGGAGCTTGGTCCGGTCTCCGTAACTGCCCAGGATAGAGTCCTTGTACCAGATGAACTAGTGCTTAAGGAGAATCTCACTGACTTGGAAGCAATCTGTGGAGGTGTAGAATTACCTTCACCCGGTTCCTTTTCTCTTACAAGTCCATATTATGGAGAAAGTGCTGGTTTTTCCGTCTCTAACCTCCAAGGCGAAGAAGATTCAGAACCATCAACAGAGTCCACTTCCTTGCTTACAGAACACCGAAAGCGGCATGGGTTGTATTATCTCCCTTCAGAAAAGAATAAAATTCTTGCAAATGATTACCCCCCTGCCAATGACCCTAGTTCTGGCATTAACACGAATGATGACACTGAAGATTTAGTTAAGCTTGCAGACCAATCACTAGTCTCCAAGAGAAAGCCAAACCATGCAAAACCTAGGCCTGTGGTGGTGAAGTTGGAAGGAGGAGATGCAGCACCTGTCGTTTCCAAGAAACCAGAGCTGAAGGATGATTTACTTTCTGGCGCCATTCGTGATGTACTTTTAGGTAATGAAGCCAAAGCTGCCTCATCACAAAGTAATCCATCTGATAAGTCATCCAGTAAGAGAAAAGGGAAGGCGAAACATGTTATTCTACCTGATTCTAAAGAAAATCTAGCTGTCGGAGAACAGCCCAATCATGAAAATCCAAGTTCAAGGCGAAGCCAACACCGGGGTCATGGTAAAGAGAAAAGCAAGAAAAGTCGAGGGAAGAAGAATGGGGATGGAAGGGAAGATGATGGGGAGAAAGAAAGAGAGAAGATTAGAGATCACCATGGTAGACACAAAAGTCGACAAAGAGCTGATGCACCTATAAATGTGGTTGCACAAACACCGGATATTCCTGATTACCTTTTATAGCATTAAATGTTCGGATCAGTGCTGCTGTTAGTGACTGCTGAAGAGGAGTTGTTTGACTTCGTCCGCCCCATGTATTCACCCACCTTGAATGCTAAGTTTGGTTTCATTTTTTGGGTGCAGATCAGATATATTCATTTTTTGGTTGGATTTGTTGCTTTTTTAGTTTTTCTTTTTAATTCCGGGATTGCTTTGACATGCAAGACACTGTCAAAATGTAAATTGAAATGTTCAATTTGAGTTTGGCGAGAGAGAGAGAGATTGCTTATATCCCTACAACAGCATTCGGTGTTAGCGTCTCATCTATCATTTACTATTGAATTTTGATTCTGAGCTTTGCAATGAATGGAAATTTATAAATCTGATCGTACTGTGAATACTTGCTGAGTGATCATGAGTAACATTCAAGTCAGGTGAGTGTCTCGGGTTGAGCTTGGCTTGATTTATCTGCTCCCTGCGATTCTTATCTGGGAATACCACTAATTTGTGAGATGAAAACCATGGGCTCGCAGCAACCATTTAGATTTACCAGTCAATGATGGTATGCGCTGAATATTTGACATCTTTAATACTCCTTGCATGATTGTTTCAGTCTGCCATATATGCCTTCAGCATGTTTTGATTGAAGTACCATCTGCTTCAAAATTCGAAGTTCACATGTTTCTGACGCGGAATTGTCTCTTGGATGGCTATTTTAAGGTTTGAAGAAAAAGTTTGCAACTTCACATAAAAAGAATCTTACTTGAGAATTAAAGTTATATATAATTGATCATCTCATTTTATAACTATAACAGAATATACACAAGAAGTATAAATCACAGTGATAAGTCCCAGCAAATATTCAACAATAATTGTTTGTTTCTTTTCTGGTGAGAAAATACCACAAATTTTAGATACTGATTGATTGCCCTTATTGATAATTTTCGGCTGCTTTAAATAAGCAAAACCAGTACAGGAAACCGAAATAAAAGAAAAGCTGGTAACTCACGATTTGAGATTACCCACATAAAAACTGAATGTAACCCGTACGTAACATTAAACATAACAACTATAACAAACTGAAATAAAAGTGATGAAAAGTTCGCAACTGCAAATGACCTAGTCCTGTAGGTGACCCAGTCCTCCCCAGCATAATCTTTTCATTCTTTACGTGACCATAAATACTCTTCTGCATGCCGTATGCATATAAGTTCTTTTCTGCATGCCTGCATGCCGCATGTATATACTTTTCACGTCCAATCTTCCTGCATGGCACATGCAGTTAACAATTCACGTCCAACTTCAACATATGTATTTGGGATTTGGCTTAAGGGGCCTTGCTGATCGACGTGGCTTATCACTACCTCCCTCATTATGTGGAACCTTGTACCCAAGGTCCACGTCTGGAAACAACTCCAGCAGCTGTTTGGTGGATACCCACGTCGCCTCTTCTACTGGTAGATATTTCCAGTGGACTAAACTCTCTTTGACAATTCGGGCGCCTTGTTTGATCCAGCGATGATCGATAACAGCCTGTGGTGTCAGTATGACTTCCCCATCTTCACTGAATGATGGTATCTCTGTGATGTGTTTGCCATTCTTCGTGTTAGTGTTGTACCGTTTGAGTAGGGAAATATGGAATATCGGATGAATACGCGACTCTGCTGGTAAGTGGAGTTTGTAAGCGACGGGGCCGATTTTTTCTAGAATTTCACAGGGCCCATAGAAGCGGCTAGCAAGTTTCTGGTATTCTCTTTGAAAAACTATTTGCTGGCGATAAGGATGTAGTTTCAAAAGCATTAAATCACCAACCTCAAATGACACATCTTTTTGTTTTTGATTTGCGATTTGTTTCATCCGATTAACTGAGCGTGCAAGGTTGACCTTGAGTTGTTGAAGTAATTCATCTTGGTCCTGTAATTGCTGATCCACTTCATGCACTGAGGATAGTCCTTCATTCTATGATGGAATAGTGGGTGGTAGCCTACCATACAGTGCTTGAAAAGGGGTCATGCCGGTTGAGATGTGGTACGTTGTATTGTACCAGTATTCTGCCTAAGGTAAGTAGAAGCTCCATTTTCATGGCCATTGGTGGACAAAGCATCTAGATATTGTTCAACACATTGATTGACAACTTCCGTTTGGCCATCGGTCTGTGGATGATATGCAGAGCTGAGCTGCAATTTAGTACATGACATCTTGAAGAACTCTTGCCAGAAATGGCTCACAAAAACTGGATCACGGTCGCTGACGATAGACTTTGGCATGCCATGGAGCTTAATAACACCTTCCATAAATTTCTCTGCAACGCTTTTAGCTGTAAAAGGATGTTTTAATCTAAGAAAATGAGCTGATTTACTGAGCCTATCGACGACTACCATGATGGTATCCTTGCCCTGTGAGGTGGGTAACCTCTCAATAAAATCCAATGTGATGTCATCCCATACTTAGCAAGGAATGGGCAGTGGTTGGAGGAGACCTGCGGGCGCCAATGTTTCCAACTTTGTTTTCTGGCAGTCCACACAATTCTTGATATATTCTTGGACCGATTTACGCATCCTTGGCTAATAGAATTGTTGTCCCAGTTTTTTATAGGTGCGCAATACACCAGAGTAGCCGTCTATCTTGGTGTCATGCATTTCATGTAGCACCTTTGCACGTAGGGCAGAATCTGCTGGGACGATGACTCGTTCCTTGTAACGAAGTAGGCCATTGTGCCACACATAGTGGCTGTGTAGTCGGTCCATGGCTGCCTGGCTCATGAACTGTATGTACGAATCTGTCTTTACCGCTTACTTAATTTCTTCCCATAAGGTAACCTGAGGAAAAAAAAGATGGTGAAGAACAGGGCTACCTTGTTTACGAGAGAGAGCATCAGTTGCAAAATTTTCACGGCCGGGACGGTATGTAATCTCATGGTCATAGCCTAAGAGCTTGGCTACCCATTTTTGCTGCTCTAGTGTGGTGATACGTTGCTCTAACAAATACTTTAGGCTTCGTTGATCCGTCTGAATATAAAATTTTCTGCTTAGAAGATATGGTTGCCGCAGACATATAGCTTCAATGATGGCCAACATCTCTTAGGCGTAAGTGGACCAAGATTTTTTTGCCACCCCAAGTGCTCAACTCATAAATGCCACTAGTTTGCTTTGCTGAGTCAATACTGCTCCAATATTGTCACCTGATGCATCAGTTTCGATAGTGAAGACGTCTTTGAAGTTGGGCATTGCTAGCGTTGATGTAGTTGTCATGGCTTGTTTAAGCGCAAGGAAAGCAGTTTCAGCTTCCTCATGCCATCCGAATTGGCCCTTTTTAAGGAGATTGTTGAGAGCTCGCGCCACAATGCTATAATTTTTTACAAACTTCCTGTAATATCTTGTCAACTCTAAAAACCCACGTAGCTCAGAAATATTAATGGGTCATGGCCATGCCACCATTGCTGCAATTTTGTTTTCGTCTACCTTCACTCTATGATTGGTGATAATGTGCCCTAGATACTCCAACTCTTGTTGGCCAAAAACACATTTGCTAGTTTTGACAAAGAATTGATGTTGCTTTAATATCGTCAAAGTCTGTTTTACATGCATCAAATGCATGTCCCAAGTAAGACTATAGACTAAGATGTCATCGAAGAAAACTAGTATAAATTTTCTAAGATGAGACCGAAATATAGAGTTCATGATAGCTTGAAATGTAGAGGGTGCATTACACAAGTCAAATGGCATAACCAAGTATTCATAATGTCCGTTATGAGTATGGAAAGTAGTTGTTGGAATATCCATAGGATTAACTCGTACCTGATGATACCCATCTCTAAGATCTAGCTTGGTGAAATATGAAGCACCATAGAGCTCGTCTAACATATCATCAACTGTGGGAATAGGGAAGCGGTCCTTCACGATGGCAGCATTGAGTGCCCGGTAATCTGTGCAAAATTGCCAAGTTCCATCCTTCTTCTTCATCAACAGTACAGGTGATGAAAACGGGCTTGCATTTGGTCGAATAAGTCCGGAGTTTAACATTTCATGGACTTGTTTCTCAATTTCCTCCTTTTGATAGTATGCATAACAGTATGGTCGAACATCAATAGGTTCGGTTCCTTCCTTGAGGGAGATGCAGTGATCTATCACCAGTGGTAGACTTGTCAGTTCCTTTAATAGTTCTGAGAACTCATGCAATATTTTCTTCATGTCAGGATGAATTGTTTTGTTGTGTGGCTCCGCAGCACTGACCTGTAGACATATTGCAAAAATGGCATGGTTCTGATGAGCCTCTTTGGTTAATTCATTGATTGATGCAATTTGAATGGCTTCATTGTCCGTTCCTTGTAACCGCCTAATCTGGTTCTTCCAAAGAAATTCCATGGTTAACTGTTTCCAGTTGCAAACCACGGAACCCAGCATTTCCAGCCATTGGATTCCCAGGACTAGATCTAACCCTGTAAGAGGAAGAGAATAAAGAGTTAAAGAGAAATGAGTGCCTTGCAGGTCCACTCCTACTTCTTCAAAACACCCCTGACACCTCAATTTCTCGCCATTCGCTACCTCCACCGTGAAAGTTGTGGTTGGCACCACTGGTAATCGCATCTCGTTGGCCAATCTTTCGTTAATGAAGTTGTGAGTTGATCCACTGTTGATGAGTGCGATGACATGTGGGAATCAATCCTGGCAGCTATGCGCATAGTCTTGGGCGCAGTGCATCCTGTCAACGCATGTAGTGTGATTTCTGGTTCAGTGGTTGCCTCATAATTCTCTTGAACTGGTTGTTCTTCACTATCATTATCACATAAAAGAGTGTTGCTGCCATCGTAACCTTCCAACATAAGTATTCGTGGCTCCCAACATTTATGTCCTATAGTAAAACGATCATTGCAGTTAAAACATAAATTCTGAGCTCTCCTCCGTTGCATTTCCTCCCAGGTGAAGCGCCAAACAGGATTGGTAGGGACTGGTGGTGCAACTCGATTGACACGGGGAGGGGATAGTATAGATCTCATTGGTGGTGTAGGTCTGATAAACCGAATTTTTCTACTAAGTTGATCATCCTTCATTTGGGCTAAATTTATGGCTTTCTTCAAGGTTTAAGGCTTAAACATGCGTATCTCATTTGAAATCTCAGTTTTTAAGTCACCCATAAATGTACCCACAAACACCCGTTGGTAATCTCGCAATGAACCCCCTTGCCTTATCCTTGAAAGGGCTTAATTAAATCTTCACACTCCGAAGGGCCAAAAGGAGCCCAAAGTTCGTCTTCAAAATTTACCTATGATAGAACGCATCCTTCTTCTTCAGTCAACCTGCGAATCCATTGCCACCACTGGTTGGCCTCCTCTTCCAAGTGGTAGGAAGCCAGAGAGACCTTTTGAGTTTCTGGAGTATTCTGAAATTAAAAAAACTGATTCACACGATTAAACCACTCCGTTGGATCATCTCCTGAAAATCTAGGAAATTCAAGCTGCGCTATCTTGGAAGAGACAATTAGTCGTCCCCCCTCGTGGCCTTTACGTTGTTGGTTGCCCTGGTTTGGAGGCTCCTAGTTTGCAAGCAGCACATCAAAAAGATGGTTAAGCGTTTCTTCCAGATGTCGCAGTCTATCAGCCATGCCTAGCTCCATTCGGTGTAGCCCATCTTCTAATTGCTCAATTCGTTCCTTATTAGTGCTCGTAATATCCAGGCTTGTTAATAACCTGGCTCTGATACCAATGATAAGTCCAAGCAAATATTCAACACTAAATGTTTGTTTCTCTTCGGGTGAGAAAGTATCACAAATTTTAAATACTGATTGATTGACCTTATTGATAATTTTTGGCTGCTTTAAATAAGCAAAACCGGTACAGGAAACCAAAATCAAAGGAAAGCTGGTAACTCACGATTTGAGATTACCCACGTAAAAACTGAATGTAACACGTACATAACATTAAGCATAACAACTATAAACAAACTGAAATAAAAGTGACAAACAGTTCGCAACTGCAAATGACCCAGTCCTGTAGGTGACCCAGTCCTCCCCAGCATAATCTTTTCATTCTTTACATGACCATAAATACTCTTCCGCATGCCTGCATGCCGCATGCATATACTTTTCACGTCCAATCTTCCTGCACGGCACATGCAGTTAACAATTCACGTCTAACTTCAACATATGTATTTGGGATTTAGCCTAAAGGGCCTTGCTGATCGACGTGGCTTATCACACAACAAGATTGCTTAATCTTTCAAAGAATTTGCAAGAAATCACTCAATAGAAACAAGGCATCAATATGCAACAACTTTAGATAAAATCTCATCATTAGATAAAATTTCATCAACCTCAAAATCTCATCAGCAGAAAACTAACCATAATTTGACTTAATAGACTTCAACTTGATAAGTAAACCTTAACACATTAAAAGCCTAAAATAACTAAAATAATAAAATAAAACCCAACCCAAATAAACCTTTAAATGCTACAAGCCTGAAAATAAACTAAAAGATAAATAAATAATAGTCTTGTTGTTACTCATTTTTTTAGCCATACATACTAATGGAGATATCCCTTTTAAATCGAAGGCAGGAGTTTAGTTTAAGGTTGCTGGGAAATTGACAAAAGCAAAGAAGAAAGAAATGTTTTTTGAACCCTGTTCCAGCCATCTTCGGCTCTCTTTATCCTTCCCCTCTGCTGCCGAAATTGTCAGGATTCTTAGGCTAATTAGGAGTCTTTATAATGCTAAATTTGTTCCTCTGTTATCTGGTCTTTAAGGTTGGAGAAAGCCCTCAGAAGTTACAATAACAAAACTGATTCTGCTGCTGTCGTAATTTTTTGTTCCAACTTAGGCCTTGATTCTGACTTGGTTTCGGGCAATATCTGACCATCCCAGCTATATTCTGTCACTCATGACATGTTGAAGAATTGACCTACACCTTTATTGGATCCTAGGGCTCACTATTCTTGTGGCAGACTCTCAGTCAAAATGGGATGCTTTGCATTGTCAGTTTTCTGAATTAGATCAGGAGATCCTTTTTGACCAACCATGTTGCAACCAGTTTTTTCAATTCAAAAAAATTTTATCTCAGTTTTAATCCCTTATGAAAGTTCTAGTCGTGTACACATAGATAAATTTGGGCTTTTGAATCGCTTGATTTCGATATCAGAAGCTCAAGATATTCCCATTTGAATATCCAAACGTGAAAGTAGAGAATTCTGCCGCGAGCAGGATTCTGACCCGAGTTTTGCACTAAAGACTCTGCTTCCGTCACAATTTTGCTGGTCGTTATTTTTAGGTTATACTCTCAGTCACATCGGGATGCTCGGTATTTGTTAGTTTTTGAATCAGATCAGGAGACCATTTTTTACCAATCAGATTGCGGCCCGATTCTGTTATGTAAAACGATTTATCTCACCTCAAATCCTTCATGAAAATTGTAGTCCTACATGTGTAGATGAATTTGGGTTTTTGAGTTGCTTGATTTCGATATCATAAGCTCAAGATATTCACGTTTGAATATCTAATGAGAAAGTGAAAATTCTGCCGCAAAAATTCTATTGCAAGAAGGATGCTTGCGTTTAATTGTTGCGATTAATCATTGTTTTTTTGAGTTCAAAATGTTAGTTTTAGGACGTTACCCCATGTGACGAACTTATTCTTATGATGTTTTGCTAGCTTCTACTGTGATGTTTGCATTTAATTATTGTGATAAATAGTGTTTTTTTGATCAAAATATAAAAATGTTTTTGTGTGTTGCATACGGCCAATACCCTAACATATTTTAAATTTTCTTCTTTAAAAAAAAAACAAATATTCGAGGTTTCAAAAAATGTGTTTTAGCATGGATTCCTTAAACAGAAAAATTATTTTCTTGCATCTTGGATTTTACAACATGTTTGTAAATTCCAAAGGGTGTTGGCCAATATTCCAAAAATATAAAAATCTTATTTTTGGGAATTCATTTTTATTCACTATTAATATTTGAATAAAGAAATTCCAAAGGGGTAAATATCCAAAATATTATTAGGAATTATTTGTTATTCATTAGTAATGTTTGGATAAAGAAATCCCAAAGGGGTTAATATCCAAAATATTATTAGGAATAATTTGTTATTATTCACTACAAATGTTTGGATAAAGAAACCCTAAATGTGTTAATATTCAAAATATTATTGGGAATAATTTGCCATTGTTCACTGTTAATATTTGGATAAAAAAACCCCAAGTGGTAAATATCAAAAAATATTTTTCTAGGAAATAACAAGTCATTATCCCTTAATAATATAAGGGCAAATAAACTAATGAAAGGTAAATGTCCAAAATATTGTTAATAGGAATACAACTTGTTTATTTTTAACAAAAGGGTAGATTTATGCCTAAAATTTTATTTAGAACAATTTAATTGCGTATCCTTGAAAGAAGCCTCAATTATAATTGGGGACATTTCAAATATTGATTCCACAATTTATGAGTCATGAAAATATGAAATACTAATGCAAAAATGGGCTTTTAAAGCACCTTGAATTTTCTTAGATTTCTAACTTAGTTTTCTTTTCTTTTCTCTTCCTTGCGATTTACGAGTCGCGAACACTTGAAATACTAAGAGAAAAATGAGCTCTTAAGCACATTGAATCTCTTTAGATTTATATTTTAGCTATCTCTAAATTCATAAATTCTGAATTTATTTCAAATCAAGCATAGACTTCAAGAGATCTGCACCGTTTCTCTTTGGCACTCTATAGACATATCTAAAGCTATGATCCATATTGGCCAAGGGTTCTTTCCCTTAGACTTTGAACCCAAATAATTCATCACAGCAAACCTATCCTAGAAAAACTAATTAAGAGAACACCAACACCATAGCAATTATAAGGCAAACCAAACACAAGTAGCTTACCTTAGGTAGAGCGTACTAGGGGTGCTAATACCTTCCCTTTACGTAACCAATCCCTTGCTCAGAACCTCTGAAAAACCAGTTAGGGTTCCTAGTGACTATAATACTAGGTGGTGACTCCCTTTTTCACAAAACAAAGACCCCGACATTATTCCCTGCTCCGGAAAGGGTCGCCTCGACGTCAATGTCTCGTGAGGGAATGACAGGATGGCGACTCCACTGGGGACGCTTGGACTAGGCTTGGTAGTTTGTTTGTTTATGCTATGTATTGTTGGTTTCTTTTCTTTTTGCTATAAATGGTTAAATACTTTAGCATGCATCTTTACATCTTGTCATGCATGGTATATTGGATATGGATATAGATTTTATTGCATCCTATCATGCATCACTTTTATTATTATTTTTTTGAGAGCACACACATTAAACTTTAAGTTAGGCGGGGAACTAGCAGCTTGCCTTATGACTTGAGTCAAGGTTTAAGTTTGTGTAAACCCCAACTCTTTGCTGAGTGCTTAGACTGGTAGTGATTGGTATACGTGTCATTCCACTATCTACTGAGCCCCTATATTGCCTTTACGAGGGTGATCACTGGGACCATAGTTTTTAAACCCGGCCCGGGGATTGACCCGACCAAGAGACCGGGTCCCGGGTTTCATGGGTCAACCCAAAAAAATTTTAAAAAATATTTAAAATTTTAATATTTTATATGAATTTTTTTAAAAAAAATCATGTAAATATATACTATATATATATATTGTAAATAATAAAATTTTAAAAAATATTTTAATTTTTTTTTATCAAATTCTTATATTTTACTCGTATTAATTTATAAATATGAAGGTGAAATAATCAACATCAACCTTTCCCAACAGTTATCCATTTCAGAAGTTTGTTAGAAAAACAAGACGGAGGGCAAGATAGAAAATTCACCAATGCATAGCCAACATGTATATAAACAAC
>Ga0307511_10002937_pt1 | contig 17663 bp, 24 predicted proteins | sample 13_EM_MG_FD_200266 | JGI IMG/M metagenome (GOLD analysis project Ga0307511, IMG submission 200266) | Populus trichocarpa ectomycorrhiza microbial communities from riparian zone in the Pacific Northwest, United States - 13_EM | ecosystem: Host-associated > Plants > Roots > Unclassified | place... | reverse complement strand
CTTGGCATTCCGTAAGTACTTTTCGTTACTACCGGCTTTATAGGGCGGGGGCTAATATTTTCTGCTTAATATATAGCATTCATGAAGGAGGAGAAGAACGAGGAGCCTAAGAAGTTTGCGGCGGAGGTTGTTGGAATTGAGCCAATCCCAGTGGAGTCTACTGGGGAGTTGCAGCACAAGGAGTAAAAATGTTCTTGATATGTTATCTTCTACTTTTGTGTAATGGATGCAAAAGTTGTTGTATTTGTGGCGACTGGTGGGGTTGGATAGAGGCTTGTTGTCCTGCACGTGATGGAAGCGAACTAAAGCGCTTTTCTTTTATTTTGACAGGCGGTGGTTGTGAAATCCGAAGATTACTACTTGGCAAATCTCATGTGCGATTGTAATACACTAGTGCATAGGTTCAAGGTAACTTGAGGGTAACAGACCGAGAAGATCGAGTAATAATTTTATTTCGGCTCAGGGTAACACCTAAATGCTCTATCAGTTTATAGGTTTTTTTTTAAAAAAAAAACAAGGATCGAGAAGCATCTATTCCTTGAGGTCATAAGGCTTACTACATCACTCTCACATAAAAATACACAATTTAACATCAGATCTCGGATTCAAGCCACAGTTATTTCGTATGGCAAGACAGGGCTTCTGGGACTATCCTCTTTTTTAAAAAAAAAAAACTCTACATCCATAGGGGACATATGACGAGAGCCCCCACCTGGAAACCCAAATAGATTCAAGGATGGCTTCTAGGACTAGTAGAGTAGTAATCAACATTTTTTGGGGGAAATGCTAGTTGTCTCGAGGGGAAAAAAAAAGGCCTTTTATTCAAAAAAGTAATTGAAATTAACAACAGCTTGTGGATGTGAAATTGGCCCGGGCGCCACTTGTAAAAAAAATTGAATATATATATATATAAATTTAAAAAAATCAAAATGAAAAAATGTCAGTGCGGAAGAATAGTTACCCTGAACCCAAACCAACAGACACTTGCAAATGACTAAAAGCAAACTAGGTATTTAGAGAGGAGGAGACCTACTATTTCTGTTTTTGGCGATGTGGTTTTGGTGGTTCTGAGCATTGTTGATCGAGAAAGGATCAGCGGAGGCTGGAAGGTGGGAGGGTGGGAGGCTGGCGGTGGCCATAGCGCTGCCAAATAAGACCCCTATATCCTTTCCTCTCTTCTCTCCTCCTACTCTCATTCCTATACTCACCAATTAACATCTTATCGTCATTAGCCTCCCCCATCCTCCATTGGCCCACCTCTTACCGTCACCAAGCTCCATCAAATTACTTCTCATTCCCACCAATTCACTAAAAATGCCAGAGCCCCGACCATCTCCAACACCAAGGTATGACTCCTGTCCTGACTTAGTTGCCTCCCCCCCTCTTATGATGATGTATGGGGTTCTGGGGTTCCATCGCAGGTGTGGGCTTGTGACGCTGAGGAGATGGTAATGACCATGGTTTGCCTTAGACCATGGCGTGCAACGGCGGAAAAACAGTGAAGCCTTGCGTACAGCGAGAAATAAAAGGCGTTATTGCAGTGTGGCACACGGGACCCACTGAGCGTTGTTATTGTCGGATTATGGCTAACTCCTCCCAGTGCGTCTTTTAGTGATCCTTTCAGCCCGTCTTTCAGGACCCGATATCTTCAGAGAAACCAACGTCAAGGACAAGTGTTCTCTCCTACACCCTCACTCCCACCCACCGACGAGGTGTACGTGGCTGATTTGGGTGATGTGGCCATGGATGATATAGCCCTTGACGATGTGGGGGTTGTTGACGGGGCTGATGTGGAGATGCCGGAGCGCGGTGTAGAGGAGGATGTGATGGAGAATAATGAGAAGGAGCCCTTACACCACCACAACCACCAATCCCTCTCCGTCTTTTCAGCCTCTTCCCCCCCACCCACTCTGGCCCTTCCCCCTATCCACCGCCCCACACCCCAACCACCATCTGCGGCGGAGGATGTAACCACACAAACGACAATGGATCGGAAGCAGCGAGCAAAGCTACGGCGAAAGACCCGGAACCAGCAACGGCGGGAAAGACAGAGGAGGGAGAGGGCGCTGGGGGTGAGCATAAATCAGGGTGGGGTTACGGTGGTCGTCGGAAACAACAGTAGTTCTGTCTATATTGGCCCGACAACGTTTAATTTCTATGTAGCTAGATAGTGAGTGACATGCGAGTGTAAACAAACTCCGATACACACCTCCGTAATGTAGTTGTAGGTTACAATGCCACCGCTTTGAGCGGACTGGAATACTTTTCATTATATCGCTTTTTGAAATAATAAAATGCCCTGTGAAAGAAAAATAGTGATGCCCACTAGAGAAGAAAAATTGAACTTATAGATAAATGCCACCCGAATCAACTCACAAACCCTTTAAACACTCCACCCACCAAAAACCACATGTAAGGACAACGAACCTGTAACGGATACAGCAAACCGATTATGGCCACATTCCTATTTTGCCTCTCCCTCCAAAACCACCGCCTCCCCCACTTTCGCCTTCGTACTCCTCTCCAAGCTCGACACAACCTTCTGGTTCCTCGCGTTCCCCTCCAACAAATTCCTCACGCACAGGGTTGCGTACTCCTTGATAAACGGATTATCGTCATCAACCATACACTGATTCAGCACCGCTGCCAACCCCCCCCTCTCCCTTACTAAATCCTTCACATCATTATTCTTCCAAGACAAATTTGTCAAAAGTAACACGCAGAATTTTTTTATATGTGGCCATGTGAATTCCTCTGGATCAGTTAAGGTACTGTCGGGGTCAAGGGAGGAGGTGCTTGATGCTGAAGGGGAGGGAGAGCGGGGGGGTGAAGATGGTAGGGAGGAGTCTCTGGGGTGTTGATCGTAGGGGCGCTCAACGAGGTTTTGGGGTGTGGATATGATAGGTGTAGCGGCTGGTTGGGTCGGTTTATTCGTTGATGCAGTAGTATCGGAGGAGGAGGGTGGGGGGTGGGGGTAGTGCGTCGCTGCTTGTGTCTGTGCTTGTGTCTGTGGTTGGCTAGGTTTAGTTTGGAGGTATCGAGGGATTATACGGTCCATTTCAACAAGGAGACCAACGACTTCGCCTACAAGGCCACCGGCTTCCTGATCCTCTTGCTCCAGGGGTTCTATAAATGAGGATTTGATAGTGGCGCTATCAGTGGCCTTAGGAATAGTGGGGTCATCTTTAAATTTCATATTTGCAACAGCTTCTTTCACACCCTCAAGCATGATTTTCTTGCTTTCCTCGTCCTCTGCAAATACAACCATCATTTCCATAAACTGATATAGTCCCTCATAGACACGGTCGAGATCCCATAATGACCATTCAAAATTCTCTCGCTTCATTTCCCCGGATTTGATAGCTCCTTGCTGGAGGATGATACTTCGGATATTATGTAGGACGTCAGTTCTGAATATGCGGATGAGGTAGGCGGCAATACTAGTATCTAGGAGTGAAGGGGCGGTTGTGATCTCGTGAGGTTGGGTAGCAGTACCAGTGTTAGTATCAGTGTTAGTATCAGTGTTAGTATCAGTGTTAGTATCAGTGCTAGTATCAGTGTTGTCTGCCGGTGAAGCCTTGGACTTCTCGGAGGAGATGGTTGCGGGTGTAGGTGTAGGGGATAAGGGGAACATGTATTTTGAAGACATTAGAGGCTGATTGTTGAGTCTAAGGGGGATAAGAGTCATGCTGGGGATAATTTGGGAGGTTTTAGGAGGCTCGGCGTTGGCGTTGTCTCCTACTGAGTGTGGAGAGCGATAGATAGAGACGAGGAGTTTGAGGAGAACACATTGTGCAGGTGTAATGATGTCTTTGTCGTCTTTAAAGGCCTCGTAGGCGAAGGGCGCCAGGCCATTGAGAAGGATGGCTTCTGTTATCGATTGCCTGGAGGATATAATGTCAGCTTTACTTTGTGTTATAATCTATGTTAAAGGAACTTTACATCATCTTATAACAAAAGTCTCCCTCTTCCACCTCCCATGCCCCCAAAAATACAAGTAATTCCCTTAGTAACGCCCTGCCACTTTCCTGAGCCAATAATATGTTACACCTCACACCCTGCATATCCTTGTCAGTCCCATCTATCGAAGCGATACCATTCTGCACTATCATTGGCAATGCCTCGATCTCAGTTGGCCCCAGTATCCGCGGGATATCAGTGAGCAAGCCAGGTTTGTAGTAGGAGGAGTTGAAAGAGTTAGAGAGGGAGGCAAAGCCACTGTAGACACTTCCTGGTAGGGATGTGAGTGGTTCTGGAGCTTCGGTAGTTTTTGGAGGCTGCTTTCCAGAGGTCTTGCGGTTGCTTGGCAGCGGCAGGAGGGGTTCAGAGTTGAGATTGATATCATCCACAGCCAACTCATAAAGTTCATCAGGCTCTTCATCGAAGACGGAGTCAAGGGTGTCCTGATTAGCCGTAGGTGAGCCAAAGAGGTGCATCCAGAGGTGGAGTTTCCGGGTTTCATTTGAGGCGATCAGATTGTTGAGGAATTGAAGAGAGGTGATCAACACTCTCTTGTCTAGATAGCCCGTATTAGAATCATGCGACTTCTGTGCCCAAGGGTTTGGGCTTGCGTACATGCTTGTTTTATTTTCATCTCTTTCTCATGATGGCCTTTTTCCAATTTCGGACTTATTGGCTTGCTAGCCTTTTCTATGCAGATTTCGATCAGTTTTCGAATCTCAGCTTCAAATCCATGCTCCCTGGGAGTGAATCAGCATGTCTATTCAAAGAAGGGCTGTCAGTCATGCGGCTTACGCGCACAAGTCCTGTGCCTTCTCCTTCGCCACTAATAGGTTCCTCCCTAGCGAAGCCAAATCCGCAATCTTCGACAGGAGATGGTGCTTATTTTCAATCAACTGCTCATTCCCACTCCGTATTGTCTCCGCTAATGCCCGCCATACTCGAGGTGAGTATCCCAGTACTTCTCTGTCGTATGGAACCCAGTGTAAGCCTATGCCTTCCAGTGTCCTTCCTCAATACTGCACCAACCTGTCATCCTTAATCTCCCGACTTTTTCGCACAATTGCCCTCAGCTCTAGGTCCCCTAGAGTCTCCTTTGCTGGGAGTATTATCCCGGGATGTGTGAAGCTGGCTTGTGTGCCGAAAAGGACCATAATGAGGAGATCCCCAAGGAGCTCGGACATCTTGTCGTGTGCCACTGTGGTCTGAGTTCCACTCCGTACCTGTATTAGCTGCCTGAGCGATATGCAGTGCGGCTCGTAGGGGGTTAATGGGACCAGTCCGCGCGCAACAAAAAGATGAATCTCTAGTGGACTATGTGGGGGGTAATGTGGGGTTTCTGGAATTTCAACTCGGGACGCCCCGAAGACATTGTTCTCCAAAGTGCGCCGAAGTTTGGTTGCGGCTTGGCGTCCAGCATATGTAACGCACATCCCAGGCACATCCGTCACTCAGTTCCAATCAATGATATTACCACGTATTGAGTTCAAAGTCAAGTGATAACCATTCTACTGGTAGGAATATGAATTTCAGTGTCAACAATGCTGCGTTATGGCTTTGGTAAAAGACATACGACAGTATCCTGCACTAACAAACCACCCTGCATCTGGGATCTCGATTCTACCAAATATCAGTGGACTTTGGAGCCAGAGGGGGTGGCATTCCCGACAGTGTGAAGATATTCAGCGTTGTCGATATTCCGGAGGGTGTAAATGTTGGTGTAGGATAGGGTAAGGGTGGCGGCATTAGTCGATATCCCGATGGATGTGGCCGTTGGTTTGAGAGAGGGAAATCAGAGGGAATAGGAGATCATATTTTGAAAAGTATATAGCCAGATACCGTGGAAGCATAAGATTCATGACGTATATATCTGGTTATAACCGTCTCTTTTTTTATTTTGAAAGTTCTTCCTACACTTATTTCCTCCTTCCTACCATCTATCTACCCTCTGTATATTGCTTGCTTTACCCCAAACTAAGGCTCTATTTACTTTAATGCCTTAAACAGACGAAGGCAGAACCGTAGGTGCATATGGCGTGAATACGAGCACCATTCCTTACAATAGCAAATTAGCTTTACCGAATTGCCCTTGTGTGCACACAACAATCTGGAGACATCACCTCCCTTGGCTCCCGATAGGATAGTGGACAAAACTGGCACGAGGGTGTAGACGCTAAAACCGACAGGAATTGAACCGATATAAACATAACTCAGGGTAAGATCTCTAACCCACACCCCCATTCAAAAATAGAGAGACTTGTGTCCTCTCCATGTACACCTTTGAATGCACATTCCATCCCGACTACAAAAAAAAGTCTATTCCTCTAGCATAATCTAGACCATTAGCAATCTCATTTAAAATTGCGCGTGCAGCATTGCAAACCCAGTAGATTCATAAATGTGAATGTCCCTTACGAACTAGCTGTATTTATATGATTCGACATACGGAGTTACCCTGAATACCCCGAGCTCCAACTCGCCATAAGCTTCACCTCCCAATTGGTCCGGTACACTCAAAGAGAAATTTGTATGTAAAGAAAAGTCCAGCTGATTTTCGTTGTAGGTTACCAGACTGAGACCCTGCTACCAAACTACTGATGTAAAAGCATAAATTCAGGGTAACCGAGAGTGATGGCGTAGCTAACACGATCCCGTTCAAGCCAGGAAAATATAAGATCAGTTAGGGAGAGGGAAATCTAGGGGAATAAAAAATCATACCTTGAATAGGATATTCCGAATACTGCTTAGTATACTCTAGTTGACTCTAACAGGTCTCGATATGGTACTACTTAGAGCGATATACTGTAATACACTTCACTAGCAGGAAGCAGACTGTACTACATCCAAGATTCAGTATTATTTCCTATAGTACTATATACAGTACTACCTAGAAGCAAATAGGTAGACAATGCACATGACCTTTTTACCTGGTTATTAACTGTCTTTTGTTTTGAAGGTTCTTCCAACTTTTATTCTACCACATGCCCTAGCCCTTTCCTACTTAACTAGTTTATATCCACACAAACGTATGCCACCAACACAAACACACAGTGTAAAACTAACAACATAAAAGATCCACAATCGAACACCCCAACACTAGAAGAAAACAAAAAGATGTAACCCAGCAAAACAAGTGAAAGCAAAAATAAAAGATTACTACATAGGATGAACGACTTACATTGAAAGTACTCAGATCCAAGCAAAGCAAATAGTGTAGGGGGGTGGTGAGGAGTAGAGAGGATGTGGGCTCAAAATGGTGAAAAAGAGTAAAGAGAAAAGAAAGGAAGATATCCGTCCTCCAATATAACCTCCAGGGAAAGTATCTAGACAACCCAAATCCTCTCATATACCTTCATTCAAGCCAAACCTTATTCAATTTCCACAACAATTACCACCCACAAGCCCCGCTATCCCAACAACCTAGGATAAATGGAACGCCCCTTGACCCTCCTTGATAGCAACCTTAAGTCTGGAACGCAGTACCTCGAGAGAAGAGTAATCAGGGAGCTTAAGGTAGTTCACGCAAGTCATGACACTAGGCAGGTAATCGTCAGAGGTAAGCGGTGGCTCACTTGGCTTGCAAACCACCGTGAATAGAGGAGTGAGAGCTTTGAAGCCTATCGACTGAAAGTCAGTACCGCATGTCAGTCAAAGGTAGATGGGACGAATCTGACCTCCAATAGGGAGCTTAGGGCTACCAGTCACGAATTGCAAAAACTCCCTGTGCTCAGTAGGCGACAGCTCGCTCATAACCTGCAGCAAGTTCTTCACGCTCTTACTGTCCATGTTAAACCCGTGATCCGCCCTAATAGAATCCGTCAAGGCTGCGAGGTAACGTTAGCGAGTGCCACTCGATAGCCATGAACGGAGACTTACTTTCAATAGACCAGTCCTCCTCAATTCTGCCAAACAACATAACCAGTTCATCAGGTGTGAAGGCTCTGAGTGCAGTGTAAGGGAACACTTGCGAGAAGCCAGTCTTGAACGCCTCAACTTGTCGCTGAACACCACTTCCGAGAGTAAGATTAATGACGACATCCACATATCTGCCTACATTGTAAATAGTAACGGGCAAATTGGCTCCATTCTTCTCCAACTCAATATGGGGATATCCGGGCAAAGTAAAGTCAAGAGCCATATCCTCCACCTTCACACCATCGACCTCAATAGCAGCTATTCTCTTCTTTCGCTCAGCGGCACTAAGCATTCTCGTATCATCAACTTTCTTCTTCAAAATCGCAAACTTTCGCAATAGTTTCAAAGAGTTCGCCAGACTTTTGTCAACCGTCTTCACAGCGCCCAGAGACGGGACCACGGCCGAATTTCCTTCACCAGTTCGGAAGAAAGTAGGGTTGAACGAAATATCGATAATTCGAGAATCCAACATCGACCGTGCCACAAACTTCCCAAGCATCTTGAACAAATGCAAGACCTTCTTTCCATTCTCCGACTCTGCCATCTGTGCAGTTATTGGGGCCGGGAAAAGACCCTGCTCGCCAAAGGCGTACTCACTAGTGCCATCGGTATTGTTTTCTCGCCATAACTTCAACTTCTTCTTCGAAAACTCACGAGACACACTGGAGTAGAACTCCAGCGTTGGACCCAGGCCTGTCCCGACCTCTTCAAAGTATTCCACTTCCAGCACACTTGGCGAAGCTCCATATAGCTCCATCACTTTAATAGCTGATTCAAGTATACGAACACGAGATATCCGAACTTTCTGTCGCTGGAGTCTACCCAAAAATGGCCTGTTATCGTCGCGTCTATCATGTCTGGAGTCGCTTGTTGATTGTGCATTTTGCCACCTTGTCATAGACCTAGAGTAGCCAAACGACGTTGACTGGAGGAAGAGGTGTCGAGTCTCAAATGGGAAAAGGAAAGGATAGAATCGTGCAAGGTCCTCGCTCCAACTTGGCAGACAAGCACTTGCCACGATCAATGGCTCCTCGAGCTGGCGATTAAGTTTCGCTGTCAGTTTTGTGTTCACAAACTGACTCAATGGCTGTGGCTGTAGTAAGCTAGACTTCTCCTGATCCCCCACGAAGACATCTTCGAGATTGGCATTCAATGCATGCAGGATGCTCAACAAGTGTAAGATAGAGGATGATACTTTGTTCTTATCTAATGATGCTGGTACACCTGAGGTCATTACAACAGGATCCGGAGTTGGTGACAGAGCACCCTCTGGCTGTGCTGGGCCTGGCGCCCTCCTGAATTTGATTGGGTGAACCGACGACCAGACATTGCGGAAATTTGGCTCTCCGTCAGCATCCGCTCGGCTCATCTGTACCGCCCTGTAAATCGTAGTATCGTTCGAAATTACGTGGTCTCCAATGGAAAACTCAATGTGCCAGTCCTGGGGTGCATTGATTGCCTGGGCATACGACATTGCCTTGGAAGAAGAGGCTGGAGGTGCTACTGAAGGTCCACCAGCACGAGTTGGGGTATTTTGTTGTGGCGTCGCAACTCGGGTACCATCTTCTTTTCGTGCCGTAACTTTACCTCCAGTCACCTCCATGTTCACAGGGCTGGTTTCCGCTTCTGGTAAGTCCTCATCCATCTCGCGATCCAAATCATCCAGCACAGCATCCATCTCATCCATTTCATCATCATCCGTCACCGCACGCTCATCCATGCACTCTAATTGTTCCTGGCCAGACGGTGATCTAGGTGAGGCCTCCTTGGTTGGTGGCTTTGGTGTTGCCGATGAGCCTTCAGCAACAGACTTTGATGCCTTTGTTGTTTTCCGCCTGGTTGATGACCTAGTTGACTTGGCTGGGGCCGATGATGTTCCCTCGCCCGCCGCCGTATTGCGAGGGGGGTGGGGGGCGGCCTGTCCCGCGAGGTTCGCAGCCGCAGCAAAGGCGGCAAATGCAGTCGAAAGACCACCTGCGCCGCTGCCCCCAGGGAACTTCCTTGAGCTCTTAGGCCTGTCCGAGAGGGTAATCCTAGGGCGCAAGTAGTCGTCCAACGCTTTAAATGTTGCAATAGCATGAATAGAAACCATGATATTCCTATACGGACGAGGAATCTCTGAATCCTCATCCGCCACAAGTTTAAGACGGAGCTGTTTCGCCAGCATGGAGGCAGCACTGCTTCTGTTCCCATCGTAGCTATTCTGGTGGACTGTGACAACCTCAAAATGCTCTGACCGGCTAAGCAGATCCTGCAGCTTGGATACTAGTATCGAGAATGGAGACTGCTCTGTAGATCCATCTGAGATCAAAAAAATCTCCAAGAATGCGCGACGGGCCTCAACATTCTGAGTTTCACCATTAGTACCCAAAGCTGCAAGAAGAGCATCGACAATATTAGAGTTCAGAAGCTCAAAGCTAGAAATTGACGTAAGGGAATTGTTGCTCTCAAAGTGCTTAACCAATCGATCAAAAACCCCATAGTAGTCGTCAGTGCCCCGCATATCCTCCGCCAAAGCCTTCAAATCCTCCAATATATCTCCTGCCTTGTGCTTGATATTACCCGACTCGTCCTTATCATGGGCTTCCATGAACCTTGCGGCCCTAGTTGCTATCCAGGAATTCATCGCAGTGGTTGGGTTGATTGGGAGATGTCGCGACGATGAAGAAGATCTAGAGCTAACAGGGGAGGATGTCAAATGGTCTTCGCTGCCATGGGATGCTTCTGAGTTTCTATCATCATTATCTTCGGCAGCTTGCTCATTAGTAGCCTGACTCTTCTCTGGTTCTTGCTCCTTCTTTGCCGCTAGCTTCGAAATCTCTGAGATGACACCCTCCCTGTGGAAATGATATCGATAGATATCTGGCAGTCGACGAAGCAACAACTCGGAAGCTTGAATAGCAGCAAGAACTAATGTTGGGTTGTCTTGCTGAGATAAAATGGAAGCGAGATATGAGGCAAAAGCCACATTGTTCAAAGCCTCTTCCAGAATATCCGTGTCCAGGTTTGAGATCATCTTTAGCTGTGCCGATAGAACCTTTTGTCGAACGTTCAAATTGACGGTGCTCGAATATGCATCTGTTAAAGTCGGAAGCAGAATGATCGCAAATCTCTTCAACTCAGCCTTGCAACCACTAAGTAGCTCCAACCTCTTCTTATGAGTTTCGTCTGACGAAAGATCTGGAATTCCACTGCTGATAAGCTGCAGAAGTGATGATTGAATATCGTCTAATGATGCATGTCAGCTCAGTTGTACTCAAGATAAGAAAAGAGGAACCGTACCGCGAGGCAAATCAGGGAGCAATTCACAAATAACATTCAATGTCTCGTAGACATGCTCTCTCGGCCTGTGAATCAAAGCTTGCATAATTACCACGCTGTCATTTCTTGCAGTCGCAAGCTCTTCCTCTGATGGTGGAGATACACCAGTCAAAATCTGATACAGCGTATCGACAATATTCATCTGCAACATATCAACAGCCAACGACGGCGAGTTTTTGGCAGTGTGGGAAAGAACCCGAAGGAACTCCGTGTGTATTTTGGGTCCTACAAGGTTAGTGGTTCCCGGTAAGAGCAAGTTGAGGATAGCCTTCAACATCTCTTTTGTGATTAACTGCTCCAACTGCTCGGCTTTATTGAAGCTTGTGACAATCCTTGACACACAGTAACACCCTTGCTCCAGGACTTTCTGATCACTGCACCCTAAAACGTTCAATAGAATTGGCATAACATCACGAACTGTGGCAAAGTGTTCTGGGTTAAGGTGTCGACAACAGTTTGCAGCTGTTGTGACTGCCGTCCTCTGAACGTTGGTTGCAAAGAAGTCAAGGAACGACAAGCAAGCTGTTAGTCCCCCTTCCCTTACTATTGAACTTGGGTACTCCACTGAGATTTTCTCGAGAGTCTAGAAGAGATTAGTTAAATAGGGTAGCCGAACAGGAAGACACACAATGCTTCACTTACACTCAACGCCTGCTCAGCCAGATCGATGTACGAAATCTCTAATAACTTTTGGCATAGAACGGGCACAGCCCCGCAAAACACGACATTTGAGACAGCAGCCGGTAATGCTTCCATGATATTGGATATACATCGACATGCGAGAAGCATCATCTCTGGATTCTCAATGCCTGTAGGGCTCGGGTCCCGCATAATGCTTACCAATTCCTTGATGAATTGATCTGGGGAGAAATGCCCCGACAGATTGTCTTCTGTACATATCAACAAGATCTCCGCCAATTGCTGTAGAGCTAACATCTGTATTGTCGGGTCGTCTTTTTGTCGAATTTGATTCAAAATCTCACGCAGCCGCGGTGATAGACCCGAAATCGATACCATTCCGTTTGATCTGAATCCGGGAGTAAATAACCCTCCAGCGCCCAGATACCGTTCATCGAACCCATCGTCATCGTCATCTCGATCGTATTCATCACCATCTTCATCCATGGCATTTTCCGCATCTCTCAATGCTTGCTCTGCCAACTCTTGTTCATGTTCATCGGCCTCCGAACGCTCATCTTCAGGCTTCTCCGTAACGTCCGGCATTGCGGTGTCGGGATCGGGCTGATTGATTCCACTCATTTTGCGGCTACGGCGTGAGGTAGAAGAGGAGGTGGTATCTATTTAGCAGGTATGTCAGTGTGTGTCACGAACTTTAGCAAATTCATGGAGTATAACCTGTCGTTTTTTGATTTCTAGTGGATCGACGTTTCGATGACCCAGCTGGTTCCGGTTGTGTGTTAGGTTCACGTGCCGGCCTATGTAGTATCAGCAAATTGTCCCACGCCATCTGTTGATATTTTCCTACCCTGACCCAGATGCGGTAGCAGTTGCCTTTCCTTTGCGTCTCTTACTTTTTGCTGGTGAGGCTGGTTCCTGGTGTTGGTGGGGTGGCTCTGCCTGAGATTTTGCTCGTTTCCTCCTGGGTGCCGAGTTTGTCGGTGCAGTCTCAGTTGATGGTTGGTCTTGACTCTTCCTCTTTTTGGTGGCTCGAGTGGACGAAAGAGCAGTGGCTAGGAGTGGGACAGTCGGGGTAGTAGTGTTGCTGCTGTTTGTAGTGTTGGTCGAGTTGTTGACGTTGCTCTGATCGGACGACAGTCTCGTTGCGGAACGAGTTACTCTAGAAGGAGGCATGAACAGGTATTCGATCCAGAACTGAACTTGATGGTTGTGGAAGAAATCACAGAGAGAGAGACGTAAAGGTGAGAGGGTTTGTATGGAGGACTAAAATATAGCTTATGTGTGATGGGTGATTGTACGAAAATGAATCGAAGAAATAGGTATAACTACCTCGTGTTGTTCAAAGCGTTTGATGAAGAGCTCGAGGATGAAGTCGTAGATGTTGGCGAATGAGTTGCAGCTGGTGCTAGGGAGCCTTGAGCCGTTGTCAAGTCACAGTTCTGTTTATCTGTCTTGTGTAGTGGAAGCTCCATGCGCTATTCGTACGCCATCCACAACCACAGTGGGAGGGGAAGATGCTGAAATGAGTAGAAGGAGGTTTGATACAGAAGGGAACGGTGGTGATGTTGACTCGTCGATGGCCTTCGTGAAGCTTCTCCGGACCGAGTGAAAGCTGGCGGGGAAATTGGCCAAGGGGGGGGGGGTATACTGCTTCAGTTATGCGTTTTCAAAAGTCTAAAAAACACTTCGTGTACGCGAATTCCCGATTAAGTGTTTTGGTGATACTACGTCAAGATCTTGCAACTTGTTTATCCCTTGAACGAGAAGCACCAAAGAGTTCGCTAACGTTATCGATGCCTAGGGGGTGTTTAGGCCTGTTCACAGAAGGCTGGTCAGTGATTGTCAGCCCGGCAACCGTTCAGGGCCAGACGCTGGAAGGAGTGCTCTATCAAGCTGGTCAAGGGGGGGGGCAAAGAACAGCAAATCGGCAAATTGCACGCAATGAGGACGACACCGCCGAGCAACTGCAAGCAGCAAGTATCGTAGACCGTACCTTGGAGTTTTAGTCCGAATACATGCGTGCATGCAGTGCACAGGCAGCACAGGCTGCTGCTGGAACTGATGGATGCTGCAGAGCTATATGTTGGAGAGAGCTTACCTTGGGGGAGCGATGTATGATAGATGTTGGTGGGGTTGAGAAATGAACGTCAGAAAGTTGAGGTTTTGTGGTGCAGAGTGAGCTTAATCCTAAGTACTCAACTTGTGACCATACGCACAAGAGCCGTCGGGTGACTAAGGAGGTTCCAAATAGTCTGGGTTCCGATATAAACTCGCGCTTGTACCACTTACAATATTATCACAGCGCACTGCATACAACCGAGTAGCCTGGTTGCTCTACGTACAACCTAATCTGATCGACTTGCCTCAGCTGAGGATGATTTCACACCTATGTAGTAGAAGGCTAGAGTTTCTATGCTCTACATGCTTTTTTAAGAGGGGTCTCAGGCCTGATCTTGGCATGACGTACAGCGGTTGCATTTTGATACTATGCAAAAAGTGATCTTCTAGCTTTTCTCACCCACCAAGCATCATGGGCCTATATCGTGACTTCCCCGAGTTCCGCTGGAATTGCAGCTGAGTCTACTGCATTTGGATCTTATGCCTCCAACTGATGCCAATATTCAAACACCTTACTATTAGCGACTTCAAAGACATTGATACAGTTTTTTCCATGCTGATGCTGAACTCACGGCCTACCCTCCTTACTTCAATATCCATCACATAATTGACGCCACCATGTAGATAGCCCACCATATCTATGAGATATGGTGTGACAAGTCTGGTTGGAGTGCAACTGTTCTGGGTGCAACCAGACTATGCCATATCTAAATCTCGAGACGACCATAGTGCAAGATACCGTATACTTAGTCTGGTTCCGTATACTTATATCCTGAACACGAGAACAAGCCACCTGCACCTTCGGTTACCTCCAATTTCTGCCGGCAGAAGTCCGAATCCCCAATATAATCAAGCTACACGGCAATTGGTTTGCCCCTTAGTAGTCTCCAGTTGCTCATGGAGCATGGAATTTTATTAGTACAACCAGGCCCAGTTGTGCTGTTCTCCCGATTTCATTAGTCGCGCGTGTAAGACGGCGGCGATACTTGTGTAGGTAACAACCACTCGTCCCGAGGCCAGGCTCCTCGAGACTACATTTTACTACATAGTATCTCGCACCCACCTCATACCAGACTACCTCGATGAATCGTCGCATGACATTAGGTCGAATCGACGTACAGACTGTAAAAAATAAAAGTAGAAACTCGATGATGAATTTCTCACAATATACTTGACTACACGATATATAGGTAGACTTACACAACAGAGCGTATAATAAATCTTCCAACTATACAACCAGACTATACATACCCTTCTATACCCTCACCGAGAGTAGGTATATGATGTACATACATAAATGCATACGCAATATTACCAGCATTAAGCACCGAAGTGCATCGCGATACCTTGAACCTCCCCTTGATTCTGTCCAAAACAATCAAGTACCAGGCTACAATCAAGTGGCTTGGTTCCAAAACAGCACCCCTGGGTATTCCCAGCGCCACAAGATGCGTCGCACTAAGCTGGTATCGATAAGCTCCCGTGGTGCGCAGCGCACGGACTCGGCCCCCTTCACGATCTTGGCCGAGGTTTCCTAATCGGGCAGTGGCAAGAGCATGGGTTTCAACGTCAACCGACAAAAGTACGCTAGGCGGCGGGACTAGGAGTCTCAACAAGGGCTCGGTGACTGTGCAGGCTCTAGGTAGGTAGAGTTCCAGCAGCTCGGTAAGCTGAATGATATCAGACGCAGAATGAATTAAGGGCTCTCGCCGAAACAGTCAATTGTATCTTCATAAAGCGACCCAGCTATAAATAATGCACCCCCAGGACAAACAAAAACATAAGGCTCGGAAAGAAGCTTCAATACTGCCGATAATAAACAACGACAAATATAAACCCCAGAATCATAATACGAAGTTAGAAAAGGTATCCTGGTATAGACCGTCTTCTCCATTTGCGGAGGCCTTGTAAAAGGTCCGAGCCGCCGGCAGTCGCCCCATCTCCGTTGAAATTTCGGATATAAATCGATTTAGTTTATCCCATCTAATGCCGACTTCCGCTAGTTGAATTACGAAAACAAAATAGGTGCCCAGCTTATGGTAAGAGTTTACCAAGCACAATAGCCACCCTAAACGGAGTTAGTTATTAAAAGGTTAGGTAAAGTCACAAGGATACTCACGTCAATAACCAAATCAGAACCAGTCATGAAAGTTGAAGCATCAGAAGACAAAAAGACGGCAATATTGTTTAACTCATCAACATTACCAAGCCTGTTCATAGGGGTTCGAGAGCACCATAGCCTCTTCTGGGCTTCCAAAGCAGGTACTCGGTTGAGGGCAGTGTCCATATAACCGGGAGAAATCGAGTCTGTTATATGTTAGCATATCTATCCGTGGGCCGAGGATTTGCTTGGGTGCACTCACTGACGCGAATGTTGTGAGGAGCCCATTCGGCGGCGAGCGACTTTCCGAGTTGAATAACACCAGCCTTAGAGGCATTGTAGCAGCTCTGTTGTTGAGGCCAATTTACAATGTGCCCAGACATGGATGCAATGAAGACGATCGATCCGCCAGTCTTCTGTTCAATCATGACCCGGCCAGTGGCTTGTGCGCAAAGGAAGGTTCCGGTAAGGTTGATATCGATAAGCCTTCTGAATTTCTCGACATCGTATGTCTCGGCTGGGATGTTGGAACTATATTCATCAATAATTCATCCCGCAGTCTTAGTGAGGTACACTTACTCTGCAATACCGGCGGAGCAAATTAAAACGTCAATTCCCCCAAGATCACTTGCAATCTGTTCAGGAATTAGCAGCAATTTCCCACTGGTTTCTCAACAATTTTCGTGGCTTGACATACACTGTTGATGACGTCCGATACTGCCTGAGCATCACGGACATCAACCTTGTAGAAAGCTGCGGCAACGTTGTACTTCTTGTGTAATTCAGCAACGGCAGCATCTCCGTGGTCTTGTAGAACATCCATGATGGCAATTGCCTTGAGCCCAACTTCGCAGAGAGCTTCCGACATGCAGTACCCCAAACCGCGAGCACCACTATAGGCTACTGCATTAGCTTCAAGATCTATTTATGTGAGTTGATTCAATATTTACCCAGTAACGACTGCTACTTTTCCATCCAAGCAAAATCGACGAAGGGTCGGTGGGAGGGCAATGGAAGCTGTAGCTCCCGTACCGACGGGAAGGTTGACAGCTGGGAGTGGATTTGAACCCATTTATTTGTGTGATGTGAAGGTGGTCTATGAGTGAAAGGCAGAAGGTTGACCGCGTGTAGAAATGAGTGGGAAAAGATAAAGGAACCTGCTGGTGAATGAGGGGAATTAGTGGACAGCTTGGAAGAGCGAGGGGGTATGGGCTTTTAAGTACACAGAGGAACCCTTGATGGTGTTTTAGTGGGTTTCGGGGTCGGATACCGCACAGAAAAGAATTGTATGCTCAAAGCTCGGAGTCAGAGGATAAATGGAGAGAAGCAAGCTTCACTAGAGAGTGGAAACGGCAGGGTGTGCGAGCGCTGGTACCGGTGTATCTGCTTGGAACACTGGCGAGTTGTGTAAGCTTTCTATATCCTTTTTTGGCGAGCTGTCTGCCTCCCAATACAAATCCAATCCCCCTGTTTTTTTTTCTGTGGCCTCGCCTCCTAGTGTGGGATATTTCGGCCTGCTCAACACAAGATACCTCCTAGAAATCCACTTAGTCGTTCTAGAAACGAGTGGCCACCTCCCAAAGGGGTCTCTCTCACTAATACAAACGGG
>Ga0307511_10002936_pt1 | contig 17664 bp, 19 predicted proteins | sample 13_EM_MG_FD_200266 | JGI IMG/M metagenome (GOLD analysis project Ga0307511, IMG submission 200266) | Populus trichocarpa ectomycorrhiza microbial communities from riparian zone in the Pacific Northwest, United States - 13_EM | ecosystem: Host-associated > Plants > Roots > Unclassified | place... | reverse complement strand
TGCAGATGGCTTCTATGTATACATTAAACCTCTGGTTTTAATTTGAGCCTATTTAATTATAATTCGATTTTTTAACAATTAAATATATGCATTCCGGAAGTGCGCCGGATCCCCGTCAAATACGTTATCCAAGAGATATTGAGATAAGGCGGTGAAGAAGCGGACATGTACGAGGGGATTGTGCAACCAGACTAGGAATAGGCTGAAGAGGTTCCAATCAGACTCACAGCCGCTCCGCCGAAGGTATATACAGGAACAGAAAATCGGATTAGAGGATGGAGAAGTATCTGACATTATCCCGTATTAATTAATTTGAACTCACGACGCAGACGACGTGTAGCTGGCAGAAGGCTAGAAGACAGCAGACCAAACAACAGACCAAACGCAGGAAAAAAACACCAATATAATTAGCAAAAAATCAACATCGAAAAAAAGAAATCGCATATTTTAAAACAAATTCTATCAGGTACTAAGTTAAGTAGATTAACCACCCCTTCCCCCCTTGCTCCCCCGTGACAGTAACACAAAAAAGGTCCAATGAAAACCCAGAAAAAAACAACCAGAGATCCATATTTCCAATCTTGTCATCATGTTCGTAATACGTAGATACCCCATGTACTCTCTCCTTTGGCCCTTAACCCACCTGGGCTTCTAGAGATCCCAAAACCAATGGCAAAAACTAAAGCAGTATTATATAATGGAACAGACTATATTTTTTGCGGGTTGACTGAAAAGCGAGACTATCGCTTAAGTGCCCTTCCTCTGCTCTCCCAGAATCGCTCAAACTCCCTCTCGCAGCTCCGCTCTGGGGCTTCACAACCCTGGAAGTGCACAACAAAATCGCCTTCCGTGTAGCTGCCTTCTTGCCCTGGCAAGGTGGGGTAGGAATTGATAGCCTTTTGTGGGATGAGGGCTAGTTTGACGAGAATAGTAGGATGCCACTGAACGATATGCTCCTGAAGGACTGCATATAAGCAACTATAGATAGGGGTGAGGATTATAATATGAATATCCACATACCAAAGCCATTTGTTCAGCCTTCTGGAAGTTATAGGATTTGAATATCGGATCCATCCATACATCCAAGAAGAACCTCGCCCATGCCCCCTGTCTAATGAAAAAGCTACCTGGGTTCAGGCCGTCGTGGTCTTGGGTCAGGATGAAATTGATCCTTTCCGGTGGGGTGTGACGGTATGTCTTGATTACGCTATCTGGCGGTACTATCGGGACATCTCGACGCATCATGGGGCCAAGGGCCTTGGGTGTGGTGATGGCAGTTTCGACTTTGGTGGAAGGGTTCATAATGATACTGTTTTGGTCAAGGAACCAAAACCATTCACTATGGGAGTAAACGGACATGGCGTGGCGAGTAGCTGGGACGCGAGCCCATCCCTAGATAAGAAGTGTAAGCATAACTGGGCTGGAGGGTGGAGCTGGGTCCCCGAATTGAGTCTACATACAGCAGGCGCATCGAGAATATCGTATTCGGTCAAGTCCCGTATGAAAAGTCCATATCCTATAATCCCCAAGCAAGGCAAAGCCCAAAAAGAATCAATCTCTCTGCCTCTTCTCAACCCAAAATTTCTCCGCGCAATGTCACATACCATGAGCTGCAGCATACTCCTTCCGGTTCTCTATCACCTTCGCCAAATACTCCTCCGGATACTTTCTCCTATCCAACACCGTCACCAACACCACCTCCGGCGCATCCCCCGGACGCATCAAGCCGTGACCACTACCCCATAGCTTCACTAGGACGAAAAGTGTGGCCAGTAACCCAAGGACTAAATAGAGTGGACGCCTCCGCCGACTAAGCTGCCTTGACACGGACGAGAACATGAACGGCGACGACCGGTGGTTGCGGGTTGGAACTGCGAATTGCATCGATTATAGGGAGATTGTCTCCTTGTCTCTCGCCTTTTTTTGTCGGTCACAGACCCGGTGTGTTTATATGTTTGCGTTTGTAGGTTGTCTTGGGAACCTGAAAGGAGGTACTTCACGAGATCCCAATCGTAAAAAGGATAAACGTGAGCTTGCGGAAACGACTGGAGGCAAAGATCTCGAGACAGGCGGGACAGACGGGACAGACGGGACAGACGAGATAAGGACACAGTTTTTTGTGCGTCGTGTCGTTACGTTGCCCGGTGGGCGTTCTGCCTACACTAAATCTGAAGCCGAAGATACTTAGATGCTCAAATTCAAAGTGATATAAGAACCTCCAGCAAATCACAATGAAGACAGGAGGAACGAAGTCAAATTAGGTATATAGAAAAGCTTGGTAGCACAAAAAGCTTAGCTGAAGAAACATCCAAGTGACAGGGACAGAATGTTAACGCCGAGAAGTCACGGCATATCTAATTTCGAACGCAAATTCGCAACTTGTCACGGATGCAGCCACTGCGGCTGCAGATATCCACGTGATGTGTGGCTAAGTTGCAGGGTTCATCTGTCAGGTGGGCTGGCGAGCGATATGTTCTGTCTCGCAATAATGAATTTCTCCTTGCCTATATTAGCCCGCTTAATTCGAAAATACTCTAGTCGCTCGTGTTATCGTAGCGTAATAAATCCACAATCACCACTTGCAGGTAGAGATTAATTATTGAATAGCTTCTGAGCTGCACCAGAGTGAGAAAACAAGTCTCTTAAACTATGCAGTTACCCTGATCTTGAACCTGCCTGAGTTTTATACTTGTTATCCCAATGTCCATACTTCTATTATTCACGCACTTCCTTCCAGGAGGCACATATGGTCGACCAGAAGGAAAGCAAAGGCAAAGGAATTGAAAACAGGGTACCCCAAAGGAAATAAACACGTGAACAGACAAAGGAGAATTTTGCATGTATTTAGAGTTCAGTTCACTAGAGCAATTCTTCAATAGAATAGCAAGCTCCTTTTATTCCCATCGAACTCTCACTATTCTAAAACTTTTAAAACCGTAGCGTGATAAGAGGTTATTCCAGGCCTAGCAATAATCCCAAGACCAGTGTAGCAATAGAAGCACAGAACTCTCTAGAGATAAAATCTTACCTCTTGCAAGAACGAGATGAGAACAGATATCCAATACTGCCCAATACCCAGTAGAGCCCTAGCTCGAGCTCTTATAGTATGTTGAAAACGAGATTCTTCTATAGGGGTAGGTCTAACCAGGCTACAGTAGGTCCACTGTTCCCTTCTGTAACACTACACAGCAAACGTTACCCTAAACAGTCTCCCACTTCCCTTGCCAAAACACACCGGAAATAGGCCCAGACGCATAGAGCGTTCTTTCACGTAACCAAACTCTAAAATAACCTAATAATCACGAATACCCTAACTTCTCATGTTTCATTATCCATGTAAGAAAGCACACACAGTGATATACAACCAAGAAAATACTTCTCATATTCGCATCCAGACTTTCCAGAAAACAGACATTACCGTCATAGTAATACGCAATACGCAAATAAACAGCAAATATACGCAAATGCCGCAATTAATATCAGTTCTTTGCCCCCAGCTCCACTTCCTCCTCATACCTAGCTTCTCCCTTCACCCCTCCCAACCATCTTACCTCGCCCCCGGGAAGTTCTTCGAATTCAACAAAACCCCCTTAACACTCCTAATCTCCCTCTTAACGGTCATCGTCAAATCCTCCTTCCCATCCGCCCCCACAGCACCATTGTTGATCCCACTCCACGGGAACAAATCCTTCGGATCGACCCTCAGCGTCTCTAGATACGCCGTCAACGCCTCGAGTTCATACTGCAACTCTCCATCTGCGCCATCCGAGTTCGAGTCGATAAGGGTAGTGAGGTGACTTGTGATAGTACTCATTTTCTCCTCACTAGTTGGCGGCGGAGGCGGGTTTGACAATGGGTCCGGCATAGTCTGGGTCGAAGCGTCGACGTGGAAGAGATGTGTCCGTAGTGAGCTTGTCGAGCTAGCATCATCACGTTCATCATCAGATTCGTCCGCGATGAGGGCTTCTTCTTCTTCTTCAGTTCCTCCGGCGCCTGTGCTGGTGACATGCGGGCTTGGAATCGCAGGGCGCACGTGGCTGGGAACGAGAGCAGAGAGTTTATCGTTGAATTGGGTAAGATTCGTGAGAGCGGTTTTGGCAAGCTCGGCACGGGCTTCAGTTAGCTGGTCGTACATGGGTTGAAGGATGTACTTTGAGCCGGCGTAGATTGTCGAAGCAGCAGCGGCGGAGTAGTAAAGGGTGCTTAGGAGCGATTTGGCGGTGATGGGGGCGGGGGGTTGCGGTGGAGGGGCGAGGAATTCGGGGTATGTTACGATGAGCGGTTGTTGGAGGTGAGTGGGCTCGATAGGGGTGGGTTTGAGCCTTGGAGAGTGTGGTGGGGAGGGGCGAATCTGCGATGGGAGTTAGTGGTGGTGGTTTTAGGGAAAGAGGATAAAGGGAAATTATTTGGGATACCTCTTTGAGTTCTTTGGGGACAAGGCCTTTCTCTTCATTGTTCTCCACCCTCTCCTCTGTGGTGGTTTCTGCATCACACGATGCCGGTGTCGATATCCTAGAAGCTGAAGCCTCCTCAGAATCTGCAGCAACAACCTCCTTCCCCTTCCCTTTCGCGACGGCCCTCTGAAGTAATGATTCTATTTCATCTTCAGAGAGTCCTTTGGTCTTTAAAAAATCCTTCTTTTCAGCTAAAGGTGCGTGCGCAAGCTTATCGGAGGCAAGGAACTCGGTAGAGATTTCGTGGAGAGCGTCGCGCGAGAGTGGCTGATGCTGGATTTCTAGTCCCACTGGATCCGGTTTTAGCACCATGATAGCGGATTGGGATACTGTGGGAACTGTCGATAAATGCTGATGTAGAGTTGAAGTTGGGAGGTACGTGTTTTTGACTGAAAATTGGTTGGTGATAGTTTATTGGGGCCCCGGCTCGGGAGTCGTGTTCAGCTGTTTCTCAGCTCCAAACGGATGAGCGAATTGAGAAGCCGAGCCGAGGTGCGTTGGTTTGAACTGGTGTGGCTCAACTCGCCAAGAAGACACTGTGCCACGTGGCTAGGAGGTGACGGCAACCATGAAGCCTTGGCAAGTCCTGGAAGGGAAGTCACTAAATGACGCTAGCCTGCTCTCCCATCTTCTCCCAACACCGATCATGATACATTGATCTTCCCTCCATTTACGGGGCCCCCGGGGGCAATGCCAACGACCAATCGAGTCACACCCACAGCTACCGGTGCTTCATGGTGGGGGTGCTTTAAAGCCTTATTATTATGGCGCCGTGGCTTCCAAGGCGAGATATTCTGCATTAGCGTTGGGGTTCAAAGGATAGCACAACACTGGCATGCCGTCTCTCTTGAGACCCGTCTACATATAGCCGCTGTCAGAATTTAGGGGCTGTCATATTAACCTCCAGCTAGTAGTCGCTACAGTACATGGCTGCTCGAGAGCCTGGAACGGGTAGCCGGCACGAGTCAACACGATTGCTTTCTCCTAGTAGTTGTAGTTGCTACTTGTAATATATTGTACATACATACCTGTAAAAACGGTTATAAGCCATATATCTGGGATATCGATTCATGTTATATCCAGAGCAGATTATGCTGTGTCAATCAATACCTGGCGCTCCCACCCCCTGGATAAGTTATATCTGCTTATGCCCCTAATTCTGCCTTCCCAGCACAGCAGTGCTGGAGCACCGGTATCAATGCACTTGAGCTGCAGAAGCGGGGGGCTTCGCCTTATATTACATTGGATGTAGGTGATTTGCCTGGTAAACCGCTAGATGTAAACCGGTGTCCTTGGGGTTCTCCTGTGCTTTCTCTGGCATACTTGCAATTGACAGCCCCCTCAAGTCTCCGAGAGCCCCTACCTAGCTTGAAAACTCAACACCTTCAGCTTGCCCTCGTGATCGGGCAAAGACTGAAACAGATTACCTCGCAATCAGAGACATCTTGTACGACCGTTCAATCGCCAGATACAAGCAAGACATATCTGGGCTGCTTTAAAGCCATTCTCGAAAATGTGCAAAAGCTTTGTGGGCATCGCTGGGACGTGCACCTTGTTTGCTCCTTCCCGAGTCCTGGGTACCGGTCCCTGTTTCACCAGGAGCTTTGAAAGAGGAGAGGGGGGGAATAATATAGTAAGGCACCTGTCAGCCTGTAGTTTACCTGCACAAAGACAATTCACCGTTACAGCAGCAGAAGGATAAGTCAAAATATAAGCCCGAGTCATACTACTTCAAGCTTGCTGGTCACGACACCCGTCGCCGATATCACCCCATCCATCCCATATCCCACATTCACCCCACGGGCTTCCCCTTTTCCCAGCGCTGGCGGTGCAAGCGAGGGTAATCAGTTTGCTGCAAGTGCTGTGCTGCTGGAGTTCATGTATACTTTCGGGAGGATTAACTCATAACCTCGCTGCTACCATACATAATCCAAGTATAGCCACATCATCGAATTATCGTCATCGCCCATCGCAATAGCTGCACGCACTTTATTTCTAATATCTCCAAATATTTCCAATACTTAAGCCCAATTTATCGCCATCCCATCAAAATAGCTCTTTGTTGCCTGCCTGCCTGCCTCGACCGTTTCCTTCCCAACAAAGCCCGCTGCGTTGCCACAACAAACGCACCACACATATATAGCAAAACCTCCCCCAGCCCAGCAGCTCTAAGGTTCGAGTAATAGGAATATGAGTCGCCCCACGCGACGGCGCTCAGGTTTTGGATCGCAGACGGCCGCTGCTGCCGCTGCGGTGGCGGCGGTGGCAGTCGAAGACAGCGATGAAGAGGTGGGGGACACTATCACGCTTAAGCCTCGGATCATTGGGCCAGCCAGGGCAAGCTATAACCCTGGTTCCACAACGAACAGTGGAGGTGCTACTAGGAACAGCCAAATTTCTTCCAACACTAATTCCCACAGTTCGCATTCTAACAATTCTCGCTACACGAATACAGCAGACACGCGGAATTCGAGTGCAGCGTCTAGACAGCAACAGAATACAGCTTCTGTGCCGAGAATAAATACCTCCGGATTGCCACCTCCTGAAGCTGGAGCAGCAGCCTCATCAACTCCTCCGTCACCAATCCGATTGGTTCTGAAGATGGGAAAGGATAAATTACGAGAAGCAACTGCTTCTTGGGATAGCAAGAATAAAATGGGCACGGCCAGAACACAAGCATCGCAGGCAAAGAAGGCCACCGAGCGGAGTAGAACTACGTCAACGGAGGCGGTGCCGGCACCGAAACCTAATGCAAATCTGAATAGGAGTGCTAGGCCAGGGGCCAGGAAGGTCGTACAAAGCTCGACTGAGGAGAGTGAGGAAGATGAAGAAGACGGTGATGATGATGAGGAGGAGGAGGAGCTGAGTGAAGAGGAGGAGGAAGAAGAAGATGAGGATGATGATGTTGATGCAGAGGGCGAGGATGATGATGAGATGGTAGATGTAGATGCTGAAGGAGAGAGTGACGATGAAGTTCTAATACCACTGCCTCCCCCTCCTCCACGTTTGCCAGCACCGAGATTACCACCCCCAGCACCAGCGAAAGCCAAAGCTCCATCTGCACCTTCCGCCAAGGCAGCTGCAAAGCCTCCTCCGAAACCCGTGCAAAAACCCCCAGCTAAGGCTGTTCCACAAGATTCCACCTCTGAGCTCGAAGATGAAGATGAAGATGAAGAAGACGATGAAGACGAGGATGAGGATGAGGATGAGGATGAGGATGAGGATGAGGATGAGGATGAGGATGAGGATGAGGATGAGGATGAGGATGAAGATGATGAAGACGAAGATGCCGAGGGTGAAACTGATGACGAAGTCTCAATTGCTGCGCCCTCATCTGTCGCTGCTAGTACTCCAGCGTTTGGATCCAGACTGAGCACACCGGATATGTCGCGCCTGACGAAGCGACAAAAGAGCAGGCTTGATGAGGTGTATAATGCCGATCTGATGGAGCTTCCTGATGGGTTTGGTAAGAAGCCCCCCATCCCCTGAGCTCCCTCCCTAGGGTGTGTCCTGGTGCTAATGTATAATACAGAGCGAGGAGTCCCCGTAAACAAACGCCCTCCAGAAACCGCCGAAGAAACCGCCCTCAAACGCGCCGAAATGGCCCGCCGGCGGAAAAACCTCACAGACCAACGCCTCGAAGAAGAGAAAATGGACACCATCAATCGCCTCCTAAAACGCCAGGCCCCGAAAATGCGTGGAAAATCCAACAACGCTACATCCGGTAAAGCAGGCGGGGACGCAACACCCGCTGCCGAGGGTGAAGGGCAAGCTACCGTGGGGGGGCTGGAGGAGGAGAAACCGGAACCGAAAATGATTAGGTTGGTTAGTAATAAAGACGGAGTGAGGGTTTATGTTCCTGGGAGCTGGATTGGCACACCGGCGGGAAGCATGTTTGAGAAGGGAATGGGGGGTAGGTTGGGGCATAGGAAGATGGTTGAGGTGCTGGATGAGGGGGATGTGATTATGGCGGGGGTGTAGGACGCTACTGTTAGTCTTGTGGAGGAGATGTAGAATGAGATAGGAACAGAGATGTGGAATGAGGTGGGGGACGAGAGGCTGGAGGATGGAGGATGGAGGTAAGTGGTGCTCGGCTCTACAGGGTCAGTCTCACTACAATACCACTAGAATATTGCACCTACCAGCAACCCACAGCATCGAACCACCCAACGACATTGTATTTTTATCTCCTGATATTCCCCCTACTAGAGGTGTTGCAGCCAGACTACCTAGCATTATTCTTATACACTATTTACCTACCTTTTTCAGTTTCAAAGCCACGTTCCCCATACATGTCTATATTCATTTTGTTGGATATCTCAGCGCTTACTACTGTCATTCATGAACCTACCTACTAGTAATTATTCTACACAGCTTGAAATAAAATGCATGGAGTTCAATTTGAACCACGAGTGATAGATGTATTTTGCCTCATCGTAACAACTCCACATGGCCCTCCTCGCATAATGGCTTGCATACAAGTCTGCGATACAATTCAGGGTAACCATCATCAAACTTGACGCAATATACTGTATATATTTCCCAGATGCCATTTCGCCCACTAGTATGGTATTCCCTCTTTATCATCTCCTTTGGTATCCAAACATACACTCTACAGAAGTGAAGAAAACCCTGCCGCCTAGCCCATCCATCCCGCATCGTTTCAACCTAACCTCGCGCCCCCGCGCACAACAATATCCAAAAAAAAAAAAAAAAAAAAAAAAAGATAGCACAGACTAATAGAACTATATGCAACCTAATCATAACAACTCGACAAACCAGCAAAAAATCAAGGAAACACATCCTACAAAGAGCCTCCATCTTTCAAAAAAGTCGTAAGCGGCCGCGAAAGTGGGAGGGGTTAGTAAAAAAAGAAACGTCTCTGTGTATCATAACACACACACACACACACACAATTTCTCTGCCTCTCTTCTGTGGCACAGTAATGGGAACGCGCAAAGAAAAAAAAGATAACACCCGGTAAAAAAAATTATAAACCCAAACCCTAGAACACAAGTCAAGAAGATTAGAAACCGAAGAATTTTAGTAGCAAGTAGTAAGATGATAATGGCGATGATGGTGATGATGACAATGCCGGATTGATGCGATAGCGCAGTAGAGAAATAGGATATTTTGTGCCAAAAAGGGCATCATGACAGTAAGATCCGTGGTAGAAGTATAAATATGTGTCAAGAATAAGGGGGCCGAGAAGACGCCCCGCGTCACGAGTAGGGGTGATGGACTGGTAAACAAGTTCGCTTTTTTTTCTCGTCGTGCTACCGTACAGTTTGCTTCTCTAAGTTTCCATTCACCTGTTCTTCCGCATGTGTGCCATTGACGAGCGAAGGCGGTGTTATCGCAGTCTCCACGGTGGCTGGTGATGTAGTTCTCTCTACTGTCGAGCCGTTCTCGCTTGTTACAGCAGGAAGTAGGGGAGGGGAGTGATGCTGTGGGGTTTGCGGCTTGGGCTTGAGGGGGAGCAGCACACACTACCACGGTGTCAGTACCTCAGAATCATAAAGCATGAGAAGTACGGTCAACCTACCCCGAGGCCATTCACGGCAACAGCAAGTCGGGTTCCCTTAATATCCCAAGAAATATCCGCTATATCAAAGGAATCTAGTGCACTTTTGGTGCTATCTGTATCCGTATCCACTTCATTATCGTCCATCCCACTCATCTCTACATCTCCATTCGTTTTTGGTATTGTTATTCCATGTGTATCTCCGTTCGTTAGTGTGGCGTTTTCCTGCTTGGTAGCCTTATACGCATATGCTAGAAATCCATCTTCGGTTCTCCAAATAAACAGTCTCCTGTCTGAGCCTGTTGCTATATATTTCCCATCTGGACTGAACGACATGCTGCATACACTTGAGTCATGTTGCAACTCAAGGAATAGTGTAGGTGGTGTTGTATCTGATGCGTTAACCGACCATAGCTTGATCACTGTATCCTTATCGCTTCTAGATGCCAAGATACGGGCCTGTGAAGATAGCTCGCCTTCCATTGAAACTATTTGTTGGGGTGACCGTATTGGCTGCCACAAGAGCTGTGAAACTTGAGATCCATGAGCCTGAACGGTGAATTTAGGTGTGGGATTGGAGCTGCCCCAAATCTGCATATGTGTCAGTAATGACCATAGATGTCCTAGGTTAGACATACAGCAATCCTTCCTCTTTCGTCCCCGGATGCGAGCCTCTCTCCAAACTCATCCCATGCAAGTGACAACATTCCGACTCCTTCTCCTTTAAACGTTTCTCTGATTCCTCCTGTCTTGGCTTCATATATAACGATATCCCCACCTGATCCGGCAGCAGCGAATGTTTCATCTCCTACCCAGGCGACATCCTGAACTTCCTGCACTTCTTGCTTCCCTTCGAAATTCGGAAGCATTCCCGCGGTATCGACATCCCATGCTAGTATACTACCATCGAGGTATAATGTTAAGAGTATGGAAGACGTTTTATTCCACCGCAACTGAAGTATAGACAACGGTTTCCCACTCAGAACCTCCATAGGACTTCCTAGCGGATTCCATAACTTGGTAGTACCATCAAAAGTCGCGGTTGCCAGTAATTTACCATCATTTGACCATTGTACAGCGGTAATCTCTTGCTTCTGTGTTAAACGGGACTCGTGGTCCAGTAGCCAGGGTGGTGTGTCCAATCCTTCAGGTATTGACCATAACATTGCTATTGAGCTACGAGTCCCAGATACTAGCTTCCCAGATTCAGTGGGGCTCCATGCAAGTGCGTTCACTTTTTGTTCCTTATTCGTTAAGACAGAAACCTCAGCTGCCGTTATCTCTGTCACAGTTTCGACTTGCACTCCAATGCTATAACCGTTTGTTGTTGGACGAATCTCTTCAACTGGTGGTGACTGTCCACTCAACGTGTCAACCATAGCCTTGTCTCCGTCCACACCATCGGGCCTGTCCGCTGCAGTTGGTGCAACGGGTGTTGGTGGGGCTCCCGTTTTCCTTCGTTTTTTCTTGTCGGGTACCCCTGCTTTCTCTCCTCCACTCGATACTCCATTTGCCCCTTCTTCCCCACGGCCGTGCTTCCGAGAATTGGTCACTGAGGGTGGCTGTTGTATTGCAGTAGCTACCGATGCCCGTTCATCATCCTCGTCGTCATCAACTTCCATATTTCCATTTCCTGCACCAGCAGAACCCACATGTTTTGAGCCCTTCGATGTCGGGGGAAAGAAAGGCTCCACCTCACCAACTGACTCTTTTCTTGTACCATCCTGTAATAGCCAAACCCTCCAATTAGTTCTGGGGCCTCCGATTGATAAAGCGGCGATGCGATAATTCGAGGAATGGGACGCGCCTTGCTAATCTGCAATTGGAGGTCTCGATACAATAAACCTCGTTGAATCAAGTAAATTAAGCTGCCTGATTTGATTTTCCCGTACTGCCCATGATATGTTTCTGCTTTGGTTTCGTGTTGAAATGCATAAATCGAATATTTGTAGCCTTAACGCATAACCCGTCAGAAATATTTAACTTAAACATATGCCGGCTCGAGTCAAATAATTTAGGGAGAGTTGCACACGAACCACATTCTTGGAGATATCTATAATTCAACACGGTACAGTGTCAATGGCAACTCTTACCCAGATTCGGAGTGGCCGTGGATGCTGAGCCAGTGGATGAGGTCTCCAAGGAATAGAAGGGGAGAACTTACCTCCATATCAGGTAATTTACCTGGTCAGAAGTTAGAGGGTTGTTGGCCATCGGGCATCCACTGTGGTCCCTGATGGGTCCGGTGATTAGATCTGCACGGGAACTGGCTAGCCGAATTCAAGTATTCGAGAACAAGAGACACTGTTGTGTTGAGGGGATTCTGCGATGAGGTTTGCAGAGGTTTAGCTTTCGCGCGAAACACACGGTGGCCAAAGCCGCAAGCGCGATTAGCGTGGGCGACAAGTGCTAACTTTTGAGTTACGGGGATTGTTGTGACGGCGGCGGATTGTTTTTCTTTAAGGCGGGTTTCAGCAGCGGATGGATGGAAAAGAATGTCCTGTGTGTGGGGTAAGGGGTGAATTCGATGTGCCGGTACTTGCAAAAGCCTACTCTCGATTCCTGCTCCTTTTTCCCACTCACTTGGGAGGGGGGGTGTAATAGACTATCGAGATTGGATATTGGGATGCTTGCTAAATATTTATTGCAGCCGTGCCGAACGAACGAGTTGGGATCTCGGGAGCGTATTTTTGGTTGTGGGGACCAAGCAATGAAAGGCACCAAATAGCACAGCGGGAGAGCTGGGGTTGTGAGGCGGGCTCGGGTTAATGTGAGGGGGCAACGGGCTTTGCAGAGAGAGAACAGAGAGCAGAGAGCCCCAGAGCCAGCAGTGGATCCCGAGAGCAGAGAGAGCTGAAGAGATAGTCTGGTTGGCACAAGAAGAGATAGAGTTATAGGATACGCCCCCCCGGAAACGGGCGTTTTTCGTGGTTGCAGTACAAGCCTAGGGTCAAGAGAACGGCTTAAGCAGTAAAGCAGCCTGAAAGGAGGGCGAACGATTGAGCGTCAAACCTCTAGCACAGAGAGAGTACAGTTCTCCGATAAACCACAGCTCCTGATGCAGACGTGCACCGTACTCGCAAGCACCCGTGAAGTCGAGTGGTTCGGTTGGCCTGAAGAGACGGAACCGACTACCTTGGAAAAAGCGGATGAGAGCACTGGGCCTGGGACTGGGACTGAGACTGGTTTGTGAGTAACGGACCGTTGACAATATGACAGAACAGACAGTAGTGGGTACACTTCAAAGAGACAGCTTGTGGTAGTTGAATGCGAAGCAGGGGCAGGGCAAGACAGAACCAGGACTATACCAGGACAGGGTGCGAGAGTGCCAATGCCTCTCGCAGATATGTCGATGTGTAGGGCCCGGTACTGGGACAGTGGCAACAGGCAACGTCCGACTATTCAAATCGCAGGACTCGGAGGTATAACTGGAGTCGCACACACCGAGGGTGGTGTGGGTGCCCGACGTCGAGGACCTACAGCTGCAACAGGAGTGGTGATTCCAGAATTCAGCTCAACATCTCCAGGACGCGGTCGGTCATGATCACTGGCATGCATACAGGTCACCATTGCCCCAGCTTCATTCATCTGCAATTAGCATATCTCAAGGCCCTGGCCCAGTTGTTTGGGCGCGTGTGCAGTACCCCTCTCTACTATGTTGCTTGTACTTGTTGTATTTGATGATGCAAAGATTCAACCCCAGCCTCAAGTTGAGCAAGGCATTCGTTTCCATTCTCGTTTCGTTTCACCAGTGCCTCACCTACTCATCAGTCTTGGCATTGCATTCCTTTCAAGTCATGCCTTCTCCACTGCCCCGACCACAGTCTTGTCCCCGACCAAACTAAAATGCAGGTTGGACGAAACAAGGACAGCGAGTCGAGATTGCAACCGGAGGCTTTGCTGCCTGGGTTCCTCCTTCACCCCGCGAGCCCCAGCAGCTGATTGATTACACATGCGGAGATCGCCTCGATGGGTATGAATCGTTGAAGCAGCACCTGCTCTCGAGATTCCTCAGTTAACTCGGTACGATGTGGAATCTGCAGCCTGGACTTGGACCCTTCCGGCTAGTCCGGATCATCAGTGTTGACTGCTGCGTCGTCTCGAACCGACAGGACTGCACCGCCGCAGGTCCTGCGGAGCACACATCCCTGTACATGCCCACCTGCCCTTGTAGTTACATGCTTAGTACTCCACAGCTTATGTGCTGCCCCGGCAAACCTCAAAGAACAAGCTTGCTTTGATCCTCGTAACCTCACAATGAGAGCACTTGACTGTCCATGCTTTGAACTACATGAACGGGTGCCCACCATCGCCTCCTCCTCCGTTCCTTCTGGCACACAAAACTACAAAGCACTTAGCATGGTCATGCTGGGCCCCAATGTAGACACTTATGTGACAAGTCTATATTCTCTACGAGAGGCTTGTGCCAACCAGACTAAGTCTATATAGACTTGACTGCCAGCCAGCAATGTACTAGGGCAAGTTCTTGAACATGCTTCGCGGCATTCAAATCAGTCGAAATTACTACCCCTAGAGCTACCCCTAGAACCACAGTACATCCAATGGCAGTCGATTTTAGGCACCTACAAATTCACAGTGGATTTCCGGCCGATGTGTATGGTTCGATGAGTGTCTGCAACTGATTGAACTGGGAAGTTTTGTGGGCTTCTGCAAGCACGCTGCCTACTGCTCTGCGAAGGCGGAGAATAAGAGAGGTGGCCGAAGCAGGGAAAAAGAAAACAAAACCTTGAAATCAGTTTCGGGACTAGTAAATCAATAACGGGGATTTGGGTCCCTGGCGCTGGGCTAACATGAATCGCGATTAGGCACAGCAGAAGGGCGGCGAGCTCACGTGTGGGAGGCACCAGTGGCCAATCGCACACGAGAAGGGGAAGAAACGTCAAGCGTCCGCCAGATTTCAGAAACACAAAAAAGACAAGCCGGCCAGCGTCATTTGGCCTTTGCTCTGTTGCCCTCTACTGTACAGTACCGTACCGTCCAAACAAAACCCTAGCAGGCATCCTCTCCCGCACACAGGCCTGTCGTCCGCGAGTCTCCACTTCTAAGTTTCTCGTGCGTGTGTGCTCATTCGTATACGGTTATACATACATATATACATACATACATTTGTTACCTGCATATATACTCTACCCCCCGCTGATGCTCGCTGCACTGCTGGCATATACCTAAACCTCCTTCCTTGCATACCTAGAATTTGTATCCCTGATCACGGTCGGCGGGTGAACAAGAGTTTCCAGGCTGAACGTGCAGGGGTTTTTCTATTTTCTGGCTAATAGTAATCCCAAGCAATCTTAATCGCGGACTGGCTGTGTTGCGGCGTTACGTTACTCCTATATCCACAGCAGGCTTAACATCTCACTCGAAAATTTTTCGCGGAAACGCCAGCCCCAACCGCTGAAAGTTACCTATCGGTGGCTGCCTAATCTCTACGGCTTCTGCCTCAAAATAGTGCACGAAGTGAGCTCAGAAGTACTGACAACCTGTCTTCCGATCTACCAGACAACGCCCATCACTCAAGCTGCCTCGATTCAGATCGACCATGCCTCCGCGGTTTAACATACCCCCCTTAACCAGGACTTGCCTTTTATCGTCGATATCCCTTACTGTGCTGTACGGAATACTCAAATACCCCCAATTTATCCACAGCACCCCGGACGCTGCCACACACCCACAGGCATACACAATTCCATCTCTTACCATCGTCCCGGGGCTATCGATAATCTACCCATGGGTCTTTGCTATCGCCACACTAGTTGAGGCTAACATCTTCACGCTGGCAATAACATTGTCTACTCTGTTCTATGGGGGGAAATATCTAGAGCGGGCATGGGGATCAAAGGAGTTTGGGAAGTTCCTGCTGGTGGTCAGTGTGCTGCCCAATTTCGTGACCTTCACGCTGTTCAATTTGTGGTACGTGCTTACGGGGAGCACTCGGTTTACGTAGGGATGCCCTCTCTTTAGGATGGTTGTTGATATACGCTAAAGTAACTGGGGTATAGATTCGTGACAGTCTGTGGCGGAATAGCTCTCCAGGCAGGATACCTTGTTGCTTTCAAGCAGCTTGTCCCTGAGCATACCGTCACTATATTTAAGGGCATTGTAAAGATCCGAGTGAAGGTATGCACTCATGTATTTGATAATGCTATAAGGATACCAACTGATATCCCATCAAGCACTTTCCGGCCCTCTTCTTGCTTATTAACCTCATATCGTGGCCAATTTTCCGCACCGATGTTTCCATGATCCTCGCTTTCCTCGGCTTTTTCAGTTCTTGGACATACCTCCGCTTCTTCAAAGCGTCATATATCGACCTTGGATCCGCCGAGTCTCCTCAGATCAAGGGTGACGCCTCCGAGACGTTTTCCCTTGCTAATTTCTTCCCGGACCCAATCCATCGCCCCGTGGCCATTGCTTCCGAGGTCGTCTACAATCTCCTAATTACACTTAAGATCTGTACCCCCTTCTCGGCAGAGGACATCTCAGCAAGCAATACTCGCCATAATGGAGCTGGTGGAGACGTGGGGCTGAGCTCAATATTCATCAGCGGTGGAGGAGGAGGTCCGCCAGGCGGAAGAGGGATTGGGGGAAGCACAAGAGCAGAAGCGGAGCGGAGACGAGCAATGGCGTTGAAGGCATTGGATCAGAGGCTACATGCAGCTAGCAGCAAGGCTGCATCGACTACGCCAGCCATGCCCACAACAGTGAATGCGGGGAGCAGTTCTAGCGGAAGCAATAGCTTAGGTGAGACTAAGTTCGATAACCACAGTTGATAAGCTTCGTTTGTTGGAGGCGACGGGCTTGGCATGGTGGTTTAGAAACGAGATGAGGAAACGAAATCACGATCTAATATACTGAATTGGGTATCCTTTTGTTGTGTTCTACCCTCTTTACTTGACATCCGAGCGGATGTGTCTGGTTCTTCTCTACCTTTTGTTCTCTAAACTTTGGATTCTTTCGTTGTAGATATCCTTTTTGTGTATTGTTTATTACCCATGCTGCTTGGATTACGCAAGCAGATCCTAATCTATTTATAATACTCCACGTATCTACCTTACCATGACTCGAATTTCTCTACATGTCTACATGAAGCAAAGAGAAACCGTTGGCGACGACTGGAAAGAGCATACTTTCGTTTCGGACTGGTGCCGAGTATGCCAGACTAGGTGCCTAGACTAAGCTTTAACCAGAAGATCCCTCAACTACAGCGCAATAACTACCCGCTGATCAAATTAATCCACATTAACCCAATATCTCAACCATTTGAACCAATTACCGACAACCATACCACCTCACCTTTGTCCACCATGCCACCCATCTTCCCACCTTATCCCTCCCCTTGGGACCCCTCCACCGCTACCGTCCCCAAAGACGCCAACCCCACCCCCCACAAAACCCGATATTACTACTTCGCCTACGGCTCCAACCTCTGGCTCGAACAAATGCACCACCGATGCCCCGAGTACACCTACATCGGTAGAGGTATCTTACGAGGGTACAAATGGGTGATCAGTAAGCGTGGCTACGCAAACGTAATCCCGCCAGGCGACGAAACCGAAGAAGAAGACCCCGAGGAGCTAGATACTTATGGAGTAGTGTATACCTTGACTAAGAGTGATATGGCAATATTGGATATGTATGAGGGGGTGGATATGAAGCCTGTTCCTG
>Ga0307511_10002935_pt1 | contig 17664 bp, 11 predicted proteins | sample 13_EM_MG_FD_200266 | JGI IMG/M metagenome (GOLD analysis project Ga0307511, IMG submission 200266) | Populus trichocarpa ectomycorrhiza microbial communities from riparian zone in the Pacific Northwest, United States - 13_EM | ecosystem: Host-associated > Plants > Roots > Unclassified | place... | reverse complement strand
TAAAAATATTATTTTGATGTATTTTCAAGCGAAAAACACTTTGAAAAACAACATTTACCACACTTCTAAACTGACCCTTAGTAAATGAATGATTACGGCCATAAATTGTCACATATGTATAGTCCTCGAAGCTCTCTATATGTATTTCCTTGAAACCACAGTCAAATCTCTCAAAAGTTTTACTAGAATTAACTAGAATTGGATTTGATCTACAAATTGCATACCCAGCCAAAACTTCATACCACCATCACTATTTGAAGACTTGTCTAAGGCTACAACAATACCCAATCCAACCCCACCAATGGACTTTTTGGACCAGTATTACCATCTGTGAACCTACACTGGTTGCCCAAAACCAATAATTCCAACAACCTTCCGATCATCAGATTTGTTGTTTTTCCTAACATCATTAAATTAAATAAATCTCCAAGAATAAAGTTGGAAATATTAGGATGTTTTTGGTCTACAAATGACTTGATATCTGATGAGTTTCAAAATTCAAGATGTTTAGGAATAATGCTGATGTGTTGGATAAATAATTAATATTTTATTTCAAGCAATCCGATCTATTCTCTCTAGCCTAGGTATCTAGCATCTTGATATGAAAAGCCTAAATGATTGATAGTTGGTAGTTTGTAGCAGGTGATGATTGGTATGCCAAGGTGACCAATAATTGTGGTAGTAGCAGGTGGTGCCTGGTAAGTTAGATGACTGGTAGTTGTAGTGATAGCAGATGGTGCCTGATAAGCCATGTGACCAGTAGCTAGTACCTGTAAAAGGTCTTATTTGATGGACGTTGGGACTCTTTGATGGTAAAGTCAGTAACTTAAGAGAAAGAGAGAAAGTGCAATGATATTTTAAAGAGATGGACTCTGAAACTTTGAAAATATTGAGAATGAAGAGATTGTGAATCTTGAGTTTGAAGGATTCATGGTGTATTTATAACTTATGAGTCTTGTCTTTTTTGTAGAGAGGAGATACTAAAATATAATTTCACCCTTGTGATATTTTGAGTTGTATTCTACTCAAAATAATACATATTAAATTAGTATAAAATATTAAAAGACTTGTTAGGGGTTCTAGAAAAAAAATTCAAGAGAGTGTTGGGCTCATGGTTTATACCCCCGAGCCCTTGAGGGTGACGGGGTGCATGCTCAACACCCCTAAGAAATTAGAAGTTGGCATGCCCAACACCTTAATTAAATAGGTCTTGTTATGCTTGGATTTAATAATGGGTGATGACATGCCCCAACACCTAAAATAATAAGGCTTGCTTGCTGGGTGTGTCATGCCCAACAAGCAAGGTTAGGTGTAACAACACACCTAAAATAGGCTTGAGCCACCATGCTCAAGTCCATGTATTTTAATAGCAATTGGGTTCGAATGTGGTAGTCGTGCCTAAAAAAAATGTTTTTAAAACTTTTTAGGAGTTTTTATTTTTTTACCTACATGGAAAAGTGTAGGGAATAACTATTACTTAATTTATTAGTTATTTGTAATTCTAATTTATTTATTTAGTAAAGGGTGGAGATGGCCATGTTGCTATGGAATTATACAATAATGATTATGATAAAAAAAGACCAAATTAATTGAATTATTTTCTAATTATTATAATTGATCTATCCAAAACAGATATTACTAGTTACAAATTTTCTTTCACTGCTTGTAGGGGTGAGCAAAAAAACCGATAAACTGATAAAACCGGAAAAAAAAATTAACCGAAAAAACTAAACCGAGAAAAAAAACCGATTAGAATATTTAGAAAAAATTCCGGTTCGGTTCAATTTCGGTTTTGTAATGCAGAAACTGGTTAACCCAAATCGAATCGAACCGGTTCAACCAACATTTAAACCCATTATAAAAGGAAACCCTAAAACTGAACTTCACAGTTCACAATCCTTCAGCTCTCAACCGCCCCCCTCTCCCAAATGTCTTTCAAGGTGTCCCTCTCCCAATTGTCTTTCAATCCTTCACAATTCACAATTCTTCCCTAATTCTCTCATTATTTTTTGATTCTCTAGTAGATGCTATGCTTCTTGACAGTTAGTCTCCACCCCTGACCCCATTCCTTCTAGCTTAGGAACTTCTATTTTGAATTTGAGTTTCTACCTTTCCCTGTTCCCGTGTAAGCTATTCCATGCGATGTCTTTTACAAAGGGACAAGGATTTGAGCTGGTGAATCTTTTCTTCCCTTGTAGGAACTTGGTCTCTTTAATACATCAATTAATATGGTAGATAGATTAGGTAGAAGATCAGCTGCTACTCTCGCTATGTTCGATCGACTTCAAAGCTTCTTCACTTTTTGCGCTTAGCACTTCCACCGGATAGTATTGATTTTTCAATTTTTTTCCTCAATTAACCGAACCGAACCAAACAAAAAATGGTCGGTTTGAACCGATATGGGTTCTAAATTAAAACAAATTCAGCATGGTTTGTTTTTTAAGTAAAAACCAAACCGAACCGAAAATGTTCATCCCTAACTGCTTGTAGGTGGGACCCGTTTCCACAATTATTATAGTTAATCTATCTAAAACAGATACTACAGTTAAACATCATGATTATAGTTCATCTTGGGATCTGGCCCACGAATAACCTATTAAACAATTCCAAGTGAATTTATTGGGTACGTGTACACATCTCGAGAGGGATCGATTATTACCACCGCCACCAATGGGCTCATTGAATTGCAGGCCCACGTTAGGCTTGTACAATGGCACTCTTCCATTCTTCTGGGAAATTTTGGGATTGTTTTTTTTCAAATCTTAACAAATCCATTGAGGTCAAACTAATAATAATAATAAATCATTATGTTAAACCACTGAATAGTCTAGAAAAAAGAAATGGAAAAATTACCCTCACACTTATGTAGTTTAATGATTTTTTTTATTTTATCTTTATTATTTTAAAAATTACTATTTACATCATTATTCAACTCAAAAAATTAAAAAAATAGTTTACCCTAAACTTCATATAAGCACAAACACACAAGCAATATATCAATTTCATTTTTCAATCTCTTTCCCTTCCTCCTTCCCTTCTTTCTTTCAATCAACAATCAATAGATTATTTTAATTAAAAACAAAAAACAAAAATTGCATATACATCCCACAACAAAAAAATAGGAATAGTTTGTTCTTTAATATTGCTGGGTTCTCTAGACAGGAAGACTTCTTATACCGTGAATGAAACCAATCTATTTGCTTTTTGCACTCAGGAATTTTGAAACCCTAAATTTGTTGATTCTTCAAATCTTGAACAAAACTACAGAAGCCTTGATGGGAGAAGAACTGGGCATGATATTATTTATTTCAGAAGCCTTGAAGCCTTGAAGGTGGGGGATCTCTGGCGTAATTGAATTGGACATTGACAAATATGGTGAGCTATATATATAAATGGATCTTTCGAAATGGAACAAAAGACAGGAATTGAGGATCGGAGGATGTGTTTAGGCTGCAAGGTTCAGAACACTTGCACAGTTTAATTTTCTCCATTTTTAGTTTCACACTTTGTTAAGCATACATTAAATATCAAGTGAAAGAAAATTAACTGGATATATAGTCTCTTTGGAATTTCATGGCCACGTAAAATATTAGAGTTAGATTTGTTTACTTGCTAATAAGAAAAACAGTGATGTTGTGCCCAACACAGTGGCTTTGTTCCCAGCTTCCATGGAACCAGCTTTAAACAATTCAAACCATGTGTTTATTATGAAAGAGATCATCCCACGAACCACAACACCACTTCGAGGGTGTATTCGGGTTGGTTGCCCTCTTCGAAACAGTTGACACCACCAAGCTAAGCAAGCAGGTATGTAGCCATTTATTTAATGAGATGAAGAGCTTTTAGTGCTTTCTTACGTGTAGTATTTTCTTTCAACTTCATCATTAGCTGGGTATTGGCTGAAGACCAAGTGCTTGCTTTCGTGTGCAAATCTATGGAAGCTGCGATTGAGTGCTTTTGGAAAATCTATTTTGGACCTTTTTTTTTCTGTCATATGCCTAGAGGCTAGAATTTTTATCATATCTGTGTTGATAAAAATAATAGATGATGTGGATCTCTTAATTATTTGGTTAAACAACTTTTAATGAAGTAGATAACAAATTGAAAAAGCTGAAAATAAGGTTTGATAGAACCCTGATCTAAAGGTAACCCTATATCTAAGAATAAAAAGATATGGAAAAATACTCAAACCCTGAGATAACCTTATATTTAAGAATCTTAAGTATGTGAATGACACCACAAAACCAGTTAATCTTTGATAAGTCAGTATACGATCTTTGTCATTGTAAAGAAATGTTGTTTTGCCGCAAACAAAGAAAAGAAAAACTAATGTTTATTCTTCAACTTGCTACCCAAACAACAGTTTGTCACTAACTGATCTCACAACACAATGACATAATTAGTAAAAACAATCATAAAAAACTTGACGTTCTTAGGTTGTGGATAATTTTTACACTAAAAAATCCACTTCACCTTCTTCTCTCATTCTAAATAAATTTATAGATCATTCTTCCCCTGAAAAGCCGATATTTTCAGCTTAATTGTACCTAAATCTCCACCAAACTCAACATTATGGTCCCAGTACCTATAATTACCTCTCTGGCCAAAGTTATCACCATATATTTCCCCTCCAAACTGACGATTCCGCTAGCGTGCAAAATGTTCCCCATGTCCCAGGAATATATTTTCAAAATCAACACTACTCGTGTCATTATCAGCCACAAACTCATCCACATCAGTGTTAACTTGGCTAAGAGCTCTCCTAACAATAAATTCTCTTCGCTTAGGCCTATTTTGAACCTCATCATGATCATTAGCACGTTTTCTCTCCAACCTATCCAACCTATCCAACCTATCTCCAAATTCATTAGCCATCTAATTCATATGTTGATTCATAATGTATACTAAGTTACAATTTCATTGTCTCCTCCTTGTGGTGTCATGTTGTTGCTTGCCTTTGACATTATAATAAAAAATATTTTTTTCTCACTCCCTCACATGTTTACACTCCTTTCGTGTTTCACTCAAATATATGATTTTTACTCAAATATGTTTGCTATGTCTTTTTCCTCTCGTCTCACCTTTTTTTGGCTCTTGCAAAAATGATTTCAACACCAAATACAACAGTCTTATCAGCATACCCAAATATGTGCATATGACTTAAGAAGCAAGAAAAATATAAAAATAAATAAATAAGAAACTACATTATAATTTCATGAGTAACAAGTGAATTTGTACACAAAATAGACCTTTTTGCAAAAGAAAGCATATGCAAAGGTTATAAAAAAAAATTAAAATAACACCTAATTATGTCAATTATAATGTTACTATACTATTAAAATTGAGAAATAACAAAAACAAAGCAAGTTTGAATTACTGATGCGAATTAGACCTGTTACGACAAGTTTCAATCCCAAATTTAGTTCCTATAGCAAAAAAACTCCAAATGACCTCAAATTGTATATGAGGTGTGATTAGAACCTTAAAATGCAGCATATAAAATTGAAGAGTTTTCTAAATTTATTTGACCTAAAATTCTCTTCTGATACGAATCTAACCTTTTACGCAAGTTTTAATCCCGACTTTTGTTACTATAGCAAACAATCTTCAAATGACCTCAAATTTTATATGGGTGCGATTAGGACTCCTAGAAATAGTATATATTTGAGAATTTTATGAATTTGTTTGGTTCAAATTCTCCCTTGTTTGTGTATTGTGACAGATTCGATAAAAGTGACTTTTGGACATTCTTTTCCTTTTTTTTTTTTAACTCTTTATGCTACTAATATATTATGAGACTGAAACAAATTAAAATAATATCTTTTTTCTAAAAAACTCTAAATTCACAGTTTTATTAGGAAACAAACAAAGTTAGAACGACATCAAACAATCACAAAAAGACAAATTTTAATAAGTGAAAAGGGTTGTAGATATAAACCTTAAATTCACAGTTTTATTACGAAAATAAGTCTAATAATATTTGTCAATCAAAGAGATTTACAAATCTTTTAAATATGTCAGAAAATACCTATCTCTGCTATAAAAAAAAATTAGAATTTAAAAGCATAAAGAAAAATTACATAATATCCAAAACAACATAATAAATCAAGAAAAATAATAAAATTGACTCAAACAAGATTTTTTAGCCTAATTTCAAAATACTCAAAAGACTAAAGACTGAAGAAATCGGTCCCTTATTGAAGTAGGCCTCAAAAAAACCTTTTGTAAATATTTGAGTTTAATAAAAAATGATTAGATCTTATGTTCTGATTTTTTTAGTCACTATTTTTATTTAATATGACCAAACTTTCTATTGGACAAAGTAATATCCCATTAATTCATAATAATATCTATTAAGCTATTTACATAAAATTTTTGTCACAAATCCGATTTTCCATAAGTCTCGACTGCATCAACAGTGCAATGAATAGTTAAACCCATAGTTTTGAAACCCGGCCCGGCGGGTCGACCCGAGCCTAGAACCAGGCCGAATCTAAGTAAAAACTAGCCAGGTTTTTAGCCCGGCAAAACCCAGTCATCCTAACGGGTTGACTCGGAATCCGGTCGACCCGGATAAACCCGGCTGAGACCCGGCTTTATATATATACACACGTTTGCAGGAGTCTACAGTTGCATTTAAGTCGCCGTCCATGAGAGAGAAATGCGGGTGTTGTGGTTGGGCACGAGAAACTAGGAGAGAGAGAGAGACAGAGGTCGTGCAGTTTTAGAGAGAAAGAGATTTTATTAATTAATTGCTACGTTGCATATGTCTCTTTATTGCTGCAGCAATAGGAGAGCAAGAAAGCTTAAGTAGCTTCTATTTTTTAGTTTTTCCGGTATTTTAAGAGAAATAACACGCTGTTGGGGATTTTATTTTTGCTGTCATGAGCTTGTTTTCTTTCTTTTTTAGTGGTCCACTACTCCACTCCACTGTGACCAACTGGTTTAAATTTTGTGTGTAATCATGGATAAAATGTCAAGGGTCTTGGATTGACTTTAAATGATTTTTTTTTTTTCATCCAGATTGATCCGGGTCAACCCATCTAACCCGTGATCCGATCACTATACCGGGTTGACTACTAGGTCAGGTTTTAAAACCATGGTTAAATCATCCCAACTTTTTGAACAGTACAATGGAAATTGAAAAGAAAAAAGAGAAAAATACATGGACCGGAAAGAAAGGAACCAAAATAAAACTTTCAGTATTCACATGAATAACGAGGGGAAAAAAAACTGCTCTGTTCACATTAACAGTGCAGTGAACAATTAAGTCATCCCAATTTTTTTTTAGCTTCGTTAGTAAATGGTAATGGAACGGTAATTCTACAAATATAGAGAGATCACATAATGTGTTTTGAGTGAAGAAAGAAAGAGATCTCATGGGCTTTGTTAATTTTTTCTTGAATTTTTTAAAACAAGCTGGGGTAGGTTTATGTTCTTAGTTTTAGTCAGGATTGATTGATTAATTTAAAATGCCTGTTTCCTGTGAATGTTTATTTCAAAAATATTTTCAATCCACGACGTCCTTGAGCTCCGTTTAAACATGAAAGAAATCTTAATTTTATTTAGAATTAAGAATGGATATTTATCGCCGTATAAACGAACCACAGATCTATGTAGAGTTCGTGATAGAGATTCCCTTCAACCGTGTTAAAGGCAAGCTGATTAAAATTGATTTCAGGAAGTTCCACCATAGCTCTACCATTTTTCGTTCTTGATAAATGAAAAATGATTTCCAAGATCTTAGGGTGTTGAGTGAACTTCTGTTCTGGAGGCATGCCTCGTATGCTACAAGAAAAGCCTCTTCTCCTGAGCTGTACTTTGATTTGAAGTATTCTCTTAATGAAATTTTGAGATTTCAAAAGAAAGAAGGAAATACAGAGTGTTTTTCTCTGTCCAATTTTGTAACTGATGGAGGGAAAAAAAACAGATTATAATTTGTAACGGGCTTTGATTTACAAGATCATTGCTATTGTTATGGCCGCTGTAAAGACAATCCACTTGCACCATGTTTCGCGGTAGTAATTAAGGAGTTCATCATCGTACTCATGATTAATTTCGCTGACTTGAAACTGGATAGGTTTTGTCCTCTGCACCTATCCTCAGGTTGAAATTAAAGGCTAGCGCGCTAGAAGTGTTGCTCAAAACTCTCAGGACAGAATGTCAAGTCTTATCTAAACTACCTAACGAGTCTTGTAAAACCTTGAACAATGGGTCTCCAAATATAGAAAATTTAGGTGATAGAGGTGTCCAATCTTAGTTGTTTGTATAATTTTAGACATGGAGTTTCCTATATAAGCATTGTTCTTCAGCTTTACTGGCTTCAGTGCGAAGATAGCCTGTGCACGAACACGCTTAGTTTTGTCTTCTTCTTTTCATTTTTCTCTTCAAATTGTTCTTGTTTTATACTTCATCCAGAATCAGAGATGAAGCTGTCAGGTTCTCAGATTGAAATTCTTCTTATTGCGAGTTTAGCATTGCTATGCTCAAGCTCTGCAATAACTGTTGATTATGATTCCAATGCTGTTATCATCAATGGTGAACGGAAAATCATTTTCGCAGGAGCAATTCACTATCCGCGTAGCACGCCTGAGGTATCAGAAACATTATCTTCCAATATGACAGTATCGTGAGCCTGAAAGCAACCTAGCTTGTTTGCTTGTTGCGTTTTTTGTGGTGTTTTTTTTCTTGTCTTCTCAAATAAGAAAGTTAAAATGCTAGGCTCATTTTTCCTGTTATACAGATGTGGCCAGAGCTATTCCAGAAGGCTAAGGAAGGTGGCATTGATGCTATTGAAACTTATATCTTCTGGGACCGCCATGAGCCAGTCCGCCGGCAGGTTTGAACTGCTCATGTGCACGTAGTGCTTTATTTTTTCAGCTCAAGCGATTTGATTCCCCAACCTAATTCACTTTTTCTGTTTAAATTGTGCCGAGCCAGTATTATTTCTCTGGGAATCAGGACATTGTAAAATTCTGTAAGCTCGCTCAAGAAGCTGGACTTCACGTCATTCTCCGGATTGGTCCGTATGTTTGTGCTGAATGGTCATACGGGTATGTACCCTTTTTAATGCTGGACAGCTGCAAGTTTTAAAGCAAACTAACTCTGTGCATCTATTTCAAAGCTGATGATGTCTAATCTCTCTTTATCAGAGGCTTCCCCATGTGGCTACACAACATTCCAGGGATTGAATTGAGAACGGATAATGAGATTTACAAGGTTTCCATTACTTGGAAATAATTGATTTTTCTTCTCTGTTGTAGTGTTTCTGTTCTGCTTTCTTAATTTCTCTTTATGAACAGAATGAGATGCAAATTTTTACCACCAAGATCGTGGACGTGTGCAAAGAAGCAAAGTTGTTTGCACCACAGGGAGGGCCTATAATTTTAGCACAGGTTTGGCGGCATTTTCTCTCTTGTCGTTTACATAAAGTAGCATTCACATCGGTATGCTGACATTTCTGCTGGGAGATACATAACAGATTGAGAATGAATATGGAAACGTTATGGGACCTTATGGAGACGCAGGGAGAAGGTACGTCAATTGGTGTGCACAGATGGCAGTAGGACAGAACGTTGGAGTCCCATGGATTATGTGCCAGCAGTCTAATGCTCCACAACCCATGGTATCCATTTCTGCTTTGTTTTCCTTGTTCCGTTTTGTTAGTGTAGCTTACGTCAACACCATTTCATATTCTGATCTGGCATTGAAGATTTCTGTTGTATGCTGCCCCTCAGATTAATACATGCAATGGTTTTTACTGCGACCAGTTCAAGCCAAACAACCCTAAGAGTCCCAAAATGTGGACAGAAAACTGGAGTGGATGGTTTGTTTTCTTCCCAAAGTTTTACGTTGTTTTCCTAATCTCGCAGACTCAAATCTTAAATTAGCAAGCTTAAAACCGTGATGCTGTCCTTCTAGGTTCAAGCTTTGGGGTGGCAGAGATCCACATAGAACTGCTGAAGATTTGGCCTTTTCAGTGGCACGCTTTATCCAAAATGGCGGAGTCTTGAACAGCTATTATATGGTTAATTGCATACCATATGACATTAATTAATATTCTCGGGTTTATTCACATATTTTGATCTTTTCCTTGACTAATTCAGTATCATGGAGGAACGAATTTTGGACGCACAGCAGGAGGTCCATACATTACAACATCATATGACTACAATGCTCCCCTGGATGAATATGGTAAACGTTTTTTAAACAGAGGAAAATCTGCACGGACATGATGAAATAATGATGTTTTAAATTCATTGCATATCAATACGATTGTGAGCACTTTGAGATGATGTTGTGCAAAATTATCATTTCCAGGTAATTTGAATCAGCCCAAGTGGGGTCATCTCAAGCAACTTCACGAAGCTATCAAACAGGGGGAGAGAATTCTCACTAATGGCACCGTGACATCCAAGAATTTCTGGGGCGGGGTCGATGTAAGTTAATTTTGATTCCAAAGGAAAGAGGTAACATGAATTTATCGTGTTCTTTTGATTAATGAGAATTCTCTTATCAATGTTCAGCAAACCACATACACCAACCAAGGCACTGGAGAGAGATTCTGTTTCTTGAGCAATACAAACATGGAGGAAGCCAATGTAGACTTGGGACAAGATGGGAAGTACTCCTTGCCTGCTTGGTCTGTTACTATTCTTCAAGATTGCAACAAAGAAATTTACAACACTGCAAAGGTTAATACCCAGACCTCAATAATGGTCAAGAAGCTACATGAGGAGGATAAACCAGTTCAACTTTCCTGGACGTGGGCACCAGAACCCATGAAAGGTGTACTCCAAGGAAAGGGTAGATTTAGAGCCACCGAGCTTCTTGAGCAGAAAGAAACAACTGTTGATACTACTGACTATTTGTGGTACATGACTAGGTAATAAGCTTAAATGCTGGAAATTATCCAGCAACCGTTTCATTGTCTTGGGCTGCATATTTCCAGGTCATGACATGGAAGACTAATGCTTTGATGCAGTGTTAACCTTAACGAGACAACACTGAAGAAGTGGACTAATGTGACCCTGCGAGTTGGCACAAGAGGCCATACACTTCATGCTTATGTTAACAAGAAGGAGATAGGTAATTCCAATTTGATAGAAATGACTTAAATCTGCGGGACGACTAAAAATTATTGTCAATTATCCTACTAGTTTTAATTAGCTAAACTTGAATCTCCTCTGTTGACGAAATTCAGGAACCCAGTTTTCCAAACAAGCCAACGCTCAACAATCAGTCAAGGGAGATGATTACAGTTTTCTATTTGAGAAGCCAGTTACTCTCACTTCTGGGACTAACACCATAAGCTTACTCAGTGCCACTGTTGGATTGGCTGTATGTTCTCTATTCGTTTACCAACCACATTTTTCATAATCTACTCTTGCTAATATTACCTTTTCTTCTACATTTGCTCACATTTTCAATTTTACCTCTTTTCTTCTGGGAAGAATTATGGTCAATATTATGATAAAAAACCTGTTGGCATTGCTGAAGGCCCCGTCCAGTTGGTAGCAAATGGGAAACCTTTTATGGACTTGACGTCATATCAGTGGTCTTACAAGGTACGCCCCGCAAAAAATTCTGCAGAAAATAACAATTAATGGGTGTTTATGCGAACTTATGATTATCACTTCATTCTTTATACGAAGATTGGGTTGAGCGGTGAGGCCAAAAGATACAATGATCCAAATTCGCCGCATGCCAGTAAATTTACTGCCAGTGATAACCTTCCTACCGGAAGAGCCATGACGTGGTACAAGGTAAGTACGTTCTAATCCTTGAAACCTCGGTGAAAACATTTTGTGAAATGTTCAAGTATGGGTTTAGAACTTATGTATCTAATTAAGTTATCACCGTGTGTGTCCAGACCACATTTGCCAGTCCTTCAGGTACTGAACCAGTAGTGGTAGACTTGCTAGGCATGGGCAAAGGGCATGCCTGGGTGAATGGAAAAAGCCTTGGTCGCTTCTGGCCTACGCAAATTGCCGATGCCAAAGGATGCCCTGACACTTGTGACTACCGTGGATCTTATAATGGTGATAAATGTGTGACGAACTGCGGCAATCCTTCTCAAAGATGGTACCATATCCCAAGGTCATACCTTAATAAGGATGGCCAAAACACCTTGATCTTGTTTGAGGAAGTGGGCGGGAACCCTACAAATGTGTCGTTCCAGATTGTTGCTGTGGAGACAATATGTGGAAATGCATATGAAGGAAGCACATTAGAATTGTCATGCGAAGGTGGCAGAACCATCTCAGACATTCAATTCGCCAGCTATGGAGACCCTGAGGGAACATGCGGCGCATTCATGAAGGGCTCCTTCTACGCCACTCGCAGTGCGGCAGTAGTGGAAAAGGTAGCAAAAACGCTGGTAGTATTCTTTAGTGATATAATTTTTCACATATCTTATTTATTGACTCAAATTATGATCCTTAACTTGCAGGCATGTGTTGGGAAACAGAGCTGTGGAATTCTTGTTTCAGGTGAAACATTTGGATTAAAGAAGCGTTCTGACATTGCCAATAGGCTGGCGGTGCAAGCTGTCTGCACTGGGTACATTGACAACGATCTCGAGTCCCTAAAGAATAAGAATAACAACTCAAAACAATGAAGGCGTTCTACATGCATATTTTTCTTACGCCTTTGACTCATTAGTAAAATCATATCTTTGTACACAATTCATTTATTACAGTATATAAAAGTAGCTTCTCTTTGTGTGATCTTCAACTTTGATCATTATGAAGCCTAGATTCTTATTAATTTCTTCTTTAATTATTTTATTTTCAAGCTAGAAACATAACTGAGCATAAATGTGATTAAGATAATACATATACGGAATGGCAACAAAAACAAAAAAAAAGTAAATAAAACTTGATCTCCTGGGAGGCAATTTCACCATATATAACCAAGTATCAATGCGATCAAGCTTGGGTTTTAACAGTTTAATTGACACGACTCGTAATTTTTAGGGATTGGCACATGCCTAGCATGATATTTTTATCTTCAAATTAGCATTATATCTTAGTTAAACGTGGTTTAAATAGTTAGGTCGATATATTTTCTAGTTTTAAGGACCGATGTAAACATAACGTGATGTTTTTTTAGAAAAACAAGGTCAATACCAAGTCTACAAGTCTCCTCAAAGTAGCGCTGATGTGGGTTGAGCATGTTATTTTGATCACTTTTTTTCTGTAAATGATAATAAATGGTCAAGAAATATAAGTAGATAAAAAATAGTTAAAAAAATACAAAGTAAAAGGTAAAAAAAAATCATTGAGCTATACGAACATTTATCAATAGTAATGACATGTGAATAAATTTAGAAAATAATTTAAACAATAAGTAGCATATGTGAAATGAATTTAGGAAAAACACGGAGTTAAATATTTAAAGTAACTTTTTTCTAGGAAAATGATATGGTAAGGATGATTTTTTATTTTCATAAATTCAACCAATCCCTTACTTAGATTTATGGAACCAATAAATATTTTAAAATTCTTAATCTCCTTAATTTTGAAGGTCTTCATATTTTATTTAATTTTTGAGGTCTTATTTTATGTTGGGTGTAACAATCTCTTTGAAAAAATCAAATTCAAAACCAACCCATTTTGCTTTCACTAATGTTGGTTGCTTTCACTAATGTTAGTCTAAGATCGAGTAACCAAAAACCCAAATTAGAAGAGAAAAATAATAAAAATGAGAGGAAAATAAATTCAATTAGGGGAAAAGTTAGACAAATAATTGAGTTTAACAAGCCAAGAATTGAGTTGAAGAAGGTAAAAAAAAAAAAACAAAAATGATTTAGGTTGCAATTGAAAAGTAATTAAGAAAAAAGCATTTAATTTGGCTTTAATTAAAAGAATGGAAGAACCAAGGACTATATTGTAGAAAAAAGCCCAATTAGAAGGTTCAATTATGGATAAAAGTAAAAAGAAAATCCAAAATTAAAACCTATTGAATGAAAATTAAAAACTCAAAAAATAATGGTGAAATGTATACGGGAGATAGGGTGTGTGCCTTTTTTGGGAAAGGAAAATATTGAGATAGCTGGATATTGGCTACGCAAAGTGGAGCAATCTCTTACTCAAATTCCAATACCAGGGAATGTACAAGTATCTTGTGTGGCACAAATGCTATCAAATAGTGCTCGTTCATGGTGGGCTATGGTGAGAGAAAGGTGAGAAGTGCTGACTTGGGGTAATTTTAAGTCTAAATTTGAAAGAAGGTATTATTCTCGACAATATCGTTGAGATAAAGAACATGCGTTCTTGGCACCGGGATAAGGTAACATAACAATGTTGGACTATGAGAGGCGATTCTAAAACCTCTCTATGTTTACTACTACTATGGTGCCCAACTATATAACATCAGATTGATAGACTGAGAGATGGACTCCGACATGAGCTCAGAAAAGGATTGATTGCCTTACAACCCAAAACTGTAAGGGAGTTAGTAGAGGCAGCTCAATCTCCAGAGGTTGTGTTATAATAGGAAAATAAGGTGATTGTGATGGGGAACAAAGGAGACTTGGAAAAATAAAAGACATGATGTATTCTATTAGGAAACCACCTCTACCTAATAAAGGAAAGAGTGGGTTATTTTCTGGGCAGTTCAACAAAAAAAGGAGTAACTTTGCCAGTAGTGAGTTATTAAGAAAATCAATACAATCTGGTGGTGGAGGATTCTCTAGAGAATCTATAAGCCTAAAGACTAATTCGGCTGGGGGTTCTATAATACAAAGAGCGTCACCTTTTCCTTTGTGTGGCAAGTGTAACCAGAAGTATCCTAGGGATTGTTCAATAACAATGGATATGTGTTATATCTCAGGTAAAAGGGTTACGAGTGGAAGGACTCCAAACATTTAGGGACATGTTGTTTCCACTATGAAGAGACATTGTATTTTAAAAGAGAATGCCCTTAGAGGATGATGGGTCATGGATCTTAGTTTCCAGCACAAACTCATCAACAATCGGTAATTGTGGACAAGCCTAGGGGACCTACTCAATCAAGGGGCAGTGCTATATGTGGGGATGATCTAGAGTGCAACATGAACTAACTTAAAAGAGGGTCTATCATTTGACACATGAGGATGTTAAAACTACAACCGAGGTGGTGGCAAGTATGATAAAATTAAAATCTCATTCAATTTATGCCTTATTTGATCTGGGTGCTACCTCTTTGTAGCATCTAGAATTATGAATAAATTGAACTTGAATAGAGGTCTATTAGAAAAAAAGGAATAGTAGTTGGTACACCTTTGGATGAGTGTGTGGACATTGAAGATACATATAAAGAGTGTGTAGTGTCAATTGGGGGAAAAAGAATGAAGGTGGACTTAATTTCATTAAAGATAATTGATTTTAACATTATACTAGGAATGAATTGTTTGAGTGCATATAGGGTACAAATGGAATGTTTTATCAAAATAGTGACCTTTCTAGAAGATGTTAGGGATGAGGTGATATTTAGGGGAAAAGTAGAATGATACCAAATTGTGTAATATCGATTATGACCACTAGTAAATGTTTAAGAAAAGGGTGTCAAGCTTATATAGTTTTTTTTAGTAGAGTTAGGGAAAGAGAGTCCTCAGATAAACAATATTTCTATAGTTTGGGAATTTCCAGATGTATTTCTAAAAGAGCTACTAGGATTACCTCTAGAAAGGAAAGTGGAGGTTTCCATTAATGTGCTTCCAGGGATGACACCCATAACTTAGTCACCATATAGAATGGTTATATCTATGTAAACCCTAGTTGAAAATTAGACAGAAAAACAATTTAAGTGCTTATAGAATAGATTTATCAGAAGTACCAAATAAGCATTAGAACAAACCAAGTACAAAAAAAAAATACAATATGAGTTGACTGAGTTAAATGTATAATTACAAGAGCTTGTAGACAAGGGTTTCATTTTCCTCAGTAATTCATCTTGGGGAGCTTTGGGTTTGTTTGTAAAACAAAAGGATGGCACCCTTAAACTATATATTGATTACCGACAATTAAATATGGTGACTATGAATAATAGATATTCATTATCTCGAATAAATGATTCGTTTGATTAGCTAAAAGGAGTGAAAGTATTTTCTAAGATGGATTTGATATTGAGGTCTCATTAACTCAGGATTAAGGAGCAGGTTTTCTTAGGGTATGTCATCTCAGATATACAAATTTTGGTGAATCCGAGAAAGAATAAAGCTGTTTAGACTTGTAAAGGAGTGAAATTTAAGTGCGTCAAAGAATATGAAGAGAGTTTTAAAAATTGAGAAAAGGCTCACAACTGCTCTTGTATTGGCTTTTTCTTTAGGAATTAAAGGGTTTGTAGTGTATAATAGTAATACATCAAGTTTCTTTCTCAGTTGCTGGGTGGGATAAATGCCCCTGTTCCTTTGTTTTTTTGTTCCTCTGTTTTTTTGTTTTTTTCTTACTGTGATTACACTCTAAGAACAAGGCTCATTCTAAGAACTATGCATTACATTCTAAGAACAAGGCTCATTCTGTATGGTTGTCATCCTCTCATTTTGTGCATACACGAACCTTGAGTCCTAACTGTACCTAGTTTGACGCATCACAACATAGATTTACTGCATCCAATGTCAGACTTCAGTACTATATACCAAATGCATCAGACTATCTAGTGTTTCTGGCAAAACAATGCAATCCTGGTGTTTCTGAGGATTCTTCTCTGATCTTGAAATTGTTAATGATATTCTGAAAAATCTTGCTTCACTACAGGATAAGCAGATGGAACCATACAAAAACTCTTCTCTGATTTTAGTGATGGAGAGACAGAGGACAGTGGTGGTGAATATATGGATACAAAAACAGTTTCAGGTCGGCATAACAAGTTTTCCTCGCAGCTTCAATCCAAGGCTTCGTTAAGGTCAGTGACTTTACGTGTTAAAAGTTTTATAAATTAATGGCATGAACTGTTATTTTTACTGTTTGCAATTTAGGCTGTTACTTGGGTCCCAATAGATAATATAAACAGTTCAACTACTGAATGGTGAATCTGATTGGATGGTGCAGCATATCTGTTTGTAATTACTGCACAAAACAATCTGAGATTGCATAAATATGTACCCAAAATTTTCCAGGCCTAAAAGAATACACAGGTCAGACAAGAGTTTGCCAGAAGACTTGTTTGACCAGTTAGAAGATAAGCCACTTGACTTGCTTGATCAGCACAAAACACGATCATCCCTGCAATCATCTGCGCACCTTAAATGAAAGTAAGAATCAGATGATGAGCCAGAGATCGACTGTAAATCCCGAGATAATCAAGGCTGGATTAAATTAAAGAAAATAAACTAAACTAAAAGGAAGTGGGGGCAAAACGAATACACTTAAAGAAAATGAAGCCTAAATGCAAATAAGAATAATTATAGAGCATAAATACCACTCTTCTTACCAAAAACAAATCTGCAACTATCGTGAAGAAAGAAAAGAGGGAGTTTTGGTATCTATTTTTACAGATCAAGAGAGAAACACCAAATTTCAAGAACCCATCCAAGATTAAGGGTTATAGGTAAAAAAAAACACTGATGGGCAAGGGATTAACAAGAAAAATGAACAAGAAGAGAAGAGGGGAGGGTCGGCTGTCATTAGAAAGAAAAGGAGGGATCAAGACCTTGATTCGTATCGGGTAAGATATTATAAA
>Ga0307511_10002932_pt1 | contig 17672 bp, 16 predicted proteins | sample 13_EM_MG_FD_200266 | JGI IMG/M metagenome (GOLD analysis project Ga0307511, IMG submission 200266) | Populus trichocarpa ectomycorrhiza microbial communities from riparian zone in the Pacific Northwest, United States - 13_EM | ecosystem: Host-associated > Plants > Roots > Unclassified | place... | reverse complement strand
TTTTTTTTCTTTTACTTTTTTTTAAAATTTTAATTAATATCCCCCTTTTATTTTTTAAATTGTTAATCGCTTGATTAAATAAAAAATATATTTTTAAAAATAAGGTTATTAAACTCAGTAAGGGCTATGATCTAAGTTATGGATTAGGTGAATTAACTTAATTTGACTCAAGTCTATCCAAAATATCATTGTTCTAATTTTTTTTATATAAAAGAAATATTAGATCAAAATTGTTTTTATTTTTTTTTAAAGGCAAACTGGGTTTTGGCTAAGTTGACAGAGTTGCAAAACACACGTAAAGATCTGGGTTGACCCATAACATTGTCATATTAATAATTTTTTTAACAAATAAAAAGACAACTTCTATGATTCTTTTAAATCAAACTGGGTTTTGCTCGAGTTGCAGTTGAACTCATAAAATCAACTATGTTTTTTTAAATCAATTCCCACATGGTATGATTTGAAATCAAGGCCAAACAAGGACCTAGATTAAAGGGCCTTTAAGTTAATTTATCAGTCTGAACCGAGTTTAATAATGTTACCAAAGAGTTTGTGACTTGGTCTTTAACTGTCACTAATATCTTTTTTTAACCTTTATTGGCACATAGAAACCTTAATATTAAACGTATGTTTTAAATTTTGAATTTACAATCACAATTTTTCTTGCTAGTAGAAAATGCGCCGACAATGGTTGCACATTTTTTGTATAATTTTTTTTTATTCAACCCGTAGGGAAGCATAGACCAAATAACTATGAATAAGAAAAGGAGGGGTTTTATTAGCAAGTTATTTTGTTTCAATGATATTTAAATTATTATTCTTATATATATATTAAGGCCTGCCATTAGAACAAGATCAAGTGTCTTGATTTATGTTTTTTAAATTTGTTTTTAATATTTATAGATGAATAAAAATCTCAATCAATTTTATTAAACTTGTGCTTCAAATTTTGAATTCACAATTAAAATTATTTTATTGCTAGAAAATACATGAACAACTTTTTTGGTATTAAAAAAAATCGATCTAAGTCGTAGCAAAAATCAGACGAGGTAACTCATTTATTACACTAAATCAAAATGAACAGTATATTATATAGTCATGTTGGAGATAGAACTATAAGATGCAAGAGAGAGGACATTCGAACTAAGGCAAGAATTATTTTTTTTATTTTAAAAAAGAGAGCACAATGCCTTTAATTTTGCCTCTTGGAAAGGAGGAAATAAACCTGCCATGTTTTTATCATGCAAGTTGATGCCTGTAAGGCAACTCTGTTATATTGTGTTGTGTCACTCAAATTTATTTAGCCACCATCTCATTTTGAGACCCAATTAATGCAACCTACTAATCCCATGCTTTTTAACTGATTTCCTGTCATTTTCCAATCTGTATATTTTTAAAACTTTTTTTTTATGAAGATTCACGAGGGCATCGATATATTCTGTTTTAAGATCATGCAAGGGTGGAACACATTCAGATGTCTGCAATTTCAGATCAATTCTTCGTATCTTTCCAGCAAATCAGTAATCATGGGAGGCAATGTTCTTGATAATTGCTTTGCTTGCTGTGGATGAGGCAAAATTTTACAGCATGGATTTTAAATTCGCATTTACAAGAGTTAACCTTGTGCATCTCTTGAGTAAAGTTAAAATCTATGACAAGTTGACCACTCTTATATACAAGTTGACGGCCTCATGTCGATGCATGTTTTCTGCTAGATTCAGGTGAGATTCCCTTTAAGAGCACTAGCAGCCCTTTCAATGGCTCTGCCAACTCTCCATATCTCATGCTGAACTGCTGCTTGTCTATTTTGTTGGCTTTTGCTGGTGGATTGAGAGAGAGCATCTGCTATTCCAGGGAAGAAATCCAGTTTGCTTTCATAGTTACTCGGAGGCCCATAAATCTACAGAGATGATTAAAACGTCAGTTCCACACATAAATTGCTGTTGAGGTTCTTCACAATACTGTTTAAATCCAAGTTAATGCTCTTGAGCTGGAGACGAGGAGAACACTTACAAGATGCTTAAACCATTGCCTTCCTTGAAGCCCTTCTACATCCAGGAAGCCTCTTTCAGCAAGCATCAGCCGATCATTCAATGCTCGCAACTTCAGATCTATAAAATCCCCCCTCCTCTCTTGTTCTCTCAATTGCTGCATTAAAAAACAATACATGCCCCTTAAGTACTCGGGAGAGAGCAGAATAAATGACCATAAAATGCAGGTTTTCATCATCTCCACTGAGATGTAGGAAGTCCAATAGTTACTTCAAGAGCTCACCTTTACTTCATACTCCACTTCTTTGGCAGCAGAGGCAAGTTCTTGAATTGAAGTAACTAAAGGATGAAGAGATACGTTCCTGTCCAATAGTTTGCCCAAGACACCTGTATGCCCCTGCCAAGGAAAGGGAAAATGTCAGTCTGAGATTGAAAATGACAAAATTCACTATATATTCAGAGAAAATGTTCAATAATGGTGCAATGTGATTTCGGTAACCATATTTCTTCAACCTTCAAAATTGAATAGCCAGTTTCATTTCTCGAGAGCCACAGGTTGTGGAGTTGGGTGGGTGAATCTCACAAATGCATACTATACAGCCATCATATTTAAGTAGGACAGCTTTGCAGTGAAACATAACACATGATTCCCAACCATGCTAATTGTTAGAACGATGCATCTTCCCATGTTATTTTCCTGTCTTTTCCTCTTGTTAGCTGTACAGCCATCATGGAACAGCTTTGCAGTCAAACATAACACATGATTTCCAACCATGCCAATTGTTAGAATGATGCATCTTCCCATGTTATTTTCCTGTCTTTTCCTCTTGTTAGATCCTATTTTCTACAAAATTATTCTTACTCACAATATGAATAGTTACATAAGGAATTTGAAGGAAGCACCCTAGGTTTCCCATAGAAATGCAATCATCTCTATTGGCAAGTTTCCAACCATTTTGGTCACTTATTTGTGAACAGCTAGTCTAAAACATCGTTTGTTTAACTAACAAATACATGTTGGAGAAATTTTAATCAGATGCACACCTGTAACTGCTCCACGTAAGAGATGTAATCAAATGGGAGAATAGACTCATCAGCCAGGTGAAGGGCTAGAAGTCCCCAAATTCCAGCAACTGAAACAACAAAAAACAGAAAGGCCATTGAAAGTAGTTATGAATGCCCTTACAATTTATCTGACAGTAGGCATACAAGTTGACAGAAAAGGACACTAACCAGCCACATGACGATGAAATAACGGGTCTGCATATTTTTTCATCCACCCATAGGAGTCAAAAGCAGTGTGATAGACAGGGAAATCTGAACAATAAGTATAAATTTCCAGCTTTCAGTTAGTATCCCTAGCAAAGAATTCTCGCAAGTTAGCAAAGAAATGAAAGCTATGTACTTCAAATCATTTTCTGCTATTATCTGTTCAATTGCACTGATAATGTTTCTTGCAACTGGGTTTGACTTAGGCGAAGCAAGGTTTTCTGCCAGTTTCTTCTTTGGCTTCAACCATGTCACCAGACTCTCAAGTTCTTGTACCATCAAAGTCACATAATAAAATGCTTAACTCAACACAGACAGTAGCTGCCAGCCTTAGAAAAGTACCACCCAGCACTAGTAATCCTACCCAACCTCTCACTACTGCGCTCCCTCCCTCCCGCCCATAAGAATTGAGTTACCACTGCTTGACTTTTGCCAGCAGCATGCCCTTTTCTCTTCCTTTTCAATTCTCTCTTCTCTTATCCTTTTCAGAGTGTTTTCTTCCGATCTAGAAGGTTTTTTCTAGACCTGCCTTGTTGTTTTACATGATGCTAAATCTATCCATTTGTTGTGCGACCGATACGGTCCTTGGTGCCCATCATCTGGGCGTTTATGGCATACCAAAGCCCTGCTCCATTCATCTAGGAGGTTCACAGGAATCAGAATTCCCAGCGTGTAGCTGCGCTACCAGAGTCAAAGTTGGTCAAGGAGATGAAAATCCAGTGATTTATCATTATGTCTCTTAGTTTGGATTTTATCTACCTGGCAAGTTCTCTAGATAGTTTTCTAATTGTTGTGGCTTTGTACCCATGATTCAAGAGAATGAAAATTCTCACGTGCTTCTCCAAAGATAAATAAAATTCATCAAATTACAATACTGTTTCTGGCATTAATACCAACAAGGTTTAGATTATGAAAAGAACATCTCAGACATTCCCCGAGACAAAATAAAATAGTCTCTTGCTGTCAAGCCACAATCATGTTTGAAAATCCAGGGAACGTTTATTTTTCCAATTTGGTTCCTCTTAAACTTCAAGAACAGAGACAGTAATGTGTGTCATAATGCCAAAACATGGAGAGAGGCATGACTTGAAAGTGGGGATGATGAAAACAAATGGTGGTGTTACTCCTATGATACCATGTTCAAAAACAAAAATCCTAAAAATTATCCTTATTTCTGATCCTTTAGCTGCAATAATATTTGCAAGGCTGAGGGGAAAGAACGCAGCTAAAGCTATTCAAATTGCTGAAATGATTCCATTTGAGAGCCTGATAAATAAATACCTTCATATCTCACATATGCATGACCACAAACCTAAATAGCACATTACTGCCAGTAAATAATCACTACAAAGGTAGGAGAAACATACCTCTTCCATAATAGATATCAATAGAAGGAATCCCTGCATGTTGCAGAAATGGAGCAAAATCAGAATCCACTCCACCAAGTCTTTGAATCTGCAAATCAAACATGATAGTTCCCGAATAAGAGCCTGATAAAAAAATTATCTCCAGGAGGCCAAAACATATCATTCGTTGAAGTATGACTACATGTATGGATGGTAATTTCACTTGATCTGTCATGCATGGATCCAATTGGATTGGACTTTTAACCAGTTTGACCTCAGCCAAACTGAAGAGGGATAAAATCTGATCTGGTTTGATCAGGGGTTGGTGCATTCCCTCACCCCATCACCCAACCTGCCCCTTACCCAGTTTCAGTTATGCACCAGGCCCCTTCCCCAAGGTTAGGGTGTCAACACTTTTTTTTTTTTGGAGTTGTAATTTTATATTTTAATGTACTGCTTGAATTTTATATTTTAATGTAATGCTTGAATTTTATATCTTATGATTCATAAATGATTTTTATTATTTTGTACATGGAAAATTGATACACTATTTTATGGTTTTATGATTCATGAATATAGATGTAGTTTGTTTTAAGCTTAGATTTTATTTTTGTAAAATTGATCTTCAAAAAAAACATATTAGGTCGGGTACCGCTACATGGAGAAAATCCTCCATGCAGAGGTGGGTTACGGATTTAGATAATCCAGCAAAAAACCTTCCCTGACCTGATTCATTGCCATCCTTAAATAAATGAGCACCACTAGGGTGGTTATAACTTCTAATTGTGAAAAAAAAGAAAGAAAAAGGCACCATTTCCATTTGTAGCCTCAAAGCAAGAAGATATTTGAGATGGTCATCAGTGCATTGCACATAGGACCTATTCTTTTGTAGATACCAAAGTGGTATGCTGCTACACAATAGTTTAAGTGAAGGACGTGCATGTGCAAACACAGACACATACATGTGTGTGAATCTTTAAGCATTTCAAATATTAGCATTTAATAATTGAAGAAGCAGCGTCTTTGAGCAGTTCAAATACTGGCATTTGATAAAAGATACTGTTCAGTCTTACTGCATTGACTTGGTTTCTGGCTGCCCATTTCTCATATACAGTTGCACCCTCTGCTTCAGGATCCTTGACCTGAAATCATTTTTAGTATTAGTTGAAATAACTGGTTAAAATGTCACGTTTTGAAACCAAGCAACATCCAAAGAGACTAATCAAAACTGCCTTAAAAGTAACAACATACTGTTCCTCTAATTTACCTTTTTTGTAACCTCAATAAGAAGATTATCTAGCTGGGGAGTTGCACTGGCAAAAAATCCTGGGCCTTGAACTGCACAATCTACATTAAGATACGCCACTGCTTTCGCACCCAAATTGACAAGGTTTTGTTCAACCCACTCGGTAGACCCTACAATATCATAGTTACACATTAATTTGGATTATTGCAATACACAAAAGCACTCCAGTATACAATCTTGTTAGGTTCAGCATCCAAAGATTATCACAGATACATATTCAGATAAAACTATTAAAAGAAAAACTATGAGGCTTGACAACAACATTTAGAGAGCAAGGAAAGATTCTTTTTCTCAAGGAACCCATCAATTTACTGCATTCATGTTTAGATACGGTAATAAATAGCAGTCCTGAAATCCCCCACCCCTCTCCAAGCAAATTTGGTATTCTGTTTATATAGAACTGTTACGGTTGCCAGACTTTGGGAAATCAGAACAGAGATCCATGTACAGACTTGGATGGGAGGATCAGCAATCGACCACAAAGTCAAACACATGAAATTGCTGAAAGGTCCATCCATTTTATAAGGAGATGATAGAAGTATCTGTCTCCCTCATTCCAAAGTGATCACTTCCATGGACAATTGAATTGTCATTGCATCAATAGAAGCTGCAATGCAGAATAATGAAGCAAAATAATTTTGTCAAATGTATTCTTTATCAATAATGCATAACGAGTCATGTCAAACAGGTTCTTCAGTTTTCAACAAAGTAATCAATGGATGAGGATCAAACTTGATCCAGTACCCTTCCATCCTGTTCTATGCAAGAAGAAGATTGTAGAATCAGAGACAGCACAGTAAATGTGAGAAACTATAATTCAACAATCCTGAGGTTAACATCTTGATCCACTTCACACCCATTGCACATAAATGAAAACAAAGATGGAGAATTACCTACCATCCCGAACTCTTCTGCATCCCAACTACCAAGGATTATAGTTCTTCGAGGGTTCCACCCCTTCTGCATCAAACGAGCATATCGCCGAGCAATGTCTAGTAATGCAGCAGTACCACTATTGGGATCAACAGCTCCATATGTCCATGCATCTCTGTGATTACCAAGGATCACATAACGATCAGGCTCTTCTGACCCCCTTATGACAGCAAAAACATTGTGGATTGTCACCACCTTTTTCTCCCCCTAAAGAACAGAAGAAAAATCCATAATCAAGAAAAAATGTGTGAAAAGTGGAATGCGCTTGTCAAATAAATAGCTTTTAATATGCTTTTTGTGTTTCTTTCCGCGTTTCCTCATTAATAATAAGCAGCCAAATACATTTATAACAAAGAGAGAGCATTACAAAATTGCAGAGAGCTGAAATTCTCATACATAAAGAAGCACGTCAGATGATATTCAATTCAATGCGTTGTAAATTAATAGGTTGGAAAAAAATCCGTCCAAATCAAATCATAGCATCCAGAATTAATATTGAGCTACAGGAAAACAAACTCTTTCAAAGCACGTAGCAAAACAGACATATCCCTCTTCCAACATAACACAAATCATAGAGTGCGGCTATGGGAAATGAATTCCCTGATAAATCGCAAGCCCAAACCAGAAAAAAAAAAGGGGTGATTGGACTTAAAAAACCAATCACAACTCTCCATATCAAATAGCAGAAAAAGGAAAATCTTAATCTGCTGAATCTCATACAGTAGATTAAGTTGTCAAAACTCAGCTCAACTTCACCATCTTTAACAGTCGCCCTCCATCGATCATCTTGTGGATAGATATTGATATTTTCCCAACATCTTAGTTGTGTGAAATAAGCAAGATCACATAGTAAGATACCAATCATAGTTGGATAATTAGGAAACACAAAAATAACAGTCACATCAATACAGGTCATATTTACTAAAATTTATTATGTCAAGACTTCTCCACCAAGGAACAAAAAATGAGCTTGCAGGTGGCAGGCACATATTCTCCAAACCAAGAAAACCCAATCACAAAACTGAAAAGCTTAAGTGAATCATCTTGAGTTTTGCCTACAATAATCATGTTACTATGTCATTGCACACTAGCATGTTATCAAGTTCACATGTTTCAGGGAAGCTAGTCCTTGTTGTCATGGCCGCTCTAGGCCAAACAAAAGCATTTCTAGCTCTTCCAAAACTTCGAATTCAACTCCAGATTTTGCAAATTCAACTAGAATCATAGCCCAGGAAATAGAAAGCGTAAACAGGAACTTCAGCACTCATCCAAATTTACTACTATTCAATCCTCATATACCGATCCAAATACCAGTTTGACCAACCTTTAAATAGCAAAATCAACAATTAGCCAACTACAAATATTCATAGATACCATGATTTTGGACCAACGTTTGTGGGCCTTTCAAAATTCTCTTTTTTGTCTTCTATAGCATTCTATCAGTACAACATTCGAGCATAGAACACTCGAAACATTCATCAAACAAACAAACAAACAAACAAACAAAACAACCAACCTGGTAAGTGAAGTTGACCTTAGCCGGCCCTGGGCCGGTCCGTAAGACCCTAGACCTTCCACCAGAATCCCTCCACTCCGGAGGCACGGTACGGCCACCAAGCGACCCCAAGATGACGTCAGCATTCCCAAAAGACAAGGGCAGAGATGGAATTTTAGGAAACCTCTCAAGTACTTCACTGTCCTCTAACCCCAGTCTCTCCCCTCCTTCAACCCCAGCCCACCCCGGACTAAGTGGGTCTCCTACACCCCTCATCACAGTCCCTCTCTCCACACCCCCACTTACCCTACCGTCCTCGGCGTACAACAGAACAGCCAAAGCACCTTTAGATTCAGCTATTTTAACCACTCCACCCCTACTTAAACCCTCACCTTTCCTTACCAAAACAACACATCCACTAACGTTCACCCCTAAAGCCCCAAGCGCATTATAGTCCACTTCACGGCCATAATTCACAAAGACAACCTTAGCGTGCACCGTACCAGACGGCGAATACGCATGGTACGGGGAAACGATTTTATCTGATTCAGCAAGATCAAGAAACTCACTCATATTAAAATCTACAACACTCCCGTTGCTAAAATGCGCGGAGAGTGAAGATTTTATAGGGTAAGAGAGCAAAACTTGGTATTCTTTCTTGTGTGTTTCTAACTTGAGGTTCTTGAAATGGGAGAAGACATAGTTGACGGTGTCAAGAGAAGGTTTGGTGCCAGCGAGGTGAGGGTGGAGAGTGAGGGAGTGAAGGTAGGAGGAGATGGTGGAGTTAGAGGAGTAAGAGAGGAAGAGGGTGGCGGTGTGCTGGAGGGTAGTCTTGGGATTTTGAGAGTGGTGGAGAGTGTAAAAGAAACCAATAAAGCAAAGGACTGTCAAGAGAAGGAAAGTGCAGAGTGGCGGTGGCGGTTTTGATGGGAAAAAGATCGAGCTTGTTGTTGTTGGTTTTGTGAGCGGTGGAGACATTGTTAGAAACCAAGAAAGGGTTTCTTGTTTTCCTTTTTAAGGGTTGCTGTTGTTGTTGATGGTGGCGGTGGCGGTGTTGGGTTTCTTTGGTGTGCTTTAGTAATTTGTTGTGACTGGTTACAGAGTTGTTTTATATACTAGCAAGAGAAGTTATGATTGGTGGAACAGGAAACTGTTATTTTATTTGATTTATTAATGCTACTTGTAGGGATGGTAACATTAACATGGGATGTGGTGTTGTACTATAATGTAATGATGCATGGGAGGTGAGGACGAAGAAGTCTTCAGGACCTGGGAACTGAAGAAAAAGAGTCTGTCCGTGGAAAAAGGCCCTGAAACTGTCATTTTCTGAGGGGAGGAAGTGGGTGGGGAGTGGGCCCGTGGGATTTATTTGTGCACCCAAATATATATACACAAGGAGAAGGGCAGAGGAGGGGTGGGGGAGAGAATGTTGGTGCACAGTAAGCATAGTACAACCTAAAACTGGGTCCATGTTTCTTAAGTGGAAGGAGGGTCCTACATGGAAGCTGGCTTCGTTCCTGTTAATTTTTATTATTATTATTAATATTTGTAATTTTAAAATTTGCATCATAAAGTGGGCAAAATGTTCAAAATTAATTATCAGATTTTAGATATAAATTCATTGGATTACAACTAATTACTATTTTCCCAACTGTTTCTATTTTTCCAAGTATTTGGTGTTGGTTTTGAACAACGAGGTGTTTATACCGTAGTAAAAATTATTTTTTAAAATATTTTTTTTATATTAAAATATATTAAAATAATTTTTTTTTATTTTTAATAATAGTATATAAATAATCTAAAAACATTTTAAAAAAATTTTAGCAAATCAGTGATTCAACCAAAATAATTCAAAATAAAACTTGATTTAGACTAAATTTCAAATCGATAAATCATGAAATTGAACAGCTATAATAAATTTTAAATCAATGAATCACCGAGCGAACTTGTTTAACTGCACCAAATTTAATATCTTTAACACCCGCGAAAGATCAAAATGGCCGACAACTTGTCCTAACACTTGGAAGAACACTTGCTAAAGTACTTAGGTAAGGGTTATGCCTAAGGAGAAAGTCGAGCCCTTTCTATGTGACTGGTTCAAAGTAGCTTTATGGTTGCTTGAGCATGGTTACAAGTTGATCAATTGCTGTGATCATCATGAGATGCATCCTTGAAATCATTGCCTGAAAATTTTATCAAAGTCCGATCTCTTCTTTCTTACGAAAACAAAGTTTGATTACAAATCTTCTAATTGGGATTAGGAAGAAAAGGATGTGATGGGAGGCCACATGGGAATTGGGGTTCCACGCTAAGCAGTGAGGGTGTCATTATAAGAGAAGCGATTCCCATCTCTATCAGCAAGTACTGCTCTCCCCACATGAATATCTTTATCCTGAGTGACATATCTTTAATGGATACTAAGAATACCAAAATTGTGGCTACAAATGAAAACAAAAGGAGTTGTCATGGATTTTATTTTGGAAAAGGACGTGGAGCTTTTTCATGATCTTCGTTCATCTTTTAATATGTTGTTCTGGAGCAATGAGAATCCATGTCTTTCTGCCCCCATTTCATTTTCACTCTCACTTCGTCATCTTTGATGTAGTGGATGCTCACTGCTAATGCTGGACTGAGTGGGGATATCATTAGCTTTGATGCATCTAAAATGTCCCTCACCTGAAAAGGATGACATATATACCAACAAATAATGCAAATCATCAAAGATGCTTTATTCTAAAGGAGAAAACACTACTGGGAAGACAGCAGGCCCCGGAAAGATTTTGAAGGTCCAGTACTGTAATATTCCACATGTAGTAGATATTTCAATTTCTGATCTATTATTACATATTCCAATCTTTTCATGGGTTGCATTTTGTTACAGGTCATTCGCAATGTTTTCCCAACAAAAAATTAGAATCTCTGTTGCCATCTTTGCTCATTCTCTGGCATCCTGGCCCCAAGTCTTGTCCAATGTCAGCACCTGGCTTTAAGCCTCTTCCAGAATTTCACATCAGAGCTATCTGCATTCCTTTTCTTGGGAAGCAGAAAAGATACCTTTTAAGTGGTATGCAAAGTTGCAAGCAGCAAAAGATGACAGGGTTTAGGCTTACCAGACTGGAGTTAGATTTCTAATCTGTGAAATTAGGCCTACCTAACAGAATTGTGGTGCGATTGTTAAAGCATGAAGTTAGGTGTACCGTACCTGTATAGTGTACCCAAAATAATTCTGGTATTTGTGATGGAGGCAGTGCGTGAAGCTGTTTAAAACCTTGACAAAAATATGTAGTTTTAATTAGTTTCAAAATTTTCTATTACCAGCGTGGAAGCCGCATGTTCGAAAAGATGCAGGAGCACATTAATGCAACAAAAAGAGAGCCAATTTGTTTCCTTACAGACATCAAGAGTCAATTGGGTGAATGAGGCAATCTAAATTCATGAAAGTTGAACTTTCCATTCGATTGGATAAAGGCAGGGCCAGCAGCAGTATACAAAGCAAGTTGCTGTATCTTCAGTCCCCAAGTAAATGATCTCTAGAGATACATCCCCTTCTACCTGTTGCTAATAATGTCACTTACATGAAACTACATTTCTCTATGTGACAATCTAGGCTACTGAAAAGGAAAGAATAAAAACATAATTCAAGCCAAAATTCCTTCAGAAACCAATGATGGAATTGTAAGTACCATGAGCAGCAAAGAGCAGTCCACCTATCAAGAAGATATAATCCAAGGCTTTCTCCCAGAATCGTAACGATGAACCAAATAATTCTAGGTGAAATGCGGCTGGCAAAACAAATGAGATTAGTGCACATACAGTACTCCCCACAAGCGATGCAAATTCACCAAAACCAGGCACAAATGATGCCAAGAGTGCCAAAACAACAATCAATATAGCACGACTCAGATATGTTCCAAACTTTCCAACTAATGTTGGATTCTCACCATCTTTATAGCAGACCTTTCGAAGCCATTCACTGTTTCTCAGCTTCCCCTCCACAATCTCGTGGATTGGGTGTGCCATGATGGGAAACGTGAATGCTAGTCCCAAGCACAATCCAACCTGTTGCCAATTAGCACAAAGATTAGCATGGCAATCACATCCTGCTGCATAATAAAGTAATAATATAGTAGAGTAGGATTTGCAATATTGCAGTGATAAGATTACCCTGCCAATTCCACTATTACCTTTGCAATTATTAAGTCTTATGGTAGGCATACATGCAAGAAAATTACAAAAGTCTTACATGCAGTATAAAAATACGTGCCTACGCATCTGGTTTTTTATGCTTTTAGATAAAAATTATATGCAAAAAGACAATCAGTTCCAAATGGAGGATGACAGTGAATAACAATAATACTAGACAACGACAGAGTAGACAGGCAGGCAAGGCATCTGTTAATGCATCCAAGGCAATGGATATAAAGAACTGGTTCCAAGTTCTAAAGCTAACCTTTATTTTAATAATTCCAAAAGCTGTGTTGGGATAAATTAAGATTTCTTGTAATAAACAACTAGTGAAGCAATTCATTTCTAAATTTAATACCAACAAATTAAGAAAGGAAAGGGAATCCTTGAGCAAGTACTAATGCGGTATGTAAAGATGAAAAGAAGGATGTTACTACATTATAAGTGACATATTGATATTGCAAAAAGCAAGAGCACATTACCTGAACAGCAATTGTGGACCAATTGTTGGGCAAATTGAGAGTTATAATATCTTTAGTTTCATCACCATAAGCCATATAACCAGAAAAACCAAACAGAACATACAAAAGAGTAATCCCAGAGAATGCCTTTGCCAGCAAGCTAGCAAAACCGCCCCTCTCTTTCATTGAAGCCTCCAACGACAATGTCATCCCAAACCCTTCAAAACAGAACACTGCCATCCCTGCAGCAAATGGCAATCCTCCTATACTAGATGTGATTGCCTTTCTATCACCAAACCTGAATTCACCGCTTATTACCTTATCTAAATCCTCTTTCAACACGACTGCCATCGCTAACACATTGCATATGTCGGCAAAAATGCTAAAAGGTGCTAAAGAAGATAACGAATGGATCCAGGATAGTGCGATCTCGATAGGGACTAACAAGAATATGAAGGATGAGAGAGAAAGTCCATGGCCCTTGAATACGGATGATAGATTTTGGCCAATAAAGACTAGGTATGCCACTGCTCCTCCACACTGGGATATGAAAATGAGAAATTCTGTCAGGTAACGGCCTGTGTTACCCATACATTTGTAACCCAAGTCACCATATGTTTCTGTTTCTGGTGTTAATTCTTGAGATGCTAGCTTTTCTTTGCATTGAACCTGCAGCAGTGGGCCAAGAGAAGAACAGTATAAATCTGTCATTGAGGGAAACGGAATTCTTCTAACATTTTTACCACAAATAAAACAACTGACTTCGAGACTCGATCTTACATCTTTAGGATCGTGAGCTTGAATTTTATACATATATATATAATCAAATCAGTAAGTGATGACTAATGAAACATTAAACAACAGGAAAAAAAATGGCACAAAAGATTGATAGATGCGATTAATTGAGTTAGTAACCCAAGTCAGACTCTGCTGATCTTATTATTGTGACCATTTCAAGTTCCTTAAAGAATTCTCTGAAGTACTTGCTGTTGATGAATTTTTGGGCCACATAAAATAAGTACAGCAGATCCCAAAATTAAAGATAAATGAAAACAACAAAAGCAAGGAACCAAAAAAGAAATAAAGTTTTAAAAAAGGAGATTTTGAAAATAGTAGTGAATAATAAACCCCAAAAACAAATATTGTTAATACCTCTAAAGAAACAAATAATAAATTTTATCCCTGGATTAGATATATGTTGCTGGTATAAAAACTGCATCTGGGCAACAAGAACTATATGGAAGAGGATTAAGAAAAGAAAAGGAGAAGAGAAAACTGACTGACAAGGAGAAGCATGCAATAATAAGTGGCAACTCCAGCGGCGAGGACACCGAGAGAGCCAGCGAGCCAGCCAGCAATTCGAAAAGCGAAAGGCAGGCCTAAAATACCAGTGCCAACCACGGAAACAATTATATTCCCTAGTGTTTGAATTTTAGAAGCTGTTCCTGTTGATGAAGATTCAAGTAGAGGAATTGTAGAAATCTTCAATTCATCTCCCATTTCTTTTTTTCCTTTTTCTTGATTGCCTGAACGTCTTCTATATTTCTCTGGAGTTTTCGTCGGCTTTTTGTCTTTTTGTTTAGAGACGAAAGGTTCGGAGGGTTTAGGAGTTACGATGGTGGTGGATGTCTTTCTGCCAGCAGCTTGGGTAAGTTGTGGAGGTGAATCTATGTCTTGGATTGTGACTGCTAAATTCAGGATTTTCTGTATTTTTTTTTTATTTTTTTGGAAACGGCTGTTATGTGCTATGAATCCTATCTGTAAAACTTGCTGTGGTGTTCCTATTTTTGTTTTGGAGATCTAGAAATTCACATGTTCAAGAATTGTAAAGAAAGTTAAATAGTAATTAACCAAATAGGTCATACCATGTGCTTGCTAGTTATGGCATTCCTGTCTGTTTCTATTGGTTGGCACCAAATGAAGGTGAACATCATCATACTTATTAAGTAATATTTAAGAGTGAAATAGAAATTATTTTTAAAAAATATTTTTTTATTTAGAAATATATTAAATTAATATTTTTTTATTTTTAAAATTCAATTTTAAATATCAAAACAATTTAAAAATATAAAAAAATTAATTTAAAGCTAAAACAATCAAGAATTTTCAAAAGCACAATTGGACCATCATGCTAAATACGGCATAATACCATCTCGGCTCGTGACATAGGCTAAGAATCAGGCTATGGGTTGAATGAGTTAAGTCAGGTCAATTTAAAATTATATTATTTTAAAATTTCTTTTAAACAAATTAAAAACGATATCATTTTGAAGAAAAAAAATAAGTTAAATCAGAGTTTGACTGGATTACAGTTGACTCATCGAGTCAATTGGGCCAAACTTAATCAACTCCAATTTGATTTCGTTGAAATCTAACTTGAGTCAAAGACCAAGTTATCGTGTCACTGGATTGACTCCTGATTTACATCGTATTTCATGAGTAAATATATGGTGTTTAGAGAGTAATTAATGACATCCTAATAGTTATTTTCTATAACCCATTTTAAAATATAATAAAAGATAGAAAAAAAAACAAATTCTAATTTTGTGGCTGACATTAAGTGTAGGATGAGGTTAATATGATCAAACATCCCTCCTACTTATCTTCTAAACAAAAACATTACATGTTAAGTTGGCATAACAAGTGGGGATCTATTTCATCTATTTATGTGTTTTAATTTAATACTGAGTTGATTCTCTATCCATGTTACTGCTCAATTATCCATGTTACTGCTTAAATATAAAATAATTATAACATGGATTATGATAAACTAATGCAACTTTATTGAGTGAACAATTAATTTAAAAAATATTAGAGAGGCGACTATTCATTGCAGTAATATTTTTTTGCCTTTATTTTTTAAAAATTTATGTTTTTTCTTTTAAATTTCATCATTCAATATTTAATTTGTTGGAGATTGAGTTTTATGATTTGTTGCATTTTGCTTTCTATATAGTTATTTTAGTCTCATAACTCATGTCGTAAGTTTAACATGTTAACCCGATTGATTTTATTTTTTTCAGTTTTTACTTTCAACATTGAGTTAATTATGAATTAGGTTTCATGGTTTATTTTAGTTCTTTTTCTATGAAGTTCTTTTGGTTTCATAATTCAGGTCACTGATTTTGCGGGTTAATTTTGGTGGACTCATATGATTTTATTATCTTTTTTCTTTAAATTGATTTTTTTCTTCTGAATTCATCATTTAATAATCAGTTTATTGGGAAATGAGCTTCATAATTTATTTTGATTTTTTAATATGGGATTATTTCAGTCTCATGACATGAATTATGAGTTTAACAGGTTAACTTGGGTAATATTTTGATTTTCTTTTTATAAGGTTATCTTAATCTCATGATTTGGGTCATGGGTTGAAAAATTAACCTAAGTTGACTTGGGTTGTTTTTTTGATCTTTTTTTTAGTTGATTTTCTTTTTATCAATTTTATCATTCAACATTTGATTGATTGAGAATTAAGTTTCATAATTTGTTTTGATTTACTTTTCATGAAGTTATCTTGAACTCATGATTCGAATCGTATGTTTGGCAGGTTAACTTGGGTAATTTGTTTTGAGTTTTTTTTAATTGATTTTTTTTAATCCTTCATTTAATATTGGGTTGATTGCGATTTTAGTTTCATAATTTGTTTTAATTTGTTTTATATAAAATTATCATGATATCATAACTTGAGGTGTGGATTTGACAAGTTAAATGGGGTCGATTTAATATGTTGTTGTCTTAATATTTTTTTTAATGTTGTCTTTAATTTTTATGAGTCAAACTATATTTTTATTGATAATTCAGGTTATCCATAAACTTATTGAGTAAATTGAGTTAACTTCTACACAATTTGATTTTTTTTTTCTAGAAAAAATTATCAACACCTAAATGTTTTTTTTTATATTAAAAAATATTGATGTGACCCATTATACAATACAAGTAAAGAATCTAGTGAATTATAGTTGTCAAGTCAACTCATTATTTAACATTTAAATTTGATGGAAGGACTTATTTAAATAATAAAGGATAAATAGAAGGTCTACTTTAAGAAAATTAATTAATGTCGGACCACGTTGATAATATTATGAAAATAAAGGGACTAATGAGCTCATTAACCTGGTTTTGTGAAGATGGAGGGACACGGTGTCATCATGGTTTAGCAAGGAAAATAAAAATAATGGGAGAAGGGCGGCGATAGCCTTTCCCATATGGGATCATTACTTTGTTTGAAAAATTTATGATTTTTTAAAGTGGATATTCAATGATGATAATTTGATACATCAGAGGTCTAAAATTAAATTGTAAATAAGTGACGTGAGTGATTTGATATTGTGTTCTATAATGTATTTTTATTTTTGTTCTAAATTTATTTAAAAATATATTAAAATATTTTTTATTTTTATATTAGTATATTATAATCATCAAAGAACATTAAAAATAAATTAATTTCATATTTTTTCAAATTAAATCTATTTTTAAAATAAGTGAAGTGTGACTTATGGTGTTTTTTAAAAATATAAATAATTTTTTTAGATGTTTTTAATATTAGTTCATTAAAATTATTAAAAATAAATAAATTTAATATTTTTTAAGATAAAATGCATCTAAAAATACTTAAAAATACAATATAAAATAGTTTTCTTGTAGTAGTTGCTTTTCAAAACATTTTTTTTGCATGAAAATACT